>Ga0247840_10006144_pt1 | contig 17534 bp, 9 predicted proteins | sample LaCruzMarch2015__FD_192404 | JGI IMG/M metagenome (GOLD analysis project Ga0247840, IMG submission 192404) | Freshwater microbial communities from meromictic Lake La Cruz, Castile-La Mancha, Spain - LaCruzMarch2015_17m | ecosystem: Environmental > Aquatic > Freshwater > Lake | place: Spain... | reverse complement strand
CCTTCGGAATGATCGCATCGGTATCAATGTTTGCGCGGTCCACGCCGGCGACCACCCCAGTAAATGTTTTAAATTTTTCCATTAGCGAAGCTCCTTACGAATGTCCACAAAGTGACCGGCAATCGCGGCGGCGGCGGCCATCGCCGGACTGACCAGATGAGTACGTCCGCCCTTGCCCTGACGGCCTTCAAAGTTACGGTTGGAGGTTGAGGCGCAGCGCTCCTTGTCCTTCAGCTTGTCGGGATTCATCGCCAAACACATGCTGCAACCGGCATAGCGCCATTCGGCACCGGCTTCGACAAACACGCGGTCGAGCCGTTCTTTTTCGGCGGCATAACGCACGGCCTCGGAACCGGGCACTACCAGCACGCGCACACCCTTGGCAACTTTTTTGCCTTTGATGACGGCAGCGGCTTCACGCAGGTCTTCCAGCCGGCCGTTAGTACAGCTTCCGATAAAAACGGTGTCGATTTTGATGTCGGTCATCTTCATGCCGGACTCAAGGCCCATGTAATCCAGCGCCGCGCGGACGTCGGCCGGACTGTATTCCGGTACGGCATCCAGCGCCGGAACTTTTCCGGTGACATCCGTCACCATGCCGGGGCTGGTTCCCCAGGTTACCTGCGGAGCCAAATCGCTCACGTCAATCGTCAGCACATGGTCAAACTTCGCGCCTTCGTCAGTAGTTAGTTTCTTCCATTCAGCGATGGCTTTCGTCAGTGCTTCGCCTTTCGGCGCATAATGACGGTTGCCGGAAGCGATGTAGTCAAATGTGATTTGATCCGGAGCGACCAGACCGGCGCGAGCGCCGCCTTCGATCGCCATGTTACAGATTGTCAGACGACCTTCCATCGACAGCGAGCGGATGGCTTCGCCGCAGAACTCGAACGCGCAGCCGGTGCCGCCCGCCGTGCCGATGATACCGATCAGTTTCAGCACCATATCTTTGGCGGTTACGCCCTTTTGCAGTTTGCCGGTAAATTCCACTTTATAGTTTTTCGGCTTCTTCTGTCGCAGCGTTTGCGTCGCCAGCACGTGCTCCACTTCGGAGGTGCCGATACCAAACGCGATTGAGCCAAACGCGCCGTGCGTCGCGGTATGCGAGTCGCCGCAAACAACCGTCATGCCGGGGAGAACAATTCCCTGTTCCGGACCGATGATATGAATGACGCCCTGGCGGTCGTCGCCCAACGGAAACAGCGTTACACCGGTGGTCGCGGCATTTTCCGTCAACGCATCAACCTGCGCCTTGGCGATCGGATCGGTAATGTTCATCCGGTTTTCGTCCGTCGGAACGTTATGGTCCATTGTGGCAAAAGTCCGTTCCGGGCAGCGCACCTTGCGGCCGGCCAGACGGAGACCTTCAAAAGCCTGCGGACTGGTCACTTCGTGCACCAGATGGCGGTCGATATACAGCAGCACTTCGCCGTTACCCAGTTCCTTGACGACGTGTGCATCCCAAATCTTGTCAAACAGTGTTTTACTCATAGCGGCGGAGGATATATTTTTACGCCCATTCGCATCAACGCAAAAGGACGCTCAAATTATGAACGGTTATCTCATTTTCATCCTCGCCCTGCTGATTTTCAACTGGCTGCTCGACCTGATTGTCGAAACGCTGAATGTCCGCAACGTCTCCACGGAAATACCGGCTGAATTTCAGGGTATCTACGATGCCGAAAAATACGCCAAGTCGCAGCGCTATTTGCGCGAAAACACCCGTTTTGGGCAGCTCAAGGCGGCCATTATGCTCCCGCTGACCATCGCCTTCATCCTGCTCGGCGGCTTCAGCTGGATCAACAGTATCGCCCAGACCGCTTCCGGCAATATGATCGTCCAAGGACTCGTCTTCGGCGGAATCCTTGTTCTGCTCGGACAGCTCGTCGGTATCCCGTTCAGCATCTACGACACCTTCGTCATCGAAGAACGCTACGGTTTCAATAAAACCACCCCGAAAACCTTCGTCATTGATATCCTCAAAGGGCTGATGCTCACCGTCCTGCTCGGCGCGCCGGTCTTTGCTCTCATCCTCTGGATTTTCAGCGCCGTCGCCAACGCCTGGCTCTGGGCGTGGGGCGCGCTGGCGGTCATCCAGCTTTTCATCATGTTCATTGCGCCGGTCGTCATCCTGCCGCTTTTCAACAAATTCACCCCGCTGGAAGACAGCGAACTACGCACGAAAATCGAAGAGTTCGCCGCCGCGCAGAAATACAAACTCAGCGGCATTTTCAAAATCGACGGCTCGAAGCGCTCCACCAAATCCAACGCCTACTTCACTGGCTTCGGCAAAACCAAACGGATCGCCCTCTTCGATACGCTGATCGAAAAACATACCACCGGCGAACTGGTCGGCGTGCTGGCGCACGAAATCGGCCACTGCAAACTCGGCCACATCAAAAAAGGGATCGGCATCTCTCTGGCCTCGTCGCTGCTGATGTTTTTCATCCTCTCGCTCTTCATCACCAAACAGGGACTCTACGCCGCGTTCGGCATCGAAGGCATGCCGCTCTACGCCGGCTTCATCTTCTTCGGTTTTCTCTATGCACCGATCAGCATGATCCTCGGACTGCTCGGCAACATCCTATCACGCAAGCACGAATATGAAGCCGACGCCTTCGCCGCCGAAACCACCAAACAGCCCAGCGACCTTATCGACGCCTTGAAAAAACTTTCCGTCGACAACCTCTCCAACCTCACGCCCCACTGGCTCAAAGTTTTCCTCGAATATTCCCACCCGCCGGTACTGGAGCGGATTAAAGCTTTGCGGGGATTTATGTATTCACATGCGGAATCAAACGATTCTCAGAAAAAATACGGCGGTATTGGTCGAGGCATCTACTTTTTTGGACTCCTGATTACTTATGTAATCGTTCACATAACAACAGCATCCCCGACCACCTTTAGACTTGCTTCCGTACTAGCACTGCTCTCGACTTTTCTTTTGACCGTCTTTCGTCTGAAAAACCTCGGTATGTCCCTATGGCGCACCCTTCTTATTTTCATTCCAATCGCCAACCTTCTGGTCGTCATTCCATGCTTTCTAGCGCAAGAAGGATACGAAAAAAACAAAAGATTAGATTTAACGGGAAAACTTATCAGTGGAAGTATTTTGATCCTCATTGCATTAGTTATCATATTGGCATTGGCTGGGTTTTAACTACAGGGATGGTGGTTTTAACCGTCCTGAAACACCAACAGCTTTTTGAAGACGTTCCCAATACCGCGCCTAAACAACTTCGTGTAGTTCCTGAAGAATGTGTTAATCCCAGCTTCTCGGAATTTTACGCCAAGCATTCCAGCAATTGTTGCATGTCGTCGGGCAGATCGAGATCAACCGTGACAGGCCGTCCAAACTTCGGATGGCGGAAGCTGAGTCCGGAAGCGTGTAAGGCCTGCCGATTCATACGTAACCGTGCGCGGTCGGCGTCCGTCAAGTCGACTCAATTTGATGTATTCGGAAGCTCAGAATGTCGAGGTTTGATAACGGCCTCCGCCCGTAATCCCTTAACCGCTATGGCAACATCGTTCAGACCGGTAACTTCCCAGCCGAGAACAAAACTGCCCAGCCGGTAATCGGATAAATCCTGAGAGTCAGGCAAATAACCGCGCCGCCAGCATTCCTGAAGTCCGGCAATGATGTGCGGAAGAATATCACCTTCAATGGATACCCACTCGCCGTCGGCTATAATCTTGTCCGTGAACGGCTTGATTCCAATATTGTAGATCAGTTTATCGGTGCCCTTCTTTTTCTCCGAACCTTTGTCGAGCATGGCATGCAGTTTGGTGACGGGTTCCCGGTCATCGTAAAAAGTAATACCGAACCAGTAGTAATCGCCGAATCCCGTGGATTGGCGGTTAAGGTTCTGAATTGTGAAAAAACACACATATTGCGCGGCGTGCCGCTGTTTGACGTAGACCCGACCGGTCTCCTTCCTGTCGTAGAGAAGCCGGACGTTTGCTGAGAAATCGATTCTTCCGGTGTCGGCAAGTGAGGGAGCGTTGGTGCCGAGATGACCGCCGGAAACACTGATCTGCTGATTCAGATAAAGATGCGGCCATGGATCGCCTTGCGCCCGCCATACGCCGCCGAACTCATTTTTGCCGTTCACGCCGCAAACGAAATCGGCCTCGCTGTCCTCCGGATGGATAGTCAGCGTTTGATAATCGTCTTTGAATGAAATTCCGTTGGTTGTGATCGTCTGAAAAGCCTTGTCAGCGAAACAACTTTTGCTGTGATGTTGCGCGGTGAACCAAACCGGCGGTGCGGCATTCGTATTCCATACGATCACCTGCCGCTTGCCATCGCGATCCGTTGTGGAAAGCCCGCGTTCAAAAGCACGATCGGCGATCAGCTCGACAGTTCGGGCTGTTGCGCCGTGCGCCAGCAGCAACATCAGAATGCAGACCGTGTTAAATTTCATGGGCGTGATATTGCGGCTGTTGCTCCGCGATGAACCGCGGGGCAGTTGGAGATGGCTTGTATAAGCGGTGCCAGCATCGGCTCGATGGGTTCTTCAAATTCGCTGATGAAGCCGGGCCGGTACTTGGTTTTTTCAAGCCGCGCAATTTCCTTCGAATCACCCTTCTCTACGGCGTTCTGATACGGCAGGTTGAAGCCGCGGATGTATCCGCAATGATGGTATCCTATATAATACGGAAGGGCGAAGAGCGCAGCGAGTTCGCGGGCATAGGTTTCGCCCATGGCCGTGTAAAATTCATCACCCTTTTTCTGTGCATCGTTCCGGAAATAGGTCGTGTCGCCGTTCAGAACCGGCTTTTGCGTTTCCGCATAGATCCGTGCCAGTACAGCCTTCTGTTCGGAAAACGGGGCGTAATACTGCATGCAGGTGAGATCCACATAATCCTTCATGATCCGCAGTACCGCGCTCATTTCTTCCATGTCCCGCGCATCCCGGTTCACGTTGAGCTTGTCACCGAGGATCAGGTGGTTGGAATCGTATCGGCGGATGGCGTCTTTCCGCACCGAGTACCACTGCCGGATGATGTCATGCAAAAAGGCCCGGCTGTCTTCTCCGGCCTTTGCGCTGTCGTCGACCGCTGACCAGCCGGTTTTTGCGGCCAGATCGTTCCACGATGAGGCCGGTACCGCGTAAGTCCGGCCCGCGTCGCCTGGCGAAGCGTAGCGCTGCTTCAACAGCGCGACCCACGCCTGCTTGCCCTTGGCGGTCGCCGGACGGTTCATAAGCGCCAGAACCCACGGATGGATTATTCTTTCGGCATCGTTCATCGATTTTTCCGTGGCTTTATCGGTGTCGAGAGCCCACGGCGGACCGTCGGTATAAACATAGCCAAGAACCCGCGGATTGTCGGCGTACGCACCGGCAACCTCTTTGGCATTGGCATCGACGGTGGCCGCAAATTCATCGCTGAATACATCAACCGGATTACGCTTAAACGCCTGATGCATCTGCTGGCGTTTCATATTCCAGCCCCAAGAAATTGGGATTTTCAACTCCACCACAAAGTAGATGTTTTCAAAGGAACGCAGGCAGTTCAGCGGCGGTGTGTGCATGCCCAGCGTGTTAAAACCCCAGCTGGTGAGATTGGTCGCCACGCGGTTCGCCCAGACTTTAGCTCCCGGCGAACGGTCATTGATCTCGCCGTCCGGCAAAAGGAAATCCGATCCGTAGGTATTCGTTGCGAACTGACCGTCACCTTGCGCACGCCAATAGACCGGCTCAACATGATTTACGCCGATCGAAAGAAACGGCTGGCCGTCCGGCGCGGTGAACCACCAGATGCCGCCATTATTTTTCAGCCCGACAACTTTAGCCGGTGAGGGTTCCGCGCAAATGCCGGTCAGCGCAAGTACCAGTGATGCGAAGAAAACGATAATCCTTTTTCCTGACCGCGATGACATGGCAGTTCCTTTTTCAGAGTTGAGCCGACGCATCCCTTTCTGCAAGAAAACGGTCACCGGTACAAGAGAATTTCCAGCCACTGCTCGCCGTTGCGGCCGAGAGTCCAGTTGCCATTCTCTTCCACAATCAGCCGGGAACCATTGCGGCCAAGCACTTCAGGGAAGACTTCCAGTACACGGGGTTTGTGTTTCCGGAGCGACGCGGCTTCCTCTTCCGTCGCCGCTCTGGCCTGCAACGGAACTTTGCTTTCGGAAACATCCATAACGATCGCACCGGAGACCGGGTCGCCGCCGGTCCACAGCGACGGATAGCGGCAGTAGTAATCGGGCTTCCCGTTGACCGGCACGATCAGCCGGAAGGCGACGGAACAATTGGTGATGTACTGCTGCAGGATAAAGTATTGTCCGTTGGTCATATACGGAAACAGATCCATCGGATTGAGTCCGGCGAGGTTGTAACCGTGCATATTACCGTGAAAAGGTTTCAGTTTTTCTTTGCGGAACCAGGCGCTGAACCGGTCGTTCAGCATGGTGCCGAATTCGATATGCAGATGGCTGCGCTGTATCGGTATTCCCATCGTTGAGGTATTTCCTATTCGTCCGATCTCTGCACCACGTGACACCGCAGTGCCTTCTTTCAGGTCGGCACCGGCGGAGGCAAGATGTGCATAGAGCGTGTAGTATTCGCCGATGGTGTCCTTATGAAGCAGTACGACGTAAATTCCATACGAGGAGTTGCCCCCGGTCCGGCTGACATAGGTAACACGCCCGTCGGCAACGGCGAACACCGGATCTTTCGCCCGGCCTTTTGAATCGTGCTCCGTCGGCGCAATGTCCACCCCTTCATGGAAAGCCGGAAGGAACCATTTACCGAATTTGCGGGTGCGGGTTGAGCCGTACCCGGCCGACTCAATTTTACCGGATTCCGTCGGCATAAATACCGCCGGATTATTGGTGTCATCCAGTCGGGTCTGCGGCGTGGGAAATGTGAATAACAGTCCGGGGAACGGCGCGGGTTCATCAATGTGTTCCGGTCCGGCGGGTTTCGGCGCAGTACTGCGGAACATCCAGCACCCGGCGGCGATCAGGCTGATTGCAATAAGAATAAAGATCGTACGAAGAGATACGCGGTGACCGGTGTTTGGAAGTATGTAGGACATAAATTAAGCGGCGGATGGTGACAGACTGATTTACAAAAACAACCGCAAACCCTTCCGTCCCTTCAATAATTTCGTCCCGTCTTAAAATTACCGCCGTTCGTGGTTACTTTGGGACGAAAATTCTGAAATAGTCGGCGCTTGTTAAGCGTATTATTTTTCCATCACCTGCCGGAGGATTAAAAAATGAACAGCCCAGCTCTCCGTTATCAGCTCTTGCGTTCAGTCCTGCTTACTGCGGCGGTTGCAAGTTTGTCCGGACAGATAACCTTTGCAATGGAGACCACGGCCACCTCGTCGCTGACGAACAGCCATCCTACGGCCATTCTGGACGGCGACAGCTCAATATCGTGGAGTTCTAAAACGAACGATCCGCTGGAAATCACCGTTGACCTCGGAAGCCGCTGGCCGATCCGGTCGGTGGAAATCGAGTGGGGAAAGAAATATCCTTCGGAATATGAGGTGCAGCTGACGACCGATGGAAAGGCCTGGCGGACCGTCGCTCATCCAACGAATTTCAAGCTCGTCGTAAGCAAGGGCTGGGCTAAATATAAATTCACGACCCACAAAATTGAACCGGCGATTACGGCCTGCGGCATCCGGATCAACTGTTTAAAATCCACCAACGGAGTCGAGCTGGTCGATGTGCGCATCAACGGACAGTATCCCTTCTGCTACGAGCCGGTTCCGGCTGATGCCGTCTGCCGAAATAAAAGCGCCGCGCCGGAAGCGCGTGTGAACGATCTGCTCGGTCGCATGACGATCCGCGAGAAAATCGGCATGGCGGGCGGATTTAATTTTTTCTTTTTCCCCGGCATGGAACGGTTCGGATTTGAACCGGTGCTTTTGAATGATGCGACATCCGGACTGAATTTACGCCCGGAAATCGAGCGGGAGCGCTCCGTCATTTCCCAGTCAACGTCCTTCCCGCTGGCGGCGGCACTGGCCGCCACCTGGCAGCCTGAACTGGCGTTTGAAATGGGCAAAGCCATCGGCGAAGAATGCCGCGCCGCCGGAACCGGTGTTTTACTCGGACCGGGGGTCAACATTCACCGCACCTCGACCTGCGGCCGTAATTTCGAATACATGGGCGAAGACCCCTGGCTGGCGAGCCGGATGGCGGTGCAGCACATTAAAGGCGTTCAGAGCCAAAAGGTGATTGCTACAATCAAACATTTCATCGCCAACAATAACGAGTTTGTCCGTACACGCTGTAACGCCATTATCGACGAACGGACGCTGCACGAAATTTATCTGCCGGCCTTTGCAGCCGCCGTGCAGGAAGCAAACGTCCGGGCCGTCATGTCGTCCTACAACTGGCTCAACGGAGCAAAGTGCGGCGAGGACAAAGCACTGCTCACCGATATTCTGCGCGGTGAACTGGGATACACCGGCATGGTCATGAGTGACTGGGGCGACGGAACAGAAGACATGACCAAAGTTCTTGGTTCGGGGCAGAATATTATCATGCCGGGAATGAAAGATTTCGGTCAGCACGTCCGCACCCTGCTTGAAAAAGATCCGGCGGGCACGGAAAAGCAGCTTGATGCCATGATTACGCCAACCTTGCGGGTTCTGTTTGAAATGGGAACCTGGGATCGAGTTTCCGCCGATCCTGAATTCAAGAAAACCTTTGACGGACATAAAATAACGGCGCGCACGATTGGCGAGTCGGCGATTACCTTGCTGAAAAACGACCGGATTCTGCCGCTCGCTCAGGGACAGATCATTCTGATCACCGGTGATCAAGGTGCCATAACCAATGCCAGTAGCGGCGGCGGTTCAGGTCATGTCAAAGGCTACGATCACATTAATTTTTATAACGGCCTGAAAGCCGTCTTCGGCAGTGCGGTCACGTATGACGCCAATCCGTCCGACGAGGCGGTAAAGAACGCTGACCGGATTCTCTATTTCTTCAAGATCAACGATTCAGAAGGAACCGACCGTCCGTTTGATCTTCCCGAAAAAATCAACCAGCAGATTCAGGCGCTGGCGGCAAAAAATCCTAACATCATTGTCATCGCGACGACCGGAACCGCCTTCGGCATGCCATGGCTTAATTCGGTAAAAGGACTGATCCACGGCTATTTCCTTGGGCAGGAATACGGTGAAGCCATGGCCAATGTGCTTTCCGGAAAAGTCACTCCGTCTGGCAAACTGCCCTTCACGATCGAAAAATCCTTCGAAGACTCGCCGGCATATGGATACAACATGGTTGACGGGAAACCCTGGTGGCCGTCTAAGTTTCCGGCCGATGTCAAGGCGCACACCATAGATGTCCCCTATTCCGAAGGCGTCTTTGTAGGCTACCGCTGGTATGAAGCGAAGAAAAAGCCGGTCAACTTCCCTTTCGGCTTTGGACTTTCCTATACGACGTTCACAATGAGCGACATCAAAGTTTCGGCGAACACCATCACCAAAGGAAAACCGGTTACCGTCAGCGTAACCGTCAAAAACACCGGCAAAGTGGCCGGAGCCGAAGTGGTTCAGCTTTATGTTCATGATGAGGCTGCCAGCATCGCGCGGCCGTATCGCGAGCTGAAAGGATTCCAGAAAGTTTTCCTCCGGCCCGGTGAAAGCAAGACGGTCACGATACCGCTGGACTGGAAAGCGCTGGCGTTCTGGGATGTTAAAACTCATGCTTGGCTGACCGAGCCGGGCTCATTTAAGTTATTGGTCGGCAACTCGAGTCAAAACGTGCAGTGTCAGACGACTATTATTTATCAGTAATGTCATTAAGCAGAGGACAGAAGAATGGAAAATCTAAGAAATAAAAAAGCGTTCATTTGTGATATGGACGGTGTGATCTACCACGGAAGCAAACTGCTGCCGGGCGTTTTGGAATTCGTGGCGTGGCTGCGAAAAGAAAATAAAAAGTTTCTTTTCCTGACCAACAGCAGCGCCCGCACCCAGCGGGAACTGAGCGAAAAACTGGCACGCATGGGACTGAAAGTTGGTGAGAGCCATTTCTATACCAGTGCACGGGCCACAGCGACATTTCTTGCCAGCCAGCGTCCGGGTGGGTCGGCCTATGTTATCGGCGACGCAGGAATCATCAGTGCGCTTTATGACGAAGGCTATTCGATCAACGATACAAACCCGGACTACGTTGTGGTGAGCGAAAGCGCAAACTATGACTACGCCCGCATCTGTCACGCCACCAAGCTGGTCCTGAACGGCGCCAAACTGGTGGGAACCAATCCGGATGTGACCGGCCCTATTGAGGGCGGACAGATAGTTCCGGCAACTGGCGCCCTGCTTGCTCCGATTGAACTGGCCACCGGCGCCAAAGCCTATTACGTCGGCAAACCGAATCCATTGATGATGCGTAATGCGCTTAAAAAGCTCGGATGTCAGCGTGAAGAGACGGCAATTGTCGGCGACCGGATGGATACCGATATTATTGCCGGAGTCGAAGCAGAGATCACAACCGTGCTGGTGCTAAGCGGCGTGACGAAACCTGAGGATATCGGCCGTTTCGCCTATCGCCCGAACTATGTACTGAGCGGCATCGGGGATATCATCAATTCTTGATAATTGTTAAATACCTGTTTGATAACGAAAGTATGGAACGGTATGTTCGTGGCCATTTATGAACTTTCACAAGCGCATATTTCTACGGAAGTCGCATCTTCTTAAACTGATCGACCGGCTTCCCGGAGCAGTTTATCACTACCGCGAATGGAAAAACGGCCGGTGTATATTCCCCTACTCATCGTTGAACATTGAGGAAATTTTTTTTGCATCGCCGGTCGCACTGGCTAAGGACGGACAGATTGCATGAAACTGCGTCTGTCCCGATTCTGTTGATCTTGTGCGGGATACCTTGAATAAATCGGCGGAAAAACTCGAAGAGTTTGAAATAACCTTCCGGGTTCGTTCGCCGCAAGGCGCTATTCACTGGATCCGAAACCGCGCTGTTCCGGAACGGTTACATGACGGAAGCACATTGTGGTATGGCCACATGGAAAATATTACCGCACGTTATGCTGCCGAACAAGAGGCCAGGCAGAAGTCGGCGTTGCTGAAAGTCATTTTTGAAAACCTGCCCGATCAAATCTATTACATGGATCGCGAATCCCGTATTCTAGGTGTTAATCCGGCCTGTTGCCGTCATCATAAAAAAACAGCAGAGGAAATGACCGGCAAAACTGACCTCGATTTTTACCCTAACGAACTTGGACAAAAACTTTTTGACGAAGAGCAGCAACTGATGGCCACCGGCGAGGTTGTCAAAGAGCAAGAAAAACATATTCTCGATAACGGAAGCGTCATGTATCTGGAGTCCGTTAAAAGTCCGCTCCGCAGTCCGTCGGGACGAATCATTGGATTGGCCGGCATTTCAAGGGATATAACATCACAAGTGGAGCGAGAAGAAGCGTTGCGGCAGGCAAAAAATGATGCAGAGCGGAGCGCCTCGTTCATCAGAGCCATTTTCGATAATTTGGAAGATCAGTTTTACTATAAAGACCGGCAGTCCAAAGTCCTCGGCGGGAATTTGGCCTGGGTAAAGTCGCGCAGCGTTAAATCAATTGATGCGCTGATCGGTAAAACAGACATAGATCTGCATCCGGCTCCCTTAGGCCAACAGTTGTATGATAGCGAGCAGCGGCAGATGGCAAATGGCGAAGTAATGCGCTCCAGGGAACGCCACGTCCGGAAAGATGGAAGCGTTCAATATATCGAATCGATAAAATGTCCGATGCGGAACGAAAAAGATGAAATAATCGGCGTGGCCGGTATTTCCCGCGATGTTACCCAGCAGGTCGAAAATGAAACACGATTGGTGGAAGCACAGAAAGAGGCCGAGGCCGCCAATAAAGCAAAAAGTGCTTTCTTAGCGATGATGAGTCATGAAATCCGCACACCGATGAACGGCGTCATAGGAGCGGCCAGTCTATTACTGGGCACCGAACTTTCGGCACAGCAGGATGAATTCGTTCATACCATTCAGGTCAGCGGCGAAAACCTGCTCACCATCATCAACGACATCCTCGACTATTCAAAAATAGAGGCCGGAAAAATAGAACTGGAAAAAGCTCCTTTCGATCTGCGTGAATGCATTGAAGACGCCTTCGATTTATTTGTGCAAACCGCAGCAAAGAAAAATGTGGAATTGCTTTACCATGTTGGCCCGGACGTCCCTAAGACACTGCTCGGCGACACAACCCGTCTACGGCAGGTTCTGGTCAATCTGCTTGGTAATGCGATTAAGTTCACTGAAAACGGCGAGGTCAACCTCAAGGTTAGCAATCTGATTTCCGTCGGAGAAAACCGGGAATGCCAACTCCAGTTTGCCGTAAGTGATACCGGTATCGGCATCGCTGATGAGCATAAAGATCGACTGTTTCAAGCGTTCACCCAGGCCGATGCTTCCAGCACCCGCAAATACGGCGGAACCGGACTAGGATTGACTATTAGTCGCAGGTTGACCGAACTAATGGGTGGGAAAATATGGTTTGAAAGCGAAGCCGGTAAAGGCACGACATTCTTTTTCACCGCCACAATGCCGATAACCGATCACACCGACCGTAAAGCAGAACATCTGCCCGTTGAAGCGTTACGCGGCAAACGCGCACTGATCGTAGATGACAACGAAACCAACCGCTGGCTGCTCAGCGACCAGCTTGCGCAGTGGGGTGTAATTTCAGAAACTTTCGCAGAACCGGAAAAGGCGCTCCAGCATTTGCGAGACGGCCACACGTATGACCTTGCTCTGATCGACTTTCAGATGCCCGGTATGGACGGTAGCGATCTGGCAAAACAAATATACCGGCTTGAAAACGACCCGCACATTCCGGTGATTATTCTCAGCAGCTCGTATGAACACATTCCGGCTGACCCCTCTATCAGCGCACGACTTTCCAAGCCGGTAAAAATAAGCAAACTCTGCGACCAGATGCTAAAGGCACTGGCCAGGCGGAAAAACGAATCTGGCGAAAAAGCAGCCGCTGGAACCAATATTCAGCCGAAAAAACTGCGCAACCTGCGTGTGCTCGTGGCCGAAGATAATCCCATCAATCAGCGCATTGCACAGATGATGCTCCAGCGGATTGGTTGCGAAACACCGGTAATTGTTTCCGATGGCCAAGAAGCCGTGGCTGCCGTCATGGACGCAACCTACGACGTGATCCTTATGGATATTCAGATGCCGCACATGAATGGAATTGATGCCGCCCGAAACATCCGCAAATACACCGGCCAGCCGGATAAACCTTGGATTATCGCGCTATCGGCGGGCGTCATGAAAGAGGAACAAACCGAAGCCATAGAAGCCGGAATGAATGAATTCCTTTCGAAACCACTGGTCGTTGAACAGCTTGAGAAGACGCTGGACAAAATCCATCCGGCTTAGCGCCAGACCTGAACCGGAATACGGCGCCGACCCCACTGTAGCGCCTGCCGGTGTGAATCATAGAAAAGATCGATGCGCGCCGGCCCTTGAATGGCGCTTCCGGTGTCCTCCACACGGCCGTAACCGTAGCCCGGAATGTACATGACCGTGCCGAACGGATAATAGCGCCGGTCGGCGGCAATGGTTCCTTTGTGTGCTGTTGTTCCTGACGCGGTGACACCGACCTTCTTTGGCTTTCCGGCATTGGGTCCGGAGGAATAAACCGTCCGCCACGGCGCCCACCAAACCCGCTCCCAGCTGCAACATTGGCCGCAGTCGCAGTAGCCCGTCGCCTCCATCGTCACCGTGCGTGCCGGAACGCCGCGCGGCGGACGAATGGATGCGCAACCGGTTCCCAGCAGGAGCAGCGCGGCGAAAAGCAGAAGTTGATGATTATGCTTTTTCAATGGCGATGGTGCAGGCGTGCCCGTTGAGGTCAACAGTTTCGCCTTCCGTTTCGACGGTTTTAATCGAAATCGCAAGAACCTCGGACTGAATATACTCAGTGAAAGCGGTAATCGCGGAGCACACGGCTTCGTCAGAAGACAGCTTCAGTTGAATCCGGTCGGTTACTTCAAAGCCGTGCGCCTTACGCATCTGCTGGACATTATTAACCAGCTCGCGGGCCAGTCCTTCGCGAATCAGATCGTCATTCAGTTCAAGATCAAGCGCCACAACCAGCGCACCCTGCGCCTGCACAGCGAGTCCGGCTTTCGGAATGCGTTCGACAATAATGTCTTCACCGGCGAGCTCAAATGTTTCACCGTCAGTCTGAAGACTAATTCCTCTGCCGGCTGCGGCTATCTTAAGATCATCGAGGGAAAGTTTTTGCACCGCCTGATTGATCTGCTGAACCTGTTTGCCGAACTTTTTACCGAGCGTTTTGAAATTGGCTTTGGCGCTAAGTGTCGCGAGGCCGGTTTCGTCATCGTCAAAAAACACTTCACGGACGTTAAGTTCTTCAGCGATAATTTCTTTGAGTTCGCCGACCTGATTGAGCAGTCCGCTATCGCGGCTGACGACGTCGAGGCGGCGCAATGGCTGGCGGACTTTAGCATCGTGGTCTTTGCGAAGCTGGCGGCCCATACTGACGACATCCATCACGATGCGCATCTGGGTTTCCAGCGCGATGTCACGCTTGGCACCGGCGGCCGTCGGAAAGTCACACAGGTGCACTGATTCCGGCATATCGCCGGTACGCAGGTTGAGATAAATCTCTTCGGCAATAAATGGCGTGAACGGCGCGGCAATCTTGCAGAGTTCAATCAGCGTGTGATAGAGCGTGGCATAGGCCTGCTGTTTATCGCCGTCATCCTCGCTCTTCCAAAAGCGGCGGCGCGAGCGGCGGATATACCAGTTTGTCAAATCTTCAATAAAGGCAACAAACGGACGGACCGCGCGCTGCAGATCATAGTTGTCCATCGCCGCCGTCACTTCCTGACAGAGATTGGCCAGCGAGCTTTCGATCCAGCGGTCGAGGAGATTGGAACTTTCACCAAACTTCGATTTACCGGGCTCCCACTTATCGATGTTGGCGTAAGTAACGAAGAAGCTGTAGGAGTTCCAGAGCGGAATCAGCAGATGGCGCAGTGCATGTTTAACGCCCTCTTCTGAAAACCTCAGCGATTCGGCTTTCACGACCGGCGAGTTGATCATGTAAAGGCGGAGCGCATCAGCGCCATATTCATGTACCACGTGCAGCGGATCGGGATAGTTCTTAAGCCGCTTACTCATTTTCAGGCCGTCTTCCGCCAGTACCAGACCGTTGACGACCACATTGCGGAACGCCGGTTTTTTGAAGAGCGCGGTGGAAAGCACCATCAGCGTGTAAAACCAGCCGCGGGTCTGATCGAGTCCCTCGGCGATGAAATGCGCCGGGAAATTAGCTTCAAAGTGCGCTTTATTTTCAAACGGATAATGCTGCTGGGCATACGGCATAGCGCCGGACTCAAACCAGCAGTCGAGCACTTCCGGCGTGCGCTTGTAGGTCTTACCATCTTTCTTAATGAGAATGTCATCGACGAAATGTTTGTGCAGATCAGTCACCTTCTGCCCGGAAAGTTTTTCCAGTTCGTCCACCGACGAAATGCAGAGGGTGTCGGACGGATCGTTGACGTTGACCCAGACCGGAATACAGGAGCCCCAGAAGCGATTGCGGCTGATATTCCAGTCCTTGGCCTCGGCCAGCCAGTTGGCAAAGCGTTTTTCGCCTACATATTCCGGCATCCAGTGAACCTGCGCATTGTTCGCCAGCATTTCGTCGCGCAGGTCTTCGACGCGGACATACCAAGCATCAATGGCGCGGTAAATCAGCGGCGTATCGGTTCGTTCGCAGAACGGATAGCTGTGCTGAATGGTGGACTGGTGAACCAGTTTCCCTTCGTCCTTGAGCCGTTTGATAATCGCTTTGTCGGCATCTTTGCAGAACTGTCCGGCATAGTCGGGAACCTGTGCGGTGAACTTGCAGTCTTCGTCGAGAGGTTCAACCAGCGGAATTCCGGCGGCGCGGCAGATGCGGTAGTCGTCTTCGCCGTACGCCGGAGCCATGTGAACAATACCGGTTCCGTCTTCGGTGCTGACAAAGCCGTCGAGCAGAACGCGGAACGATCCGGGATTGTCTTTGAAATAGTTAAAGAGCGACTCGTAGGTCAGTCCCTCCAGATCGCGTCCTTTGTACTTTTTGAGGACTTCATACTCGGCTTCTTTTTTGTAATAGGCGCCGAGGCGTGCTTCGGCCAGCACATAGACTTCGCCGCTTTCCGTATCGCGCACGGCGACATAGTCAATATCGGCTCCGGCGCAAATGGCCAGATTGGACGGAAGCGTCCAAGGCGTTGTCGTCCAAACCAGCGCAAAAGCGTTTTCGATTTCAAAACCGCTCAGTTTGACGCGGACGGTGATGGCCGGATCCTGCACATCCTGATAGTTGCGGCCTGCTTCGAAATTGGAGAGCGGCGTGTTGAGCTTCCAGCTGTACGGCATGATGCGGTGAGCCTTGTAGATGCGTCCCTGCTTCCAGAGCTCAGAAAACACCCACCAGATAGTTTCCATGAAATCTTTGTCCATGGTCTTGTAGTCGTTTTTGAAATCGACCCAGCGGCCCATGCGGGTAACGGTCTTTTCCCACTCTTCGACATATTTGGAGACCATCGAGCGGCATTGTTCATTAAAAACACCGACACCCGCTTCGACAATCGCAGGCGCACCGGCGAGACCGAGCGCTTCCTGCGCCAGCGCTTCGATCGGCAGACCGTGGCAGTCCCATCCGAAGCGGCGTTCGACGCGATGTCCGCGCATCGTCTGGTAACGAGGAACAATGTCCTTGATGGTTCCGGCGAGCAGATGTCCGTAGTGCGGAAGTCCGGTGGCGAACGGCGGGCCGTCGTAGAAAACAAACTCGGAATTTTTCGACCGGTTTTCGACAGACTTCGTAAATGTTCCGTGTTCACGCCAGAAGGCGAGCACGCCCTCTTCCATCTCTGCAAAATCTACTTTACTGGCAACCGGTTTGAACATTTTTGTACTTCCTGAATAAAAACTATCCATGCACGGCAAGAACTGGAGCGGGAGACGGGAGTCGAACCCGCGACGTCAAGCTTGGGAAGCTTGCATTCTACCACTGAATTACTCCCGCAATTAAAGAATGTGGATTCTCTGTCGGGCTCTGCGAACTTTCAAGCGTGTTTTTACGATGTTTACAAAAAACGGAGCGCCGGTCACGAAATTCGGAAAAGTTTAAATCGAGGTGGACATCAGTTTTTTTTTGGCTATGGTATCCATTCTCTTAACCGAGAAACGGTAGGGTACCGAAGCGGTCAAACGGGGCAGACTGTAAATCTGCTGGCTATGCCTTCGAAGGTTCGAATCCTTCCCCTACCACCACTTCTGGCGAAGCAACCGCAGTATTACAGATACTCGGCGCAGTATTATTCGATTCCTCCTCATACACAAGCGGTGCCTTATAATTCACGCTGGAATTCGGCGAGGTGAACTTAAACGGATTCGTGTTGGTATATTGAGCTTGATTCGTCCGCATGGCCGGGCTTAGTGCGTTCTGTGGTAATAAAGCGACAGGGAAAGACGCTGGAAATGACTATACGTT
>Ga0247840_10006143_pt1 | contig 17534 bp, 15 predicted proteins | sample LaCruzMarch2015__FD_192404 | JGI IMG/M metagenome (GOLD analysis project Ga0247840, IMG submission 192404) | Freshwater microbial communities from meromictic Lake La Cruz, Castile-La Mancha, Spain - LaCruzMarch2015_17m | ecosystem: Environmental > Aquatic > Freshwater > Lake | place: Spain... | reverse complement strand
TATATTATATCATGGGCACAGAAAAACTTATGGACTTTATTAAATTATATGAACTATCATTTCAGTGCTTGTAAGGCACTCTAATGGTTAAAAATATCTTACAAAATATATTATACGAGGAGATATAATATTGAAAACTAAATCAATGTTTTGTAGAATACTATGTTTTTTCACAGTTTTGTCTGTTTTAAGTTTTCCGATTGAAATAATGGCAGTAGCATCACAAAATATTCCTATCACTTTTAAATATGATGATTTTTCAGATACTACTAAATTAAAACTAAATGGTAATGCAATATCTGAAATCGAAAGTGGTACATCGTCTCTTAGGCTTACAGATGCAGTTAAATGGCAAAATTCAAGTTTTTATTATGGCAATTACGTTTCTTTGGCTAATGAAAAGTCTTTTAGCACAATGTTTTCGTTTAAAATTAAAAATCCACAATCAGGCACAAGTGGTGCCGATGGCGTACAATTTGTTGTAGGCACGAATCCTAACAATCTTGGCGAATACGGTGGAGGAATTGGCTATTTTGGTATGGTTAACAGCCTTGGTGTGGAATTTGATACTTTCGACAATGGTTCAAGCTATGGAGATGTTGCTCTTTCCCAAAACCATATAGCGGTTAACCTTAACGGAGATACAACACATCCAATCGCAAAAATAAAAGAAGCAGATATAGAAGCATTATACGGAGCAGAAAGTGGAAAATTCAATTTTGGCAACAGCACAAGCAATGGAAATGTTGCCCCTGTGACAGGTGCTGAAAAAACTTTTTATGCTTGGATTGATTATGATGGAAATGGCAAATTATTCAGCGTTCGTGTTAACTCGAATTCTAATGCTCGACCGCAAAAGCCTGTTTTGCAGCAACGCATTGACCTTGGCACAGCAATGAAGCTAACTAATGATAAGGTTTTCGTTGGCTTTACAGGTGCAACAGGGGGCACATATTCAAAGGAATATATTAAATCTTGGTATTTCAATAATGACTACATAAGCACCTCTATTGATACGGCAAATAATACTTATACAGAGATGCCTAATATAGTATTATCGGCTGATAAAGCTACTAATAAAATTACTGCAACTGTTAAAAATTCGAGTGGTTTAGCTGTGCAAGGAGTGCCTGTTGAATTTTCAATATTATCAGGACCTATGGCAACATTTAAAACACCAACTATGGTTATAACAGATGCTAATGGTGTTGCAAATACAACCATAGATGGAAGTAATGTTCCTAATGGTACTATTGTTGTAAATGGTGCTATCAATGCTTCAAAGGGAGGAAAAAATGCAACTGTATCGATTGATAATTATGGAAATAGTGATATTTCAGCAGTAATAACCGATAGCACAGTATCTGCAAGAAAAGGTGCTACATATCGCTTTACTGGTAAGGAGTTTTTAAATAGTTATACAAGTAATATTAATAATATAAAAATTATTTCATTGCCATCAGTTGATGCAGGAACGCTAAATTATAATGGAACAAAGGTTAATGTTGGCGATGTAATATCGGCAAGCAATTTTAGTTTTTTAACCTTTGCAGCCACGTCACCATTTGTTGGTACCTCGGCTTTTAAATGGCAGGCATCAAGTAATGGTAGCTCGTATTCAAACTCAGCAAATATGACATTTAACATTACAATAAACCATGCTCCTGTTACCTCGAATTTAGCTATAACTACAAAAATAAATACTCCTATTGTAAATAAAATCACTGCAACTGATGAAGATAAAGACACTTTGTTTTATTTTGTGGGTGCATCGCCAACGAAAGGCACATTAGACTTAAATGCTTCGACTGGTGAATTTACATATTCCCCGAACAATAATGCAATTGGCTATGATTCGTTTTGTATAACGATTTATGATTTGATGGGTAGCGTTGTGACATCAAATGTTGTAATAACAATTGGGGAAGTTACAGCTACTTCTGTTAATCCAAACACTGGAGTTTTTTATGAAAGTAACTTTGCTGAGAAAAATGGAGTGGTGGGGTTAAAAGGTATATGGGGTATAGATGGCGGATTAGCACCTGTCGGTGGGTTTGAAAACAGAGCAATATTTGAAAATACAAGCTCTTCAGATTATGAGATAACTTTAGATGCAAAAGCAGCTGCAGGTTCAACTGGTGGATACGGAATTTTTTACCACATAACAAACGTACCAGCAATAACTGGATACGATTTTCAATTCGATATAGGTGCAAGTAAAAGCTTTATCGTAAGAAAGTTTGTTAACGATAGTGAAGCGTATTCTTCAATTAAGTCTGCTACTATGCAAAGTGTAATGGGTGACAGCTTTGATGTTAATGCTGTGCATAGGATTGTAATTACAGTAAAAGGAAACCAACATATAATTAAAGTAGACGGTGTAGAGGTATTTAATTTTACTGATAGTTTATATACTTCTGGTTACGTTGGGCTTCGTTCGTGGTCTAATACAATGTCGAATTTTTCATATATTAAGGTTGCAAGCCTTTTGCCTACGCCTACGCCTACACCAACACCTACACCAACGCCAACAGTGACACCAGCGCCAATTCCTGCAAAAAGCCCAGTTCTTCTTACCTTTGATTGTGCATATTTGTATGGTTATGAAATGGGCGGTGTTGGAGCAGAAGATACTATAAAAAGGGAAGAAGCATCTGCATTATTATACAGGCTACTTAAACAAAATGATAAATTAGACAGCTTTTCAAAACCAAATATAGCTACCTTTTCAGATTTAGCAACAAATAGGTGGTCGTTTAGTGCAGTTGAATATATGACATCAATTGATGTGTTTGATAAAACAAGTGGAAAAGTAAAACCAGGGGCTGAAATTACTCGTGGTGAGGCAAGTAAAATTATTGCATACTCAATGGGAATGCAGCCAGATGACAGTAAAACAAACAGCTTTACTGACCTTGCAACAGATAATAAATATTACAGCCCTATAAAAGCCCTTGTAGATGCAGGAATTCTAAAAGGGTACATCGATGATACAATTAAACCAAATGGACTTCTAACAAGAGCAGAATATGTTACTATGATAAACCGTCTTATCGGCAGAGATAGCAGTTACGATGTGGATAGCGAGGCTAACCCATACCCAGATATGTCTAACTCGCATTGGGCATATAAAGAAATAATGAGGGCATCATTTGGATTTAGCGATGGTGCCACAGGAAAACTAAAGATTGATCCTGCAAAAAAATTAAAAAGAAGCGAAATAGATTATAACTAAAAAAGATAAGTTCGAATCAGAATATTTAAAGCCCCATTCTTGCTATATAAGCAAGGACGGGGTTTTGTGATTGTATGGTGAAATAATAAAATGATGAAGCACCACAAAGTATTATGAATACAAATTATCTTAACCTAAATATTTAATGTTGTTTTTGTGCAATGTGCATAAAATGTATATTTGAATGTATGTAATTTTGACAATTGAATGCATTGTAACTAATTGAATAATAGATTACAATATTATCATAAAGAAAAACAAAACTTAATTGCTTAACCCTACTACAGACTAAGGGGTCTTGAATTTATCGTGATGAAGCGGTATATTCAAGACCTCTTTTCGTTATTTTGTAGGAAATTACGTTTTGTCGTCTTTAAACTAATAACAAATTTAAAGGAGGAATGATTTATGAGACAGGTTGCTATTTACGGTAAGGGTGGTATTGGTAAATCTACAACAACTCAAAACTTAACAGCAGGCTTAGGCGAAATGGGAAAGAAAATTATGGTTGTAGGCTGTGACCCAAAGGCAGATTCCACAAGACTTTTATTAGGTGGGCTTGCACAACAAACGGTTTTAGACACACTTCGTGAAGAGGGTGAGGATATTGACCTTGACCTTATAATGAAAAGAGGCTTTGCGAACATAAACTGTGTTGAATCAGGCGGACCAGAGCCAGGTGTTGGCTGTGCAGGTCGTGGTATTATAACTTCAATAGGTATGCTTGAGCGTTTGGGAGCGTACGAGGAAGACCTTGATTATGTATTTTATGATGTACTTGGTGACGTTGTTTGTGGAGGTTTTGCAATGCCAATTCGTGAGGGTAAGGCACAGGAAATCTACATAGTTGCAAGTGGTGAGATGATGGCGCTTTATGCTGCAAACAATATTGCAAAGGGTATTTTAAAATATGCAAGCACAGGTGGTTGTCGCTTAGCTGGAATCATATGTAACAGCAGAAATGTTGATGGCGAAAGAGAACTGGTATCAGCATTTGCAAAAGAGCTTGGAAGCCAAATGATTCATTTTGTACCTCGTGATAATATGGTTCAAAGGGCAGAAATTAACAAAAAGACAGTTATCGAATTTGACGCAACAGCTAATCAAGCAGATGAATACAGACAGCTTGCACAAAAAATTGATGCGAATACTATGTTTGTTATTCCAACCCCAATGAAGCAGGATAGGCTTGAAGAAATATTAATGGAACATGGCTTAATGGATATATAAATAATTACAAAAAAGAGAGGGTGTCGAAATTATGTTGATGGTAAGATCTATTATTAGACCTGAAAAAGTGGGCATTGTACTTTCGGAGCTTTTAGCGGCAGGATTTCCAGCAGTAACAAAAATGGACGTTTACGGACGTGGCAAGCAAAAGGGTGTTAGGGTTGGCGATGTTTATTATGATGAAATACCAAAAGAAATGCTTTTATGCGTGGTAAATGACGAGGATAAAGATGATGTTGTTAAAATTGTTATGAGAAATGCACGAACAGGCGAAAATGGTAACTTTGGCGATGGCAGAATTTTTATATCTCCTGTTGAGGAAGCATACACAATTAGCACAGCTAAAAAAGGATTATAGGAGGCGAGGATTTATGAAAGAGGTTATGGCAATTGTCAGACTAAATAAGGTCAACAAAACCAAAGAGTCTCTTGCAGATGCTGGCTTCCCTGCTTTTACTTGTAGAAAGGTTTTGGGTAGAGGCAAGAAAAGTGTGGATTTATCTGTTCTGCAAGATGTAATGGAATCTGGTATGCTTCCAGTTTCAACAGTTGGTGAAAATTTTACAGAAGCCACAAGGTTAATACCAAAAAGGGTTTTCACTTTAGTAGTAAATGATAAAGATGTTGAAAAGGTGGTTAATACCATAATTGATGTAAATACCACAGGTAACGCTGGTGATGGCAAGATATTTGTGTTGCCAATATTTGAATCTTACACAGTACGAAGTGGAGAAGAAAACGCAGACGCTTATTAAAATGGAGGTGAGTGTAAATGAATAGTAGAGAAAAAGTTTTAGATAAATATAGTGCGAGGGTTTATAAAAACCGTAAAGACCATATTATAGAAATTACAGAAGAGCCAAAGGAAATTTCTGCAAATACAAGGGCAATTCCTGGTATTATGACTAACAGAGGCTGTTGTTACGCAGGGTGTAAAGGTGTTGTACTTGCCCCACTAAAAGACGTTGCAATTATTGTTCACGGGCCTATTGGTTGCTCGTTTTACACTTGGGGAACAAGGAGGCATAAGGCAAAGGGCGATGCAAACACTAAGAACTTTTTGGAATATTGCTTTTCAACAGATATGCAGGAATCAGACATCGTTTTCGGTGGTGAGAAAAAGCTTCGACAATCTATAAAAGAGGTTGTGGAACTGTTTAACCCAAAATCTGTTATGATATGCTCAACTTGTCCTGTTGGACTTATTGGTGATGATATTCACGCAATAGCAGCAGAAGCAGAGGAATTATACGGAATTAGTGTTATAGCATTTAGCTGTGAGGGCTATAAGGGCGTAAGCCAATCTGGCGGACATCATATTGCAAATAATGGGCTTATCAAGCACGTTATTGGTACAGGCGACAGAGCGCCAACCAAATATTCTATTAACATTCTTGGTGAGTATAATATCGGTGGTGACGGTTGGGAAATTAGCAGAATATTAAAAAGAATTGGCTATGATATTGTATCTGTTATGACTGGTGATGGTAGCTATGAGGAGCTTAAAAATGCTCACGTTGCAGATTTAAACGTAGTTCAATGTCATCGTTCTATCAACTACATAGCAGAAATGCTTAAAATAAAATATGGAACTGATTGGATTAAGGTTAATTTTATAGGTATGAACTCAACAATGCAATCTCTTCGTGATATGGCAAAATTCTTTGGTGATGAAGAGTTAATAAATAGAACAGAAGAAGTTATTGCAGACGAAATGGGTTCAATTGAAGAGGACATCGATTATTACAAAGGCAAGCTAAAAGGCAAGACAGCAGCGTTATTTGTAGGTGGCTCGAGGGCTCATCACTATCAAATTCTGCTAAAGGATTTGGGCGTTAGCACAGTTCTTGCAGGCTATGAGTTCGCACATAGAGATGATTATGAGGGACGAGATGCACTACCAACCATAAAAGAAGATGCAGATAGTAAAAACATAGAATCCATAACTGTTAAGCCAGTTGATAATAAATTTAAAGTGTATCTAACCCCAGAGCGTTATGAGGAGTTAAAAGACCAAATTCCACTTAATGATTATAAAGGTATGATGGTTGATATGGAAAAAGGCTCTATCGTAACTGACGACCTTAACCATTTTGAAACAGAAGAGCTTTTAAAATTATTAAAGCCTGACATATTTTTCTCTGGTATAAAAGATAAATATGTTGCCCAGAAAAACGGAGTGCTTTCAAAACAGCTTCACTCATACGATTACAGCGGCCCATACGCAGGCTTTAAGGGTGCAGTTAACTTTGCAAGAGATATAACAATGGGAATATACACACCAGCTTGGGGATATGTAAAAGCTCCGTGGAAAAGACAGCCAACCTTAGAGGGAACAGTAGGAGGTGCAGTATAATGCTTGATTTAACACCAAAAGAAATATCAAAAAGAACCGCACTAACAATTAACCCTGCAAAAACTTGTCAACCAGTAGGCGCTATGTATGCAGCGCTTGGCGTATACAAATGTATGCCACACAGCCATGGCTCGCAGGGGTGTTGCTCATTCCATAGAATGTACCTTACACGTCATTTTAAAGACCCTGCTATTGCATCATCAAGCTCGTTTACTGAGGGTGCATCAGTTTTTGGTGGTGGCTCGAACTTAAAGACCTCGGCAAAAAATATATTTGATATATATAAGCCGGACATAATTGCTGTACATACAACCTGCTTGAGCGAAACGATTGGTGATGACCTTAAAGCCTATATTCAAGATACAGAAATTCCAGATGGAAAATATATCGTGCATACCAATACGCCAAGCTATGTTGGCTCTCATATAACTGGTTTTTCAAATATGATTTGTGGGTTTATCAATTACCTTTCTAAATCCACAGGCACGAAAAATGGTAAAATGGCCGTTATGCCAGGCTTTGTAAACCCTGGTGATATGCGTGAAATGAAGCGAATATTAGGGCTTATGGGTGTAGATTTTACAATGCTACCTGATACAAGTGGAGTTATGGACGCACCAATGACAGGCAATTATGATATGTACCCAAAAGGTGGTACTAAAATAGAGGAAATTATTGATTTGGGTAACTCCAACTTAACTCTTGCGCTCGGCGATTTAGCCTCTGAAGAGCCAGCTTCCGTTCTGAAAAGAAAATGTGGTGTTGATTACAAAACACTTCCACTTCCAATTGGTGTAGAGGCAACGGATAACTTCATTATGGCACTATCGCAATTTTCTAAAAATGAAGTTGTGTATGCTTTGGAGGAAGAACGTGGACAGCTTGTTGACATAATGCTTGATGCTCACAATTATTTTTATAATAAATCTGTTGCAATTTATGGTGACCCAGATACAGTTCTTGGTATTGCGTCATTCGTGCTTGAAATGGGTATGATGCCAAAATATCTTGTAACAGGAACACCTGGCGTTGCATTCGAGAAAAAGGCACAAGAACTATTTGATAAATTCGGAGTTTCAGGCTGCATAGCTAAGGCGGCAGGAGATTTGTTTGAGCTACACCAATGGATTAAAAATGAAAAGGTAGACCTTTTAATTGGTGGAACTCATGGCAAACACATTGCTCGTGCCGAGGATATTCCTCTTGTAAGGGCAGGCTTCCCAATTATAGATAGATACGTTCATTCATATATGCCTCTTGTTGGTTATAAAGGTGCTATGCGTTTGGCAGAGTTAATATTAAATGCACTTATGGATAGACAAGACAGAGATTGCAACGAGGAAGATTTTGAAATGGTTATGTAATACATATTATTGAGGGGATATTATCCCCTCTAATATACTTTCGAAAGGAGCTATGAATTATGAAATCAACTACAGGAGTACTTGCTGAAAGAAAAGACTCTATTCGCCTTGCAGACGGTTGTGCAGGAAAAGGAAGCTTTAAATGTGAATCTAAAAGTGTATCTGGCGCAGTAAGTCAAAGAGCGTGTGTATATTGTGGTGCAAGGGTTGTGCTAAACCCAATAACCGATGCTTTTCACATAGTTCATGGGCCCATTGGTTGTGCAAGCTATACATGGGATATACGTGGTAGCCTTTCGAGTGGTGAGGATTTATACCGCAATAGCTTTTCTACGGATTTAAGAGAAAAAGATGTTATTTTTGGTGGCGAAAAGAAATTGTCATTGGCAATTGATGAGGTTATGGAGCAGTATTCACCTAAGGTTATTTTTGTATATGCAACCTGCATAGTAGGAGTAATCGGTGATGATATAGAAGCAGTGTGCAAGGCAGCGGAGGAAAAATATAAAATTCGTGTTATTCCTGTTAAATCCCCTGGCTTTGCAGGAACAAAAACAGTAGGCTATAAAATGGCTTGTAATGCCATAATGTCACTAATTACACCCAAGGAGAAGGTTGAAAAAGTTAACGGAGTTAATATTTTAGGCGATTTTAACCTTGCAGGTGAAATGTGGATATTTAAAGATTATCTTAAAAAAATAGGCGTAAATGTAGTTTCGAACATCACAGGTGATGCAAAATGTGCTGATTTATTAAAAGCACCAACTGCAAAGCTGAATTTAGTGCAATGTGCAGGCTCTATGACATATCTTGCAAAAAGAATGGAAGATGAAATGGATATTCCTTTTATTAAGGTAAGCTTTTTGGCATAGACGATACGTCAGATTCCTTGATGAGGATTGCATACGCTGTTGGCGATGAAGAAACTATAAGAAAGGCAAAAGAATTTACTGAATCTGAAAGAAACAGGCTTAACGGCTTTGTAAATAAATATAAGAAAAACCTTGCGGGAAAGCGTGCCGCAATATATGTTGGTGGAGGTTTTAAAGCAATATCTTTAATTAGGCAGTTTAAGGAATTAGGAATTGAAACAGTTGTTGTTGGAACACAAACAGGCAAAAAAGAGGATTATGAGGTTATAGAAAGCCTTGTAAACAATAATACAGTAATTTTAGACGATGCAAACCCTGCCGAGCTTGAAGCATTTATGAAAAGCACAAATGCAGATATTTTAGTTGGTGGAGTTAAGGAAAGACCACTTGCATATAAGCTTGGCATTGCATTTTGTGACCACAACCACGAAAGAAAGCACCCCTTAGCAGGCTATGAGGGAGTAGTAAATTTTGCAACTGAAATAAACCTATCTATTAATAGTCCAGTATGGAAATATATTGTGTGAGGAGTGATATTTATGGGAGCAAATATGGTTAATCTAAACGTAAACCCATGTAAAATGTGTATGCCACTTGGCGTAGTAAGTGCATTTTATGGAATTCAAAAATGTATGACAATTTTGCATGGCTCGCAAGGCTGTAGTACATATATAAGGCGACATATGGCAACTCATTATAATGAGCCTGTGGATATTGCCTCCTCATCGTTAACAGAAGAGGGCACTGTGTATGGTGGAGAGAAAAATTTAATCACAGGAATTGAAAATTTAATAAAATTATATTCGCCAGACGTTATTGGTGTTGGAACAACCTGCCTTGCGGAAACAATTGGTGAGGATGTCCCTCGTATTATAAAGGATTTTTATGACACTCATCCAAATGAAACTGTTAAAATAATCCCTGTTAAATCTGCGGGGTATGGTGGCACTCAGTATGAGGGTTTTATAAAAGCTCTGCTTGCAATTGTTAGTAATGTTGAAATGGACGTAGCAAAAAATAATAAAATAAATGTTATAACCTCTATCCTAAGCCCAGCGGACACTAGGTATTTAAAGGAGTTATTAGAGCAGTTTGAAATTGATTATATTCTGCTTCCAGATATTTCGGAAAACCTTGACGGTGTGCATAAAGAGAATTATGACAGGCTAATATCAGGTGGCACGCCAATATCTGAAATTGCAAAAATGGCAGGGGCAACTGCAACAATTGAAATAAGTGCATTTACGAACAACGAAAATTCACCTGCACGGTATTTGTTTGACACTTATGGAGTACCATTCACAAGGCTTAATGTTCCAATGGGGCTTCGTGATACAGATGCACTTATAGCTGAACTTTCAAGGCTTACTGGCAAAGAAGTTCCAGAAAAAATCGCAAAGCAACGTGGAAGATATTTAGATGCAATAATTGATTCGCATAAATATAATGCAGAGGGTAGAGTTGTTATCTTCGGTGAACCTGATTTCGTTTATTCAGCTACGAGGCTGTGCTGTGAAAACGGTGTAATGCCAGTAGTAGTTGCAACAGGCTCTAAATGTTCAGATATAAATGATATGCTACATAATGAAATACAAGCAGTTGCAGATAGTTTGTTTATAGATAAATTTGAAATTTTAGACGATACAGATTTCGACACAATAGAAAAATATGCATTATCACTCCACGCAAATGTAATGCTTGGCAGCTCCGACGCAAGGCGTATCGAGGGCAAGCATAATATACCACTTGTGCGCTGTGCATTTCCAATACACGACCAAATGGGTGGGCAACGTGTTCAAACAATAGGCTATGAAGGCTCATTAAACCTATTGGACAAAATTACGAACTCAATTATTACTCGCAAGGACGGAACATTTAGAGAACGCATATATAATAAGTTTTACAAAGAGGGGCAAAAAACAAAATATGGACTTGAAAAACCAAATGATATGGCAACGATTATCGCAGAGAAAACTGCAACGCACCCTTGTTATAGCTGTAGCGCAGGGGAACACGCAAGAATGCACCTCCCTGTTGCACCAAAATGCAATATAAGCTGTAACTATTGCCTAAGAAAGTATGATTGCCCAAATGAAAGTAGGCCTGGTGTCACAACAGACGTATTATCACCACAACAAGCATTCGATAAATATATGCTTGTCAAAGCAAAAGTGCCAAATTTATCGGTTGTGGGAATTGCAGGACCTGGAGATTCCCTTGCAGACTGGGAAAACACAAAAAAGGCACTCCAAATGATAAAAGAGGAAGACCCAAATATTACATTTTGCCTATCCACAAATGGACTTATGCTTCCATATTATGCAGAGGATTTGATTAGTTTAGGGGTAACACATATAACAATTACAGTAAATGCAGTTGACCCTATTATAGGCGCAAAAATATATAAATATGTTGATTTTATGGGCAAAAGATACACAGGCGAGGTTGGCGCTTCAATACTACTTGCAAACCAAATTGCAGGAATTAAAATGCTAACTGCAAAGGGTATTATGTGCAAAATAAATACCGTAACCTTAAAGGGCATAAATGATGAGCATATAGAAGAGGTTGTAAAAACCGTTAAGGGCTTAGGCTGTTTTATATCAAATATTATGCCACTTATACCAGTTAAAGGTAGCGTTTTTGAAGATGTATCACCAGTGAGCAACAAGGAACTTAACCTAATTCGCAAAAAGTGTGGAGAGCATTTAAAACAAATGTACCATTGCAAGCAGTGTCGTGCTGACGCAATAGGCAAGCTTGATGGTGATATTTCAATAGAATTTAGAGGCTGCGGCAATAAGAAAACAGAGGATAAACCACTTCGTTTTGCAGCAGTTTCAAAGGGAGGAATGTTAATTGATCAGCATTTTGGTTATGCTTCCGAGCTTTATATCTATGATTACAAAAATGGTGAAGTCGCTTTTAAAGAGAAAAGAACAATTGGAAAATATTGCACAGGCGTAGAGGATTGTGGAGATAAAGAAGACAAAATAGAACAAATTTTAAGCGCAGTTGAGGATTGTAATATGGTTCTTGCAATGCGAATTGGTGAATCGCCAACGAAGAAATTAGCACAAAAAGGCATTAAAGTTTTTACAACCTATGATAGGATTGAAAATGCAGTTAAAACAGCCGCAAAAGAGCTAATAAATATTTAGGAGGTCACAGTTATGGTAAGTCCAAAGCACCACATTTTCGTATGCACAAGTTGCAGAATAAACGGTCAGCAAAAGGGTTATTGCTTTCAAAAGGATTCGGTGAAAATTGTTCAAAAGTTTATAGAAGAAATAGATGATAGAGAATTATCAGGTGAGGTTATGATAACAAACACAGGGTGCTTTGGCATTTGTGAAAAAGGGCCAATCGTAGTTGTGTACCCAGAGGGCGTATGGTATGGCAATGTTACCGTAAATGACGTTGAAAAGATTATGGAACAGCATATCGAGGGCGGAGAAAAGGTTATTGAGCTTATAATTTAAACGATGCGGGGGATTTATATGATTAGAATAATTGATAGAACCCTTTCAACAATGGATAAAAATTTGCCAAGTGGCGACAAATTATTGGAATTTTGTAATATGCTGATAAAAACTGGCGTAAATGTTATAGAACTATCTACCCTTGCGTATGAGAAAATGGGGAACACCCTGCCAGTAGGGGTGAAATATATTCTGCATTTAAATGTAGAAGACAGCCCAAGCGAATACCCGCATTTTAACACTTTTTCATCAAGACATAGCGGAATGAATAATGAACCAAATATTATAAGCGAATTTCAAGTTAACGATATTCGAGAAATAAACCTTTTAAGGCAGTATTCTAACCTTTCGAATGTCAGAATCACAGGGCTTGATGATATAATGTGTCACGATTATACTCATATATTCGAAGCATTAAAAACCACTTTTAAAGGAAACATTGACCTATGCCCAGAGGATAAATATAATTGTGCAACAGCTACTGCTGTGCAATGGGTTTTAAGTGGTGGCAAAAGCGTATCTTGTAGCTTTGCAGGGGCAGGTGGGTATGCTCCGTTGGAAGAAATATTGCTTGCACTTAGAATTTCTATAAGGCATAAGCCTAATTTAGATTTATGTGTTCTGCAAGATTTAAAACAGCTCTATGAGGAAATAACAGGGCTGAAAATTGCACCAAATAAGGCTATCTTGGGCGATAAAATATTTATGGTAGAGGCAGGAATTCACGCAGATGGTCTGCTAAAAAACCCAATTACTTATGAGCCATACGACCCAAAAATAGTTGGAATTAAAAGGACTATTGTGGTAGGAAAACATTCTGGAACAAAAGCAGTTAAAATGAAGCTTGCCGAGTGTGGGATACAGGTTACTGATAACGAAATGAGTGAAATTATCAACAAAATTCAAGATAAAAGCATGGAACATGGCAGAAGCCTTACAGATGTCGAGCTAAACGATATAGTATGCGAGGTGAGGGCAATTGATGGAAAGAAGATATATAGTTGATACAACCCTACGAGATGGGGAGCAAAGCTGTGGAATTGCCTTTGATGTAGATAAGAAAGTTAAAATAGCCTCTATTTTAGATTCCTTAGGTGTCTATCAAATAGAGGCTGGAATTCCTGCCGTGGGTAAGGCTGAAAAAGAGGCAATATATAAAATCATGCAGAATAGGCAAAATGCAAAAATTGTTGCATGGAACAGAATGAATACACAGGATATTAAGCATTCCTTTGAATGTTGCCCAGATATAATACACATTTGTGTGCCTGTTTCATATGTTCAAATATATTCAAAGCTTAGGAAGAACAAGGTTTGGCTTATCAATATGTTAATAGAATGTGTCAGTTTTGTGCAGGCAAATGGGTTCGAGGTTGCAATTGGTTTTGAAGATGCATCAAGGGCAGATATAACTTTTATGCTCTCTATTATTTCCACCCTTGAAAGTATGGGCATAAAAAGCGTACGTTATGCCGATACTGTTGGAGTTCTAACCCCTGTGAGGGCTGCAGATACCGTAAAGTCTTTAATGAAAAATCGTAATATTGATATAGAAATACACGTACATAATGATTTAGGAATGGCAGTTGCAAATTCAATTGAAGCGTGTAAGGCTGGGGCTAAATATATAGATTGCACTATGTTTGGTTTAGGCGAAAGGGCAGGCAATTGTAATTTGTTTCACTTTCTACACGCAACAGAAAGGCTATATAATTGTGGGATTACAACACATCAAATAGGGCAGGCGCAAAAAGAGATAGCCTCTGTAATAGGGGGCTTGTGATATGGATTTTACACCACTTATAATATCGCTAAAAATAGCAGTAGTTGCAACTGTTATAACCTTTTTTCTTGGCATATATGCGGCACGCCTTATAATGAATATGCAATCAAGGTGGAAATGGCTTGTTGATGGCATTTTTACCCTGCCACTTGTTTTGCCACCAACAGTTATTGGGTTTTTCCTGTTACTTATATTAGGCAAAAATGGGTTTATCGGTAAATTTCTATTAAATATGAATATACGTGTTATATTTTCATGGCAAGGTGCAGTAATAGCGGCGGTAGTGGTTTCATTCCCCCTTATGTATAGAACAACAAGGGGTGCTTTTGAGCAAATAGATATGAATTTGGTGTATGCTGCAAGAACGCTTGGGCTTTCAGAGTTCAAAATATTTTGGAAAATTATTATGCCACTATCCCTGCCAAGCGTTGGTGCAGGAACAATTTTAGCCTTTGCAAGGGCAATGGGCGAATTCGGCGCAACACTAATGGTAGCGGGGAATATTCCGAATAAAACTCAAACTATATCGCTTTTAATATATACAGCAGTCGCAGGAGGGGATATGGAGCTTGCAATGCGCTGGGTTTTTGTAATTGTTGTAATATCACTTTCTGCAATTTTTGCTATGAATATATGGACACAAACTCAAAGCAAGGGGGGAGGAGTATGAGCTTATATGTTGATATAAAAAAGTCACTAAATGGGTTTAAGCTTGATGTTAGCTTTGAGGCAGGTAAATATACAACAGGGCTTCTTGGGGCATCAGGCTGTGGCAAGAGTATGACTTTAAAATGTATCGCAGGAATAGAAAAGCCAGATAGTGGCTTAATTATGCTTAATGATAAAATTTTGTTCGACTCTAAAAAAAATATAAACATACCCCCACAAGGGCGAAATACAGGATATTTATTTCAAAATTATGCTCTTTTTCCTAATATGACTACTTTGCAAAACATTAGCATAGGTCTTTCGAAGCATCAAAGGGATAAAGTAGTTATGGAAAAGATAGAAAAATTCGGGCTTAGTGGTCTTGAAAACAGGTATCCACATCAGTTATCAGGTGGTCAGCAACAACGTGTTGCACTTGCGAGGATTTTGGCTAAAGAGCCAGATATTTTAATGTTGGACGAGCCATTTTCTGCTTTAGACAGTTTTTTGAAATGGCAGTTAGAACAAGAGGTTATAAATGTGCTTGATGGCTATAATGGTACAACGCTTTTTGTTTCACATTCAAGAGATGAAGTTTATAGAATTTGCTCTGATGTCGCAATTATGTCTAATGGTAAAATTGACACCTTTGGAGATAAAAAACAGATTTTTAATAAGCCTACCACTGTTGCAACGGCAATGTTAACAGGCTGTAAAAATATTTCAAAAGCTAAAAAAATAAATGAAACAACTATTGAAGCGACGGATTGGGGAATTAGTTTCGTTGTTAAACCTCATTTTGATGATGTTAATTTTATAGGAGTTAGGGCTCACTTTTTAAAAATTGCATTGCAAAATGAAATTAATTCTTTTGAAGTTGAGGTTATGAAAATTATAGAGTCACCATTTGCTATTACGGTTATGCTTACACCTAAGGGTAAGAGCATACCAATATATTGGGAAGTTGAGAAACCATATTGGGAGCTGGTTAAAAAAACAGGTATGCCGAAATTTTTATCGGCTCAGCCTGATAAAATATTACTTTTAAAATAGGGAGGGAAAGGTTATGAAAAAGCACATATATTTTATCTTGGTATTATTAATCGCACTATCGCTTGCAGGGTGCACATCACCGACAAAAACCCTAACAATTTCAGCGGCATCAAGCCTTAAAAATTCGTTGGAAAGTATTAAGGTTTTGTATAAGCAAGCAAAACCTAATGTTGAAGTGACTTTTAACTTTGGAAGCTCTGGCGATTTGCAGCAACAAATCGAAAATGGCGCACCTGTTGATGTATTTGTTAGCGCTGCAAAAAAACAAATGAATGCACTTGAAGAGAAAGGTCTTTTGCTTAATGGCACAAAAAAGAATTTACTTGAAAACAAGCTTGTGCTTATAACGCCAAAAGATAAAAAAATTATAAAAGGATTTGAGGATTTGGCTACGGATACAGTAAAACAAATTGCGATTGGTGAGCCTGCAAGCGTTCCTGCAGGGCAATATGCGCAGGAAGTTTTCACAAAGTTTGGTTTTTTAGATAAAATAAAGCCAAAAACAATCTACGGAAAAGATGTAAAGCAAGTTCTTACTTATGTTGAACAGGGCGAAGTTGATGCAGGCGTTGTATATGCAACAGATGCAAAAGCTTCATCAAAGGTAAACATTGTTTCAACTGCCCCGAAGGACAGTCATACCCCTGTAATATACCCTGTTGCAGTTATTAAAGCAAGTAAAAATGAGGCCACTTCAAAAGAGTTTATAGAATTCTTATTTTCCGATACCGCAAAGGCTGTTTTTAAAGCAGATGGCTTTGAAAATTTGTAAAACAGCATAAACAAAAAGATGGACTGATAAAAATAATTATCAGTCCATCTTTTAATAATAAAATACAGTTTACCATTTTCCCTTTGATATATGTGCAGCAATTTCTGCCTTGCAACGTTGCTTAATTATCCAAGCCTCGTCCTTTGCTTTTTCAAAGGTTGCAACACAATTTGGGTCAAGGTTTAATTCAATGCCTTTTTCACTAAGGTGACAAATTTTGTGGCAAAGTGCGATAATTTCCATATGCAAATCATTTGTTTTGTCTGATGAATAGATTTTGTCAGTTTCTTCCTTTGATAATGCTACAAACTTTTCAGCTGGTGCACCACATTTAGGGCAAGCTACAGGTGGGTTTTCCCCTTCGACTATAATTCCGCATACTGTACATTTCCAAAGCATAATAATTCCTCCTTAGTATTTTTTATACTCTAATATTACTAAACAATATATCAAAAGTCAATCGAAATATTTATATTGTAGTTTTTGAAAAATATTGATATACTATTGGCAATGTCAATGGGAAGTTGTGCAAATAAAAATGAAGGGAAGTTTTCAACATGAGCAATAATTTGTTGAAATATGAGAAATTATAAATAAATTTTAAATAAAATGTCACGGAAATTTCATCGATTGTTACATTTGTATTACAAGCATTGTAATATTACCTCATTTAAGGTATAAAAAGGTGAGGTGATATGAAATGAAAGAGGTAGTATTCAAGCATTTCAGCGTGATTGAG
>Ga0247840_10006135_pt1 | contig 17551 bp, 15 predicted proteins | sample LaCruzMarch2015__FD_192404 | JGI IMG/M metagenome (GOLD analysis project Ga0247840, IMG submission 192404) | Freshwater microbial communities from meromictic Lake La Cruz, Castile-La Mancha, Spain - LaCruzMarch2015_17m | ecosystem: Environmental > Aquatic > Freshwater > Lake | place: Spain... | reverse complement strand
AAAGAAACTTCTCCTGAAATACATCATATCATCCTTTGTTAAATAATACCGCGTTCAATTATTTTCAGACAAAAGGAAATACTACCATGGCTTTGAATATGAATACCTGAAGAGAAGAAATATACGAATCTGTTCTTAAGGATTATATAATATCTTTTTGTTTTTGACTATATTGATTTTTTCTAGAGCCAAAATCTGAATATAAAATTAATAAAAAGTCTCAATTACTATGATCTGTGAGACATATTTTTTGGTTTGCACATGAATATTTAAATACTAATATAGATTACAAAAAATTTCTAGATTTTTTAAATGAGTTTGATCTGGCTTCGGTATTATCTGTATCAGAGCTTAACTCCGATATTGTCGAAGCATTTCAGACGGAGTTACGACGCTATGATCATCCTGAAGAACAGTTACAGTATTATGAAAGTCAGTATGATTGAAATTATGATAATCTTAGAAGAATACCTCAAAATGCCATAGAAAGATTTTTATTATGGCCAGGAAAGTACAATAAGTTATATCCTAATTTATCTAAAGATGAAATTCGTAATAAGATAAATGTAGATATATGAATTTTAGATGTTATTAGCATGGAGGAATATATAAAAATTGAGAAGAAAGTAGCATTATCAGAAAAAATCATTAATACATTTGTACCCTGAACTTGGGAATTTATTGAGCAGATTGAGCTTTTTAAAGATCTCTTAGAACAATCTATCCAGCAATGCATGAATTTGAATTTGGAGACTTCCTTATATTTAGATAAATTCCATTATTACTGCATGCTGTACGATATGAATTATTTCTTTTATTTCTGAAAAACTAGAGAATCATGAGATGCCAAAAATAAAATAAAAACTAGATGAATGAAGATCATTGAAGATATTCTTCACCCATTCTGAGCAAAATATTGGATTCATAATGATGCCTTTCTCAACAAGGTAGCAATTGCAAAATATATAAAATATATGGTTGAATTAATATATTTATATTGCGGATGGGAAAAAATTAATCAAAAATGGTATATTTATTTGAATTGAATTCAGTTGGGTATTATTGAGACAAATCGAGCAAAGTTGCTGAATATTTATTATTTAGTTTGTTCAAAATTTTATTTAAAACATCTGTGATTTGGCATTAAACATTGAGATGGTAATATTTTTGAAAAATTGAATGATAAATTTGATCAAATTGTCCGCAATGAATGAGATTCTTGGATGGTAGAGAGATTAGAAGAGCATGAGGAATTTGATATTGATGCAGAGAATGAAAAAATAAAAGATAATGTACATCGACAGCTCTGTGATGATATTAATAAATGAGAATGAATATCTAGAGAATATAAGGCAAGTTTTTGTATTAACCCCGCTCGTCTTGTAAACGAACAAAAATCATTCTGAGAAAGAATGTCTCATTGATGACAATATAGCTGGCTAGAGGCCATTGTACAATTTCTCAATACTGATTGATGAGAGCTTATTGTGGGAATTTGGGAAAGGAAAAACTTTAAGGATCATGAAAAATTATCTGATGCACATGCCAAGTGATTAGTCATATTGGATGATCATATCCCAGAATATATTATTATATGAATTGATAATGATTTAAAATTTGAAAATGTTAACTTTGATCAGCTGGTAGGTAAGATTGAAACGTCTATTTCACAATTTATAACGACAGATCCTTTTAAAAATTGAGATAGTATCATAATCGAACAAATCAAATTTTGAGATAAGACATTGTGTAAGATTAAAATCCCTCGAGGAGAAAAATATTATCATCTCAAGAGAGAGATTGAAGATAAAAATTGAAAAATACATACTATTCATGATTTTCTAATAAGAAAGAATCATGGGAAAGTTCTGCTAAACCGAAGTGAAGAGGACGAATATAGAAAAAGTAATCCAAGATAAATGACCCAATTTAAATATCCTAACATTCTTAATGAAATTTCTGATAAATTTTCCTCAATAAATAAAAATATTTATATTGTAGGCGGATATTGTCGAGATTATTTTTTTTGAATTCAAGATAGTTTTTCTGATATTGATCTGGCTACGGATGCTCTTCCGTCTGAAACGGAGAAACTATTTCCTGGATCAAAAAACATATGAAAAAAGTACTGAACAATTCAAATATGTTATAAATGATTTCGTTTTGAGGTGACCACTTTCCGGAAGGATATAGGTATTCTAGATAATAGGCACCCTATTGAGATATCCTTCACTGATAATATTATTGAAGATGCGAACAGGAGAGATTTCACAATCAATGCAATTTATTTTAATGTTCGTAATCATTCTTGGCTTGATCCTGTAAATGGAATAAGTGATACTAAAGATAAATATATTAATTTTATTCATAATCCTAGCTCTAGGATACAAGAGGACGCGCTCAGAATTCTTCGATATGTAAGAATAAAATATAAATATGGACTAATAGATCCCAAAACAGAAAATACTGATATTCTAAGAGATAATATCGGATTATTACAGTATATCTCGATAGAAAGAATACAGGAGGAATTCCAACAGATTCTTAGCGAAAAACATCACGGAGATGCTATATTCTATTTAAATAGTATCAATTTTTTCAAGCAAATTTATTGAGTCAGTATAGATAAAAAATATCTTGATACTTTTTATCAAAAACATTCATCTAATCTGAATATTATAATCTCATTTGCACTTTATATGCAATGAGTTAGTGCTGCTAATTTAAAAAAATTATTATGAAGCAAAGATACCATGATTTTGAGTTACCTTATGAAAAATTTTTGAATCATGAAATGATATGGAGGTTTGGAGGAGGTCGAAAAATATAAAATTCTTAGTCATAAATATTGCACTATCTTAGTAAATGTTTTAGAAATATTTTTATCTGATTCTGAAAGTCTTGAGATTGTTAGAACAATAAAAAGGGATTTTAACTTATACTGTCTTTTAAAGAAAAAAGAGGCCTTTCAGGACTGAAATAACTTGAAAAAAACTATAGGATTAGTCGAGGGGAAGAGTTTATGAGAAAAACTTAAAACAATAAACGCCGGAATCTTATTTTGAAATAAAGACTTATAGCCCCCTTTCCCTGCGTTCCGTTTCCATACCTGCAGCGACGAGGGGTAGAACGGCTCTTCCATGGAGCATAAGTTCTGCATAAATGGCCATTGTGCCCGCGTTGGCTCATTATTTACCCATAGAGATGGAGGGTTTTTTATATTCATAATTTTTACAAACTTTTGTAGACTATCTCTGTTTTTCTCTATACTCATTGCATGAAAAAGATATTTAGTTTTTTATGGAAGTATGTCATGACTCAGAAACTACCATTCTTAGGAGTAGTAGTATCTATGTCAGTGGCTTTTTCTTTTGGTCTTTTTGTTCCTCTCGTGTACAAAAATTTTATAGATCTCGCATCTCAGGGTATCGAAAACGCTGGCATACTAGAACAGCTATATCATTGGGGATATATTTTCATTGCGCTTATCTTGATACAACAGGCTTGATGGAAGAGTCTTGAATACTGGATTATACCTTTTGAAACTCGTATTTGTCGGCAGATTTATGATGATTCGATGTCTCGTATGATAGGACAATCAAATAGATTTTTTACTCAGCACTTCTCGGGGTCTATCGTTCGTACTATTTCACGTTTGGTAGACACGACTGAATGATTGATTGATATGTTTGTCTATCAGATAGGGAGACTCTTCTTTTCTATTATTATTCAGACAGCTATTCTTTTGTATACAAATGTGTATCTGGGAATCGGTTTTTTCATTTGGATGATCAGTGTTATTTTTGTTAAAAAAATTCTCTGGACGAAAAAACTCAAGCTCCATGAGGTAGTTGCTCAAGAAAGTACCAAAATATCTGCTCGACTCTCTGATATTTTTACAAATGCACTCACGGTGATTACGTGCGGTATGAATAAAAAAGAAATTATAGAATTTCGTGGTATTGTTTCTGGTTGGTACAAAGTGTGGCAAAAATCGTGGTGGTTTGATTATGGAATCTTTTTTGTTACGACCATTTTTATAGTCACTCTCCAGATAGGAACCATATTTTGAGCTATTTATCTCTGGTCTACTGGGCAGATTACCGTTGGTACTTTTGTATTGCTCGTTGTGTATCTCTCAAACTTTATTGATCAAGCAGTGGACGTCAACTTCCTTTTTAGAAACATCTATCGAAGCGGTGCAGACATGACGGAGGCTATAGATGTCCTCAATACTCCTCGTGAAATTAATGATATCAAAGATGCCCAAAAGCTTTCCATCAAAAAAAGTGAAATAATATTTAAAGATGTAACATTTTCTTATGACGAGAATACAGAAGAAGTTCTGCAAAATTTTAATCTCACCATACATTCTGGTGAAAAAATCGCACTTGTCGGGCTTTCTGGCTCATGAAAATCTACTGTCTTAAAGTTACTTTTTCGTCTCTATGATGTGACAGGTGGTGAGATCCTCATTGATGGTCAAAATATAGCATATGTGACTCAAGAATCACTCCGCCAGTCTCTGAGTATGGTTCCTCAAGATCCTATTCTTTTTCACCGAACCATTGCTGAGAATATAGCCTATGCTGCAGCCGGTAATGCACACCAAAAAGATATTGAAATCGCGGCAAAGCATGCCTTTGCTCATGATTTTATCACAAAACTTCCTCATAAATATGAGACAATTGTTGGTGAAAGATGAGTGAAGCTTTCAGGTGGTGAGAGACAACGAGTTGCTTTGGCACGAGCCATACTCGCAAACAAGTCTATTCTTGTCTTTGATGAAGCGACATCTTCTCTTGATTCTGAATCAGAAAAATACATCCAAGAATGACTCCATGATGTCATGATGTGACGCACTTCAATTGTTATCGCGCACAGACTCTCGACCATTATGCAAATGGATAGAATTATCGTTATGGGTGAGTGAAAAATCCTGGAAGAGTGAACACATGACTCGCTCTTAAAAAAGAAGAATGGTGCATACAAGAAACTTTGGGATATCCAAACAGGTGAGTTTATCAAAGATGCCTAGGAGTTTACCGCAGAAAATAACTTATAGAGCAACAATCCTCCGCATTATTATTTACTGACTCTTGTATGCTCCTGTAGTTGTATCTTTCTGATAAATAACTTCCTTTTTTGGTTGATTATTTGTAAATACCTCCTTGAAAACATTGAAAAAATTGTTTGTTTTTGTGCTGGTTGTTTGAGTGACTTGATTTACTATCGTGTTGAGCTTTGTTGCTCCTCCTTCTGATACCTGCATGATTATTTCTCCTGAAGCATTTTCATATCTTCTGAGAGCCATCGAGTTATATTGTTCGATAAAGAGCGGGTAGAGGATATTTCCGATAAGCCAAATACAGCCAATGACCACTATCCACCAGAGAGTGTATTTGAGAAAAATTCGTATTTTTTGGAGCATGCGAAGATATTATTCTCCGAATAGATCAGAGAGACTGGTATTCTGTTGAAGCGCTTTATGTATCGCTGTGACATCATTGTCATCGATTTGTCTGGTCGTCGTCGTGATACTATTGCCGGACATTGCTACCGTATTTGGTTGTTGCCCCATAAAGTTTACTTCTGCATGGATACGGATATCCTTTTTTGTGTGAGGACAGTGTATGAGGATATCGATACCCTTTGCTGTCATATTGGTAATAGAGACATTATTTTCCGTGATGACCTGTGTCGGATTGGTTTGATTATAATTTTGGATGGTCGAATCGATGATGGTTTTGAGAATAATATAGTTCATAGTTGTGGTAAAAATAGGGAAATGTTTTTTGTAACTCTTCTGACATTATATCCAGCCCTTCTCAGAATTGCAAACTTTTTATATAACTCACGAAATACAATTCCTCTATTTCTCTTCTCGTATAAGAATGAAGTATATCTGGACTTCCTTCGGGCTTCACTATACTTTCTCTATGTCTCCCTATACTGCTGGATTTTTTATTACTGAACCTGTGAGCAATAATCGTCTCGATTATGCAGTGAGAAAAGATCCAAAAATTTATGTGCCTGATCTTATAGAGGGGACTTTAGACGATGTCCAAATCTGAGAACATATTGCTATTGAGGCTAATGTCGACAATAAAATTCTATCAGAAAAAGGACTGAAACATTTTATTTTTCTCCAGAATGCTCGTGTACCCACCTGGATTTCGGATAATCATAATCATGTCTTTGCTTTTTGGTATGATGCACTTCGAAAATGATATATTAAGCCATGAAGTCTGCTCGTGCATATTGATCAACACACAGATCTCGTCACCCCAATAGTCTTTCCGTCTTGGAATCATCCTGAAGAGGCCACAGAAAAAATAGTGTTCGATTATACCAATACCGATCTTACTATTGCTGATTTTATCGTGCCAGCACTTGTGACCGGACTCTTCTCGGAAGCCCTGATGATAACGTGAGAAGATAAGGATGGAGCGGGAACATTTATCTGGCAAAATAATCAATTAATAAAAACTCAAAACTCATCTTCTATGGCGGATAAAATTCCTAGCTCTGTGATTGTCGATCTTGATCTGGATTATTTTTCTCAAGGATTTGATGAAGCTGAGACATTTTCCACAGTGCGATATTGGCTTACAAAAGCAGATATTATCACGATTGCGACCAGTCCGCTCTTTATACAGCAAGAAAAAGCTCTGGAGATTTTGAAAAGTTTGCAAAAGGAGCTCCTTTTGCTATAATCCCTTTACTTTTTATCGGGGCGCCATGGTAGATCGGTTATACAGGAGCCTGCAAAGCTTCGTAGCCCGGTTCGACTCCGGGTGGTGCCTCCATTGACAATTCTAATAAAACACTATAGTGATAGTGTTTTATTTTTAATGATCACGAGATTTAATATAAATGCCGAACACACTCAATGAACTATTGCCAGGTTTTCCACTTCTTCAGGAAGCTTTTACTCCCGATGAATTGAGTAAATTCCTGAAAAAATTTAGAGGGAGAGTAGACAAAGTCTTGAGAAGATTGCAAGATACCACCCGGAGTTGCCAAGAAATATGACTTCCAATGTGAATGGCAAAATATGTTGCAAAAACAGCCGTACAAAAAAGATTAGATACAAATGTAATAGGACTACTCAAGTATACTAGAGCATATCAAGATATGATCTTAAGAAATCGTGAAATGTGGAAAGATCCTGTAAAACATTATTTGAGACATAAATGAAACTCAAAATTCCCAAGATTTTGAACTCTCTCCTATGCTTTTTCTGAAGCATCTATAGTAAGATTAGTGCAATATATATTGCGTGATGCCGAGGAAGTTGCCCTTCTAAAAAAAATGGATAGGGAAATGGGGGAAAAATGTGACCCCGTGGTTCATTATGAATTTTATTTTACTGAAGCAAGATTTTCAGAAATGTTTCAGGCACTTATGCAGGACATACAATCCACAGGAATCGATCCTAAGATTTTAGAGACTCTTATGCAGGAGGTCAATTTTACAAAACTACCCCAATTGCCAGATGATGAATTTTGCGAAGCTCGTCCTAATCAACTCCATTTTCTATACGCTTTTTTTCATTTCTTCAGCCTTCCGTGTGGTGATGATTTTGTTCGGGAATGGTCAAATGAAGATAATAGACCAATACTGGTACAAGAATTTATGACCTCCTATCGTAATGATCCAAATATTAATCCTGGCCTTATACACTGTTCCCCGGCATCTATGTGAACGCGGGATTTTAAAAAAGCTTGTGATGAATTTTTGAATCAAGAAGTTTTTTCTCCTGATTGACGGAGTATTCGTCGAGGCGATGTAGTAAAAAAATAGACTAATTGTGCCTATCCAAGAACTTTTTGAAGGAGGCAATGGCTTATTTATGAGCTCAAGTTTGAAGGGTATTTAAGAGATATCCCGTGTAGTTCGATACATACTATAGAGTATCAAATAGTTACCTCTATCTTTGATATAAAAGGGAAGCTGGTATGTTATGTCTCAATATTCATAGCAACTCATTTTCTCTCCGCAATTCTTTTTTCCCTTGCCATAAAGACTTCCTCAGCATTCTCTACAAAAGTTCGAAGATTGCTACCCCTTCAGACCTCCAAAGAATGTTTTTTTAAAGCCCTATTTTAGGGGCTTTTTTAAGTGTTATCAATTAGTATCAGCATCAAGATCTAATAAAAATGGTTCTCAATACCGCATCATGTCTTCAGCCGTCCCCGCACTTTCTTGCGTATATACAAACGGTGGAAATTTATCAGGATCGAGTCGAGCTCATAGTGCCCATAAAGAGGGTACGTTCCCTACGACAATAAGTTGTTTAGGTGCGATTTCTGCGGCTTTGGCCCTTATGAGATCTATTAAAGCATTCACTGGTTGTGAACTGATCCAAGGAATTTGATCACGGCTCGGATAACTAGAAAATATTTTACTATCTGCCGGAACGTCCATCGATGTTGCAATATCTGGTATATCATTCACTTTGGCAATTCCAAGACCGGTTTGCATAGCCCTGGGTGTACTTCCAGCAAGTATATGAGCTCACGCAAGACTTATTCATGCCCTGGCAGCAAAGTCACGAACGGCTTCCCCAACGCGATTTTGTTCTTCGGTAGTAACTTCTGGTCCGGAAGGTTTACCATGTCGGACAGCGATTATTGTAGTCATATGTATATTATTAATATATTAATTTTGATTTGAAGGATATTGAAGAGATATTTCTTTCGGGGCTTTTGGTACCCTCTAGGATATAAGTCTATATGGAAATCATTTAAAACTCTTCTATCGTTAGCGTATCATTTACCTTATAATTTTTTTCACCTTTGGCAGGGTTTGTATGCTTTCCTATCCATCGTAGTCGTAATCATTTTTCTTTTCCGCGAGGATGCCTTAATACCATAGTTCTGTTAAATACGTAGGTAGCTCAATCCCCTCAAGTGTTAGTAAGCTCTGTTCCTCATTCTGTTGGAACTTCATGCATTCCCTCTGGAAGAAAACCCTCCAATTGCATATCTTTTTCCCAATCGCTTTGCTCAGCTATGCATGCTTTTATAGCTCTCAAGTCAACCCCAGCATCTAGATGAACACCAGTACTAAAACGTACTCATGGCTTGATAATATCAAGCAATATATCACCAATCGAGGTGATACGAAGAAAGTTTGCTTTTTCCTGATTAGCTGCCACCTCATGACTAGTATGCCAGACTACGTCTGGATGAACAAAAAGATCAGCAATTGCTTTTGCGAGTACCTCTGCAGCAGCATCGTGTGAAGCTAGATCTGGCACTGCTGCACGGACTGGGCCCCCAATAGCTGAAACAGCGCTCGCACCAGGTTTGGTATGAGGACTATCTGGGAGACCTGAAGGAATATCTGGCATAATAAAAAGGGGTTACTATTCAATAGTAACCATAAATATTATTTGTCAATTTTTTAGAGAGGTATATCTATTACTCTTGCAATACTTCTATTTTCACTATGCTCTCTTGAGTTGGTGTTTTATTTTTCTTATTTTCCTTTATGTCACAAAACCCCTCTGTTACAATTCATACCAATCATGGCGATATCACACTTGAGATCTTCGCCGATAAGGTTCCCAGGACAGCAAAAAACTTTGTAGAACTCGCAAAGCGAGGCTACTACAAAGGTACGATATTCCATCGTATCATGCGTGATTTTATGATTCAAGGCGGTGATCCAACAGGAACTGGTCGTGGAGGAGAGAGCATCTATGGCGAAAAATTCGAAGATGAATTTCATCCAGAATTGTCTCATAAAAAGGGTTATATCTCAATGGCCAATGCGGGTCCAAATACGAATGGAAGTCAGTTTTTTATCGTCCATGCTGAGGAGACATCATGGCTCGATGGCAAGCATTCCGTTTTTTGAAAAGTCATAAAAGGGCTCGATATCGTCGATATCATTGCGACGGTTCCAACGGATAGTGGTGATCGCCCATTTAAAAAAGTCGAGATAGTCGAAGTGACTCTCGCTGAGTAAGAAATATTTTTATGTATTAGGCTGATTTTGTCTGTACTATTTGAGCTGATTGTTGAATCATTCCTTCGAGACGGAGGGATATATGATCGAGTATTGCGAGAGTGATATCTCGTTTGAGAGGATCAATATTGGTCTTTGCGAGTACAAGAGCCTTTTTCTCTGCGATACGCCCTTGTACTTCAGTCAGTGCTTTTCTCTGTACTTCTGCAGGTACGCCGGCGAGTTTTTCTGTGAGTTGCGCCATTACTTTATCGAGGCGAGCCTGGTACTTTTCTATCAATTTCTCTCGAATAAGTGTTTGAGCATCAGCGAGAAGTGCCTCATCTGATTGTACGATGTCTTCGTCAGGAGTTGCAACAGCTACTTTTTTTGTTTCGGGTTCATCTACTACTGGGGCAGCATTTGTTGTAGGCTTTGTAAAATTATAGACATCTTCAGCTGGTGCTGCCGTCGGAACAGTTGGCAGAGTTTCAGCAAAAGTAGGGAATACGCAGAAAAGGCTCAAAATGAGCGCACTAAAAATAGACAGTCGTTTCATAGGGGCTAGTATATGTATTTTCTATCCTTGACTAGTCCTGATTTGTGAGGATTGTGTGAAGAATTACTTTTCTTCTTTTTGGAGAAAATATTGATTTCAAGCATTTTTGATATATACTCTTCTGCAATTTCTTTTTATTTTCTCCTCGCTCGAAGTGTTAGGATTTACTTTTTTCTTATGGAAATTCCCCAAAAAGTTCGTGGCACGCAAGATTGGTTTGGAGAGCAACAGCGGTATTATACGTTTATCAAAAAAGTGTCTCGACATATTTTTCGACACTTTGGGTTTACTCGTATTTCCACTCCTGTGATTGAGATGCGTGATCTCATCGTTCGTTCGATCGGACTTGAGACTGATGTTGTCAGTAAAGAACTCTATGAATTTAAGGACAAAAAAGGCCGAGATCTTGTCCTGAAACCAGAATCAACCGCTGGCGTGATGCGTTCGTACCTTGAGAACTTTACCCAAGATCCTCAACCGGTGTATCTCTACTATATCGAACCTCATTTTCGCTATGATCGACCACAGAAAGGACGATTCCGACAGTTTCACCAATTAGGATCTGAGATTATAGGTGAACGCGATGCGGTCCTCGATGCTGAGACGATTCACATGGCAGTGAAGATACTTCGTGACTGTGGTCTCGGGGAAAAATTTACTTTGAAGATTAATACGCTTGGGAATGCCAAAGAGCGAGAAGCATATGTTGGTGAGCTTCAGCAATATTTCCGTGGGAAGGCTCATCTATTGGATGAAGTAGATCAAGCACGTGTAGAGAAAAATCCTTTGCGTCTTCTTGATTCCAAAAATCCAGACGTTAGGGAGATTCTTCCCTACGCACCCCAACTCAAGGCTTTCTTTAAAAAAGATACGCTTGCGTATTATGAGGCAGTCAAAGGGTATCTCGATATCCTCAAAATACCGTATGTCGAGGATCCGACGCTCGTTCGTGGGCTGGATTATTATTGTGATGTCGTCTTTGAATGTGTCGATAACTCAGGTCGTACACAAGATGCTTATTGCGGAGGAGGACGCTACGATGGACTCGCGACCAGTTTGGGTTCAAAAAATCCTGTTCCTGCTGTTGGCTTTGCGATGGGCGTGGAACGCTTAATCGACTCGATGAAGGAGTCCGGGCTCTCTGTTATCAACAAAGATATCCTCGATCTCTACTTTGTCCAAGTCGGCGAGGAAGCCAAAAAAATAGCTCTTCCACTCAGTATCGAAGCGCGTGATTGCGGACTCAAAGTATCGGCTTCATTTGGGTCTCCTTCGATGAAGACACAATTGAAAAAGGCGAATCAATTGAATGCACGATATGTTGCCATCATAGGAATTATGGAGGCACGACGAGGTGTTTGCCAATTCAAGGATATGGCAACCGGTATCCAAAAAGAAGTGAAACTGTCTGAACTTATCCAAGTGATGACTGATATCGTCGGTGAGGAAAATCTCGATTTTTATGATCCAATGAAGGAGCTCTTGTTTACGGCTCCACCAGTAGAAGCGATATAACTTAAAATTTCCCCAGCAATGGGGATTTTTTTATTGTGAAAAGTGGGGAATGGATATAATCAGTCGCAATGGCTCACCTCTTTTCAAAACTAGTCTTACAAGATGCTCTAAGAAGTATCACTATTTCTAATCTAGAAGAGAAGATTTCTATTCTCACAGAATGGAATGAGATGTATAAAAAATGAGAACTTCAAAAGAAAAAGGAAACTGCTTTTGAGGCAACCTATTCTGAAAAACTTTTCTGAACTATCCTAGGATATTCTGATGTAAATGGTGGAGTATATACTCGGGAGAAACACCCAAAAAATATTTCCAATGGGCAAACCTGTGATATTGGTCTCGGGTACTATTCTAGCACTACATGAACAGAAAAAAATGAAACACAAGCCGTCATAGAGCTTAAAGATGCGGGGACATCTATTGACCGACCACAACAACGAGAAGGAAATATGACACCGATTCAACAGGGATTTAAATACAAACCACTCTACAATTCTCGTTGGGTGATCGTGAGTAATTATCATGAAATCCGACTTTATCGAGATACTTACCAAGACTACGAAGTATGGACACTTGCCGACCTCATAAATCCAGCGAATGATTACGAGAAGTTTCGTATTTTCTATCTCCTCCTGCGAGCTGAATCATTGATTGCAGAAACTGGAGAAAGCCAGACAGAGAAACTGCTTGCAAAGGTGCGTATTGAACAAGAAACGATTACCAAGAAATTCTACAAAGAATATTCAAGTCTTCGTGAAGAACTGATGCGAGATATCTGGAAAAATAATCAAAAACTTCGCAATGAATCTGTTGTCACTATCACACAAAGAATTATTGACCGTATTGTGTTTATCCATTTTTGTGAGGATAGAGGCCTACTTCCACAAAATAAACTAGCTGAAAATCTGACACGAGCGAAAGAAATTGATATGACACCTTGGGAAGTACTGAATCTCTATTTTCGAGGTATTGATAAATGAAGTGACAAGCTCGGTATTCCGGAATGATACAATGGTGGGCTTTTTCGCGATGATAATGATATCATTAAAAATCTCAAAGTCTCTGATAATGTTATCACAAAATTTATTGAACTTGGTCGCTATGATTTCTCTGATGAGGGCGGTCAGCTCTCGGTCGAGATTCTCGGACATATATTTGAACAAAGTATTTCAGATCTTGAGACAATTCGTACCAAGATCCAAAAACAGTGACAGGAAGAAGTGGGCGAAGAAAAAAAAGTTTCCAAACGCAAGAAAGACGGCATATTTTATACTCCTGCCTATATCGTCGATTATATCGTGCGAAATAGCCTCGGAAAATATCTCGAAGAACACGAAGAAAGAATCAAAGAAAAGTATAAACTCAGAGGAGATATCACAGAAAAAAATTACCGAAAACGAGAAATAGAAGCATACACCGAATACCAGCACATTCTTCACACCGTCAAAGTTCTCGACCCTGCATGTGGTTCTGGTGCGTTTCTTGTACGAGTATTTGATTTTCTCCTCGAAGAAAATAGGCGAGTCGCAAATATCCTGACCGAATGAACACAATCTGACCTCTTCCAGAGTGAGATGTACTTCCGAGAAATCCTCAAAAATAATATCTATGGCGTGGATCTCAATGAAGAATCTGTAGAAATCACGAAGCTCTCTCTCTGGCTCAAATCAGCCGTACGAGGTAAGAAGCTCGAAACCCTCGATAACAACATCAAATGTGGAAACTCACTGATTGATGATCCAGCGGTCGCGGGCGATAAGGCATTTAATTGGAATACAGAATTCGCCGATATTATGGCAAGTGGTGGATTTGATGTGATAGTGGGGAATCCACCTTATATATTTTCAAGAGAATTAATTTCAGATTCAGAAAAGAATTTTTATTATTCAAATTACTCTAATACTCAATTCAAGCTTAATACCTATATTTTGTTTATCGAGAAGATTACAAAAATTATTTCTCGTAATGGTCTTGCCTCTTTAATTATACCAAATAACTGGCTTACAATAGATAAAAATTCCGACCTAAGATACTATTTATTAAGTAGGAATAAATATATTTCTTTAACTGATTGTGGCGATAAGGTTTTCCAAGATGCAAGCGTGGATACTGTAATTTTAACAACTAAACAAGAATGAGAGGGTTTAGTTTACTTCTCAAAAATAAATTCAGAAAAATCAGAACTTATATGAAAAAAATCTATAAATGATTTTATCCAAACTGATAGCTATATTTTGAATTACGCATGAGAGAATCCTTTAACACAGAATATTTTATCAAAGATTTATAATAATATTGTTTTATTAGAAAGTATTTGCGAAGTTAAAAATGGTGTTCAGTGTTACACAGTTTGAGAGTGAGTACCTGAGCAGACAGTAGAGATGAAGATAAATCGGGTTTATCATTCAATACAAAAAATAGATGAAACTTGGGTAAAATATATTGATTGAAAAGATATGGCGAGGTACCATATTTGATGGTCTGGTCAATTTGTGAAATATGGAAACAATTTGAGTAGAATGCGAAAACCAATTTATTTTAAAGATGATAGAATTTTAGTTCGTCAAATACCATGACTACCGCCTTATTGTATCTTTGCCTCTTTTACTGACGAAGAATCTGTCAACGATAATAATGGAATGATTGTTACTTTAAATACCAATCAATTCGATATTAAATATGTCTTAGCAATACTGAATTCGCGTATTGAATCTTACTGGTTTCAAATTAAATTTTGAAAAATGCAAAGAAAAGTGTTTCCTCAATTTAAGGTAAATGAACTAAGAATTTTCCCTATCCCAAAAGCTTCTTTCGGTGAACAACAATCATTTATACAAAAAGCTGATTTGATACTTTCTCTCAATCGAGATTTACAGGAGAAAAGTAGTAGTTTTCTCAAGAATATTCAAGCAAAATATAATGTCTCAAAAATCACTCGTAAACTTGAAAAATGGTGGGAGTTGGATTTTGCAGACTTTCTCAAGGAAACAAAAATCAGTATTTCACTGACTGAGCAAGAAGAACTGATGCAGTACTTCGAGACTCGTCGTGCAGAGGTGCGAGCGATAGATGCAGAAATCCGAAAAACTGATGCAGAGATAGACAATATGGTTTTTGATTTGTATGGATTGACGGAGGAGGAGAGAGGGGTTGTTTTATCGAACTAAATATGGAAGATTTTTATATACATTTTGATTTAGTATGAAATAGACATGATATACCAGTTTCACAATCTATAATAACAGAGCAGACTGTTTTAATAATTATTCAAGAATTAAATAGACAACTATTTGATGGTTTATTACAAATAGAAGTACTAAGCTATCCGTCAGAAGACTGAAGTCATAAAAAGAGATTTGGAGTTTTAATTTGAATCTGATGCTTCATCTTATGAAGTATGTTTCCAGATGTTACAAATGGCATAATTATGTGATTAGGTGATGGTAAAAAAGAACTAAAAGATTACGTAAAAGATGGTACAGTTGAGCTGGCTTCTTTAGTTAAATGATTCCTTGAAAAAGATAACCATGATTTGATGGATTCTGGAATAAAAACTGAAAAGTTTTACAAAGCCTATAAAGCAAAAAATCAATTTTATCAATCAGCATTAAATAATGTTGCAACTAGATGAATTGGTTTTGATCCAACAGAGAATTTTCCTGTCCAGAGAAACCAGTTTGTTCGTAAAATTTTAGACTTGCCCGAAGATTTATCAGACATAACACCAGTCGATAAATATCATAAGCTTATTGTTGTCTCTTCGATAAATACTGAGGAAGAGAAAGATCTTGCATGGCAGCTTAAAGATGAAAAACTAAAAAGAAGGTTCCAGGCCTACATGAAAGACGAAGCATTTTATGATTTCTTTCTATGAGCCTCTATATATTTAAAAACCCTGTTGGTAAAGGTTAGATATTCCTTTAAAAAAGATGAAAATGGTGTTATTGGTATGTGAAGAAAAGAGATTTTGAATGTTTATTCGTATAATGACATTGAGTTCATGAAGTTTCCACACGACGCGGTAATTGAGTCAGCACCATTAGGTATGGAGATGATAAACAATGATGACGCGGATGAGCATGAAAGCAATGTAATGAAATTATTTTAATTCTCCTATGAAATACTATTTTTATATCGATGAAACTGGCGATCATGGTCTTACATCTATCAATGAGGATTTTCCCTATTTTCTTCTTTGTGGTATTCTGGTCAGAGAAGACCATGCGAATCTTATGAACGGTGATATTAAGGCATTGAAGCAGAAATATTTTCAGACTGATGCCGTGATTTTGCACAGTAGAGATATCAGAAAGTGTAATGGTCCTTTTCAGATTCTCTTTGACTTGGAAGTAAAAAAAAGCTTTTATAACGATCTGAATACCGTTATAAACAAGACACCTTTTACAGTTATTTCAGCAGCAATCAAAAAGGAGGATTTTTTGAAACGTTATGGAGTCACCGCCCATAATCCTTATCAAGTAACACTTTCTTACGTACTTGAAAGACTGATTTTTTGTATAGATGGTTTGGACAAGAATGGTACTGTCGAAATTATGATTGAAAAACGCGGTAAAAAAGAGGATAAGGACTTACTACAGCATTATAATCGTATTGTGGACAGTGGTACGTATTATGTAAAAAGTGATCGTTTTCAGAATCGGATACAGTGATTTGATTTTCGAGGGAAAAAAGAAAATGATTCTGGTATTCAACTGGCTGACCTCTGTGCTTATCCAATAGTTTCGTCAATTAGAGATCCAAATATTCCAAATCCTGCTTTTAATTTATTAAAACCTAAAATCTATTGTTACGAAAATAAATTATTTTGACTTAAAATTTTCCCATAAAAAAAGAGTCCTTTTGGAACTCTTTTCCGAACGGGGACACCCCATTCCGTATATATAGTATACTAATTCAAATTTGGTTGCAAAGGAAATTACATTGACTTTTCCAATATTTTCAACGTTTCACTGAAAAAACTTTTTTCTGTAAAAAGATTTGCTTTCAAGATTTTACTGAATATAATGGAATACGAAAATAGTATTTCTTTTTTCTTTTCCTCTTATGAAATTTCTCGACTCACGCCACAGAGATATCCTCGAGTTTCTCCACGATAATCAGGAGTATACCACGACCCTGATGGATATCGGTAATGCTATCGGTATCGATCATCCGCAGAAGGTTCTTGATAAACTTGAGCAGCTCGAAAATAGAGGATATATTTCTAAAAATCCTTTCTGAGGGTACCAAGTATTGAAGCGGTATGAAGATACAAATCAGCTCGCTTTACCGTTCTTCTGATTTGCACAGTGTGGCAATGCTGGGAAAAATATCCTCGAAGAATACCCGAGAAAAAAACTGCCTATCGAGAAAGATCTGATCAATACCGCCGAGATGGATCATTATTTTATTACGAGAGCGAAGGGGGATTCGATGGAGCCCTTTATTCAGTCCGGTGATTTTGCCTTGATTCATGTGCAGAGTAGTTTTGATACGGGCGATAAGGTCCTCGTCGTCCAC
>Ga0247840_10006134_pt1 | contig 17551 bp, 11 predicted proteins | sample LaCruzMarch2015__FD_192404 | JGI IMG/M metagenome (GOLD analysis project Ga0247840, IMG submission 192404) | Freshwater microbial communities from meromictic Lake La Cruz, Castile-La Mancha, Spain - LaCruzMarch2015_17m | ecosystem: Environmental > Aquatic > Freshwater > Lake | place: Spain... | reverse complement strand
CGTGTTCCTGGATTGTCTATCCGAAAAAGCCTACGCTGACATAGGCCCGCACCACCGCTGGGCGACGGGGTATCTTTATGATAACATTTTGGCCCCGCAGGGCACAATCAATGCCCAGAACGTCGGCGCCGCATCGGGTCATGGCTGGCGCGGCGTGAACCAGGTGTTCTGGAATTGCAAGGCCGCCCAGATTATATGTGACGATCCGCCGACCGGGGACAAAAACTGGAGCATCGGCAGCATTGCCTGCAAAAGGTCGGGTGCGGGAAAAGAAGAATTCGGGACCTGGATATCCCATGGCGCCCGCGTCGAACCGCGCAGCCTCTATCTCCGGCAGCTGGAAAACCGCCTGGGCAAGACGGCCGTTGAAAACATTACGATTGGCGTCCAGCGGCAGGAAGACAGCGACAAAATATATGACTATTTAAAAACCACTTTCGCCGAGTTGAGCAAACGGGAGCAAGCTGATGAAGGCAATCTCCTGCGGGATCCGGAATTCAATGCCCGGGGGGATAGTTCCCCCTGGGTGACCGCGGCAACCGCGTCAACCAACGCGCCCCTTCCCCCCGACGCCCTGGCGCGCGCAACAAATCCCGTTTATGGCGATGATTCGGCCCTGGAACTTCCGGCCGGCAATCTTTTAAGGAGCAGGTATTTTTTCATAGCCGTAGAATATCCTGATCCTTCCGCCGCGGAATATCTTTTTAAGTTTGATTATAAGCTGCAAAAGGAAGCGGCCTTTGAACTTTACATACCCTGTTCCATCATTAAATACGAAGAAGCGGGCGGAATCATAAGCGAAAAATGGAAGGGCGTAAAAGCTTTCAAAGGTCCCCTGGTGAAAGGGGAAGATCGCTGGCAAAATTACAGCTTCCAGTTCACGCTGCCGCCCGAATTGGACGCGGAAACCCGGATGCCTTATTTGGTTGTTTTTAATATTCATTTTTACTCGAAAGGCAAGTTATCCATTGCGAACCCATCGCTGGAAATATTGCGGGACAAAGAAACGGAAAAAAAGGCGAGCTTGAAATAATGGCGCCTTGACTGATTCAATAATCCACGAGAAAGGAACCGAAAAAAATGTCTAACAGTTCAGATGCCTGCAATGAAACCGTGGAAATAGAATTGGAAAACAAGAAGATCTTTGTTTCAGAAACCGAGACGGACGACAATGGGATGTTCGCTTATGCCGACCGGAACGGAAAAATTCTCATGGCGGTCAAAAAATCATTCGGCCGGATTGGCGCGCCGGGCCAAAGCCAATTGCCGCCATCCTATCCGGCCGGTTATTTTGACAAAATATTGAAAAACAAAATTGATGTTTTGGGGCAGAAAGTGCTGGCCCGGAAGGAAGATCCTTCCTATGAAAATGTTGTCGGCATGTTGCCGCGCCTCAACGACCCCTATACGTTTTTGGGGGATAGAGAATATCATTACCGCCCGCTGCCGCGGATAGACTTGGATGGCTCCATCCGGGGGTTTATTGGTTTCGGATTGAACGGCCGGCCGGTTGACGACTACTCCGGCCTGAGCCATTCATTGCTGGACGGCTACCTGCCGGCAATTCAATACATCTACCGGAACGCGAAGGAACAAATCGGCTGGGAAGAAATAGCGTTTGCCAGGGCCTATCCGGACCACGCGAATATCATGCTCGTGTTTATCCGGATTAAAATTAGGAATCTCAGCGAACGCCCCCGGAAGGAAAACTTTACCGTTTTCTTTTCGCACTATTGCCAGGGCGTTGATGGTACTTTTACTCCTGATCTTTATCCGACATACAACGGCGCGCCTGATAAAAAAAGGCAGGCCTGGCTGTGGGTCAGCGCGGAGAACAGTTACCGGAAGGGGCATGTGTATCCTTTTAGTTTCATCAACCGCGCCTGTCAGTTCCGGGGCGGCGAAGAAAAAACATTTTACCTGACGCTCGCTTATCCGCATTATGCGAACGAAGTCGAATTTGAGCGGCTGGTGAAAAGCGTGAACTTCTACGGAGAGCTTTATGAAACGAAGCGCGCTTGGGATCGTTTTCTCGGGAAAGGAATGCAAGTCACAACGCCCGAAACAAGGGTAAATAATGCCTGCAAAGCGACGCTGATCCAGAGTTTTATGACCGTGGTTGATTCCGACGTGCAATATGGGGCGGCCGGAAACTATGCGCACCTGCCGTACCCCGGTGATCCGTTTCTTGCCGGATTGCCGATCGCCATCATTAATGCTGCCGAGTGTTTCTCGGAATGGGGATATTCCAAGGAAGTTGGCAGGTATCTGGCGTATTATTTGAAACATTACATCAACCCTGACGGGACCTCAACCTACAAGCCGGGGGTGGGGGCATATGATTATGGTTTATTGCTTTACGCGATATGCAGGCATTACCAATTAAGCAATAAAGATGCCGATTGGGTAAGGCAAAACATTACGGCAATCAAAAACATCTGCAATTTTATTGTTCAAAAGCGAAAAGAAAGCTTCAAATCAAATCCTGTCCGCTCAGTTCTGCATGGTTTGCTGGCCACGACAATGAGCGATGATCAAAAATATCTGGGGGATAAGTGTTATAATTATGCCCACGATGCCTGCTGTTGGCTTGGATTGCTGGAAGTCGGGAAAATGATGATGGAAATAGGAAGGAAAGAGTCTCTGAAAACCATGTCGGCATACGGGCAAGAATTGCTTGATTTTGCCAAGGCTTACAAAAAGAATATAATATTTTCCATCAAGAAATCCATCAACTATGCGTCCAACCCTGTTTTTATTCCAATATATCCGGATAAGATCAGGCCTTTTCCCACTCTTACTTCAAGCGAGTTGGCTTCCTATGCCAATTACGGATTCTATCCTCATCTTCTTTATGCAAATCTGTTTGACAGCAACATTTCCTCGGCCGTGCTTGAATTCAGGGAAAAGCGGGGCGGGGAAGTGCTCGGTACCTCCCGGATAAGAAATCGCATGGATGATTGGCCGATAGCTGAACTGGGGTGGGCATTGGTTAATGCCGATCGGATCAGGAAATTTCTACTGACATATTACGGCGATCTGGCGCATCACCGGATGCGGGATGTATTCACCGCCTATGAACAGGTTGACATCAAGGACGGGGGATATGGAAGACTGATTCCTTATGGTCACAATATCTGTTCCACTTTGACGACGCCGCGCATGACGAAATACATGCTGGTATTTGAAGAAAGGGACAAGGATGTTCTCTGGTTAAATCGCGCTTCTCCAAGGAGATGGCTTGAAGACGGCAAAAAGATTGCCGTGCGCAATGCGCCGACGCGTTGGGGGAAAATAAGCTATTGCATTGAATCACATACCGGAAAGAATCATATATCCGCCGAGATTGATTTTGCCGGGCCATCATCAAAATCATTGCTGATCAAGTTAAGATTGCGTCATCCGAATGGCAGGAAGTTAACCGGCGTCGTTGTTGACGGCGACAAGTGGCGGGATGTCAATCAAGAGAAAGAAACAATTGATATTCCACGTCGGGATAAAAAGAAAATAATCATTGCGGCTTATTACTGATTCAAGAAAGCGGGAAGAATGAATAACAAGATTTGTTTTATATCGCTGCTGTCCCTGATTTTTTTATGCAGTTGCGACCGGGTCAGGCCGCCTGACGGGGAAACCTTGAGGAAAATTTATCCGCGGGCGGAAACCGACCCGGCAAAAATCAAGGGAATAGGCAGCCGTGAGGATAAGTGCAAGTTCGTTGAACTGGAACTGAAAACTCCGGGCGATAAACTGATTGATGCGCTGAAAGAAAAACACGGTGATTTCGGGATACCGGGGCAACTTCCGGAGAACAAGGAACTCGTGGATTATCTGTGTTATGGTCCCGGAAGCTCCGACCATTACCGCGTCCCCATTCTGCATATTGGGGCTGAACCGAGCAAGAGGAAGTTTAACTCAGGAATAATAACCTGGCGGGGGGCGGTGCTGCGCGACTTATGGCTGTATTATGGCGATGAAAATGCCCGTGAAAAACATGTCATCATCCTCAAATATGCCCTTCGGAATATTGAGGAAATGAGCGATGAGCAAATCCGGGAGAAGATAAACGAAGAAGGGGTTATGAACTTATGGCATCCGCTCATGAAATCCACCGCGCTCTATTACGGGCAACTCTATGCGGCCACGGGCGAAAAACATTACGCCGACCGCGCCGGTCTGATCCTTGAACGTTTTGGCGAGGTGGTGGGCAAGTGGAAAATCTATTACAAAGACAAAGACGGCAAGCAGGTAACGGTCAACCCTGATAAGCCCATAGACTATTGGGGTTACCCCACTTATGGATTATGGGGATATTGGGGCGACGTTCATGACATTCGTTCCGCCCAGCCGCTGTTGGATGCTTACACCCTGATAAAAAACAGCAAAAGTTATAAAAAACTCGGCCCTGAAAAGCAGAAAATAATTTACCAGGACCTCCTCTGCGGGCTTGTGGAAAAAAATTTGCTGTTCAAACTCCGTCCGCTCCATAATCAGAACATGAACCGTATTAGAGGTCTGATTGATTTCGGCCAATGTTTGAACAAGCCCGAATATATCCATCAGGCAGTAAGATGGACGCATGAAATGTTACACATCGCATACAGAAGGGACGGTATGTGGTGCGAAGGAACCCCCGGTTACGGGATAGATATTACCAGGGGCCTGACTGCGGCGGCGGAACCGCTTAAAGGCTGGTCCGACCCGGAAGGCTATCTTGACCCGGTTGATAAAAGGCGTTTTGATAATTTTGATCCTGAAAAGGAATTCGGCCGTGATTTTGCGCGGATAAAAAACGCTCTTGATTTGCTGGCCCTGCCGGACGGGCGTTCAGTCGCGCTGGAAGACACCACCTGGAATGCGAAGGGGCAATTTTTCGGCAAGCCGCCTGTTAAATCCGAACCGTTTCTGCTTGAAGCTTCCGGGGTTGGTATGCTGGGTTTTGGCGAAGGGGAAGAACAGACAAGGCTTTATCTACACTGGGACGGGACCGATAATCATGACCATCTTGACTGCGCGGGCTTCTGTTTGTGGGCGTGCGGGGAAGAAGTTTCCTCAGAAACAGGCTATTACGGGTTAAACGCATGGAACAGGAGCACCGCCGCCCACAACACGGTCTTAATTGATGAAAAAAATCAGGGATATCGGAAACAACACCTGAGGATTAAGAATGGCGAGAGTGAAAAATTACCCTTATATCCGCATTATAAATATGGAGAACTGGGGGCAGCTGGGGGATGTTATGATGATGAAGGCTATATGATATTATGGGATACTGTCGGCAATGACGTTCAGATAGCGGAAATTGACGGGATAAGGGCTTATGACGAAGTCCTTCCCGTCAAGCGTTACCGCCGCGCGATGGCATTGGTCAGGACAGAATCAAATAACTTCTATATTGTGGACATATTCCGCGTCCAGGGCGGTAGTACGAACGACTGGATGCTGCACGGTAATCTTGCCAAAAATTATAAGATCATGGTTTCGGGCATGGACGGGAAAGATTTAAACCTTTCCCCGCTGCCCGGCAAAATCGGGCAATACCTTGAAAATTTGCGTTCCATAAAAGACTTTGGTGGTAATTTTACGGCGGAGTTTGTGGCTTCGGAGAAAGACGCCATTCTGAGGAGCATAACCGCCGGTGGGCCGGGAACGGAAATAATCCTGGCGGAAGGTCCGGCCATCCGTCTTGAAAATGAACCGTCCAATTGGGGCGAACCGGGCAAGCCCATGGCGAATGCAATTCTTCCCAAAGGCAAATCCGAATTCCTCTGCATACGCAGGAATGGGGCTGAAAATGTTTTTGTATCGGTCATTGAAGCATATAAAAACCGGCCCGGAATAAAGGATATTGAACTTGTAAAGGTTTCCGGAAACGATCCCTCGGCTGTCGCCGTAAAAATCAAAACTTTATCGGGCCGGGAAGACCTGCTGGTTTCCACCCTGGAAGGAAATGCTCCGGTGGAAGTCAGCGGGTATAAATTTGAATTTACGGGACGGATGCTTTTTGCCAGGGGGGTTAATAATCCTCTGCCCGAAAAAGCCAGTGTTTTTGACGCCGGGAAGTTTCAATGGGGGAACATGACTCTTGATAAAGCGACTTATTCCACGGGTGAGGTTGTGGCGGTGAGCAGTGTTGACCGGGGGGACAGGGAGAACTCATTTACCGTAGAGGGGAATATTCCGCACGGGGAGGCGCTTAAAGGCCGGATTTTGCTCGTTTATGACGGAGAATCCAGGCCGCATCCTTATACCATAGCGCGTGTTGAACCGGTGGAAAACAACAGTTCTCCGCCTCGGACGAAAATAATTACGGCCGGGGAGACCGGGATGATCATGACCGGGAAGGGCATGATTATGATGTTTTACCCCAGTTGGGAAGTTCAGGGCGGACTGACCTACAGGATTCCCGGGAGGGCGGGTTTTTAATAAAAATTGATTTAAATTTGAGGGTGTGGTAGCTAGCATGGCTATTGCCTTATTGCCTATAGGGCGGTCCCTTGGCCGAGTTTGGACAGGCGGGCAAATGGAACAGTCTCCTGTGGCGAAAATAGCACATGAGGTAATAATGAAAGCTATGCAACGCTCCCCGGTCAGATTCCCGCTAAAAAAAATTGTTTTGAGGTTTTATGAATCCTGATATTCCGGCCGTAACCAGGAAACGCATCGCGGATGATTTACGGACGCTTGGGTTGGCCCGCGGAAACGTAGTCCTGATGCACAGTTCGCTCTCCGCGCTGGTACGCGTGGAGGGCGGCCCCGGCACGGTTCTTGATGCGCTCCTGGATGTTATCACCCCGGAAGGCACCCTGCTTCTGCCTTCATTCCAGAATGGCGGCGAATATGACCTGCTTCAAAAAGGATGTTCGTTTGATGTGCGTTCATCGCCGGCCGAACTGGGGATCATCACGGAAACATTCCGGCTCCGGCCGGGCGTGATCCGTTCGCTTTCGCCAACCCATTGCCTGGCGGGCATCGGCCGGGACGCCGAAACGATTCTGGCCGATCATCAGCGGTGTTCGGTTTCGGCTGGCCGCGGCTCGCCGTTTGAAAAATTTATTGCGCACAACGGCAAAATCATTCTGCTGGGTGTAACCCATGGCTCAAATACCACCCTGCATTATGTTGAAAATATTTCTGGGGCTCCCACCATCTCCCAGCAATTGTTCAAGCCAGTCGTTATTGACCGGGATGGCCACAGCCATGTTGTGCCCACATATCCCCATATGCCCGGCCTGCAGCGAAAATATGCAAGGGTAGAAGATGTGCTGCTGGCCGCGGGCATTCAACGCAATGGCAACGTTGGGCCGGCAATGACGCGGTTGGTTGATGCGCCCCGCATGGTGGACCTCATCGGTCAAAAAGTGCGCCAGGACCCGCTCTATCTCATCGAGGTTTTTACCCCCTGAACAAAAGGATGAAAAATGGGATTTAAACATTCCCGCCTGGGCGCGGCAAGCGAAGTAATAACATCGGTCTTGGCAGGCGCCCCGAAGGAATACGAAAAAAATGATGATCTGTATGTTACGGCGTTCCTCGTGATTATGTGGAAAGGATTCAAGGTCCATATCCCGCCGATCGCCAGAATGATCCAAATCTTGATATTGTTCTTTTCCGCCGGCGGAGCCGGTAAAATATTGGTTTCCTTTGCCGATGGCGTTGTCGGTTATCTCATGCCGGAAGAAGATTTTGCGGAAGGAGTGTATGAGTTCGCCAACGCCATAGTTGATCCCGCGGCTTTTTCTGCCATGAAACAGGCCGTTAAAACGCTTCCTTATTCAACGTGAATTCAAATGCGATCTGGCCATGTGCGCCAGTTGAAAAATGTTGCCGGCGACAGCACGCCAGCACAAGAATATAGCATTCTGCCAGTAGCCGTTTTTTTTTGGTCTGCTATGGTAATATCTAAAACATATGGGAGTACATATGATGAAAATTACAAAATCAGAGTTTGAAATCAGGATACGAAAGATACAGGGAAAATTGGCCGAAAAAGGGCTGGATGCAATGCTGGTCTATGGTGATGAGTACCGCAAGGAAAACTTGCGCTACGTCTCCAATTTCTGGCCGATTTTTGAGCGGGCGGCCTGTTTCATTCCGCGGAAGGGCGAGCCGATATTGGCCGGCGCTCCCGAGGGAGAGCTTTATGCGCGGGAAATGTCGGTTTGGAGCGACCTGCGAAATGTCAGGGAATTTGCCTGCGTATCCGTGCCGGAGGAGATAGATTACCCGCTGGCCAATTTTTCATCATTCAAGGCAATCCTGGGCGAAATTCTGGCCGGCGGGAAAAGCCTGGGGGTGGTAGGATTGAGGGATATTTCGGCCCCGGTCATGGAAAGGATTAAAAATGCCGTGACTAATTTGCAGATTATAGACGCGGCTGAGATAATCACGGAACTGCGCATCATCAAAACCGCCGACGAAATTGCATGTTTGCGCGAGGCCGGGCGGCAGGCCTGCGTCGGGTATCGCAAGTTGCTGGAAACCGCCGTTCCCGGCAATACCGAAACCATGGCCGCCGGTGCGGCCGAAGGAGCAGCCAGGGCGGCCGGCGCCGAGGATATTAATTTCACCGTGTTCGGAAGCGGCAAAAGGGCGGCAACCATAATCGGCCGGGCGACCCAAAAAACAATTGAAGACGGCGACATGGTCATGGCCGCCCTGGCGGTCCAGTATGAAGGCTACGTGGCCACGGTTGAATATCCCTTTGTGGCCGGCAAGGCCAATGACGGACAAAAACGGTTCCTGGGCGCGCTGTTTGAGGCCGCCGACGTTCAGCAGAAATACCTGGCCGACGGCGTCATTGCCGGCGATATGGTCAGGGCCGTGAAAGACGTATTCAAAAAACACGGCCTTACAAAATACGACGTGTATCCGCCGATGCACGGCATTGGCCTGGCCGAGGCGGAGTCGCCGTATCCGGATGAAAATGCGAAATATGCCCTGACGGAGGGCATGTGCGTTAATTCCGATATCAGCCTGTTCGGTCATCCCGACGGCTCAAACCGGATTGAAGAGGGATTTGTGATCACGAAAAAAGGACCGGAGTCATTGACCCCGTTTATCAGGGAAATGTGCCGGAAAGGAATATGTGAGGAGACGGAATGAATTCCGTTGATCAAGTTTTCAGGATTGTGCTGCTGCAATGCGCGTTCATGGTTGCCGGGGGGTTGCTTCAGGCTGAAGAGCTTGTCCCGCGACATGGCGCTGCGGACCCGGACGGCAAGACCATGTGGTATGACTGCCGCTTTCTTGCCGTGGAAGGCAAAGGTTGGACGAACACGGAGTCATATTATGATCGCCTTCCGGCCAACGCCAAGAGCAATGTGCCGTCTGCGGTTTGGAATCTGGGTCATGACACAGCCGGAATATGTTTTCGCTTTACGACGGATTCCGCATCCATCCAAGTACGTTGGATTCTTCTGAAGGATAATCTTGCCATGCCCCACATGCCGGCCACGGGGGTCAGTGGCGTTGATCTCTACAGTACTGACCATGCGGGCAAGTGGTGCTTCGTGGGAAACGGCCGACCCAGGGGGATCACAAACAATGCAACGTTCAATGTAACGGCCGGCAGCGATCATATTCTGTACCTGCCGTTGTACAACGGCGTGAAGTCCGTGGAGATCGGTATTCCCAAAGAACGCTCGCTAGCGTCACCCCCGCCGTCCCCGCGCGATCGCCTCAAGCCAATGGTGTTTTACGGCACCTCCATCATGCAGGGGGGGTGCGCTTCGCGGCCGGGCATGGCCACCGCAGCCATTGTCGGCCGGGGGCTGGATGTTCCCGTCATAAACCTGGGGTTTGACGCAAGCGGCAAGATGGAGCCGGAAATGGCGACGCTGCTGGCCGGGCTTGACCCGTCCGTCTATGTCCTTGATTGTCTCTGGAACATGTCCACGCAAATGGTATCGGATCGGGTGGCCCCTTTCGTGAAAAAATTACGGCAGGTCCATCCTGACACGCCAATTCTCCTGGTGGAAGACTCCAGCTTCAGGAATACCACGCCAACGGGGAAAGGCAAAATCTTACGCGAAATCCATGAACGATTGAAAGCAGAAGGTATGGGGCAAATCTATTTTCTGGCCAACACGGGCATGCTCGGCGACGACTGGGAAGGCACGGTTGATGGCTGCCATCCCAACGATCTGGGCATGATGCGCCAGGCAGTCAGTCTCATTAAAACGCTGGCACCCATATTGCGGAACACAAGGAGGTAAAAAATGAAAGGTGGAGCAAAAATATGGTATTTTCCCGACGGATATCTTCCGGAGAAATCAGCGGAGGGGAAGATGGAAGCGCACGAGGCGTTAATGCTGTTCAACACAAATGATAAAGAGGCCGATATCCTGATTGACGTGTATTTTTCAGACCGCGAACCGGTCAAGGATATATCGGTCAAGGTAGAGCCGGAGCGGGTTAAGACACTGCGGCTGGATCATCCGCAGGATTTTTTGGGGTTAAAGATTCCGCCGCTTACGCAGTATGCCCTCCGGATCAGGTCCAACATCAACATCGTTGCGCAGTTCGGACGCCTGGACACCACTCAGGTTAACATGGCCTATTACATGGGCATAGGTTATAGTGAATGAAACCGAGGTAATGGAATGAACGAACGTGAGCGGTTCGTGCGCACATTGACCTGCAACCATCCTGATCGTCCCAGTTATGGAGATTATCTGGCTTTTGCCTCAACCCAGGAACGTTGGGAAAAGGAAGGTTTACCCAAGGGACTTTCCCGTCAGCAATTGTTTGACTACTTCGGCTTTGATCATATTGATGCCTGGGGTAATGACCGGTTGCATGTTAATGATAATGTCATTCCTCCTTATTCCGCCGAATTGATTGAAGAAACCGTTGATTACGTTATCCGGCGGGAAGCCAACGGCGACGTTGTCAAAATACTTAAAAACACCCCGCCGCCTGCCATGCCGCAATTTATTTCCCATGCGGTTACAGATCGACGAAGTTGGCTCGATCTGAAAAAGCGTCTGGATCCCGACGCCCCCGGGCGTCTTCCTCCGAATCTCTCTAAATTGGCGCTTGATTCTCCGGTCCGCCGGACGCCGCTCGGCGTCTGGCTGGGGGGCACCTATGGCTTGATCAGGAACTGGATGGGGGTGGAAAACGCCAGTTATCTCTTCCATGATGACCCTGTCCTGATAGAAGAAATGATTGAGCATCTCACTTTTTTCTATTCCACGATAGCCGCTAAAATATTTAAAACCGGGATTCAGCTTGATTGGGTGATGTTCTGGGAAGACATGTGCTATAACCACGGCCCGCTTTTGTCGCCGGATATGTACGCCAAATACTGCCTGCCATTTTATCGGACCATGATAGAGATGGTTATGCGCCACAACGTCAAAGTGATCATGCTGGATTCCGACGGCCGGATCAGCGACCTGATCCCTTTATGGCTCGAGGTTGGTATCAACGTCATGCATCCGATGGAAGTCGCCGCCGGGATGGATGTCCGGGAAACCAGGCGCCAATATGGAAATCAAGTCCGGTTTCTGGGCGGCATTGACAAGCGGGCCATCGCCCGGGGGCCGGCGGCCATCGACGCCGAGGTCATTCCAAAAGTCAGCGCCATCATGGAAAGCGGAGGCGGCATGGTGGCGGAATGCGATCACGGCGTGCCCCCGGATATTTCCCTCGCTGATTTTACGTATTTCCATGATCTTGTCCGGCGACTTTTTGAAAAGGGATAAAGCAGGAATTTCAATGTTGCTTAACGGGTAGGGCGAGGCGTCCCTGCCGAGCCGTCTGATGAAGAACGGCTCACCCACGCTGGGAGCGTGGTAAACCTGAGGGCTTGCCCCGCGTTCCGCGGGGTTCGCCCTACCGGTCGGAAGCGAAAAAGTTGCCTTGAAGTATGCGTTTCGCTTAACTTCGAGGCCTAATTTAAAATGAAAGGAACTAATATGTCAAACGTAAGAGAAAAATTGTGGATCTGGGGACATGAAGCCGGTAGTCATAACAATGTAACCGGCGGCGACGGCTTGGGATTAGAAGGTTTTTCGCGGATGACGCCGGCCGAGGGAGCATATTATCTTGGTGTGCCCAATCTTATCATGGTGCGGTATAATAACAAGCCAACCCCGCCTTATGACAAGCATGCCATGGCGCTAAGCCCGCTGAAGCGCGTGGTATGGTCCATTGTGGGAAACAGCGGGTGTACCGAAAGCGACAAGGTTACATTAATTTGTGATTTGGCCGCCCGTTTCCCGAACATCTGCGGCGTCATGATGGATGACTTTTTCAGGAAGCCCGGCCACGAACTCGGCCTAGGGGTTTACGGTCCCGAAGAGATCAAAGCAATCAAGAGCCGGCTTACCGTGGCTGGCCGGAAGCTGGATCTTTGGGTGGTGCTCTATGATCATCAACTAAATTTTCCCGTGGCCAGTCACCTTAACCAGTGTGATGTGGTGACGTTCTGGACGTGGTGTGCCAAGGATCTTGATATGCTGGAACAAAATTTTGAACGGGTTGATCGTCTTGCGCCTTCCATCCGAAAGGTATTGGGTTGTTATATGTGGGACTATGGCGATCATAAACCCATGCCGGTTGCACTTATGGAAAAACAGTGCCGGCTCGGCCTGCGCTGGCTTCAAGCAGGACGCATTGATGGAATTATTTTTCTGGCTTCCTGTATCTGTGACCTTGGTCTTGAAGCCGTTGAGTGGACCAGGGCCTGGATCGGCAAGGTAGGTGACGGGGAATTATAAGAGTTGCATATTGCGCTGAAAAAAGTGCAATGTCAGCATCATAAATTGAATATTAAGGCTAAAAAAATGATTGATAAAGTCAATCTTAAACAAACCCTTGACCGGCTGCTTGCTTTTTATGAAGGCCGCCTGGAAAATGGAATTATGGCCAGCGTATTATTCCCTTATTCGGATTCAGTAAAACCAAAAGATAACGATGAAAATCAGAAAGCAAGCGTGCGGGAATGCCTGATCCTGGAGAAACCATGGATCTGCGTTGACGGCATGAAAAGAACTGCGGCTCATTTTCGCGATTCATTAAGCGATATAATTCCCCATGCCTACCCAACCTTAAATTTTGGCGAGTCCATTTGGTCGGCGTTACTTGGCGGGGAAATCATCTTTTCCGGGACGGATACGGCCACTTGGAGTCATTGCATGAATCCGCCGGTGAAAGACCTGGAAAAATTTAAGTTTCCCAGGATTGAGGCGCGGAATCCGTGGTTAATGAAAATGCTGGGGGTCACCGATTTTTTTGTGAAAAACAGTGAACCGGTATGCGACGTGACTCCGTTTATTATTGATGATGGTTTGAATCTTCTCGTTGAACTGCGCGGGGCTTCCGCCGCCTATACCGACCTTTACGATTATCCTGAAATTGTCAGCCGTTTTGTTGACTGGTCGGTTGACGTCAACATGCAGGTGTTTGACGCGCAGGCGGCATTGCTGACAGAATTTACGGACGCTTCCATTGGCGAGCATCCTTTCAGAAAATACAGTATGTCCCGCATTCCGAATATGGGCATAGACGCCTATGGCATGTGTGATGCCAAAATATATGAACAGTATGGCCTTGAACAGCACCAGCGCATCGTGGCGCATTACGGCGGCGCCCGTTTCCATATTCACGGGAATGGCCGGCGATTGTGCGAGCTGGTGGCGCGGATAAAAGGATTGAACTATTGCTACATGGGCAATGATGTCGGGTTTCCCCCCGCCTGGACCGTTGTCGGGGAACTTAAAAAACGGATGTATCCCGTGCAGATCAGCGTTGAGATTCCCAAAGAGGCGTTTTTAAAAGGGCTGAAAGAAAAAACCATTCCCGGGGGGGTGGAGTATCGTGTATTGGCCGAATCTTTGTCCGAGGCCAACAAAATCATGGAACAGGTGTTTGAATATAAACCTTTGGAATAAAATAGAGCGTTCCATTTGGCGATGCCAAGCTTCGTAATGAAAGAAACTTGTCAAAGCGGGGGTGTCATTCCCATGAAAATGGGAATCCAGATTCAGAAAAATTTAGAACTGGATTCCCGCCTGCGCGGGAATGACAGAGCGAGAAATAGCCGGAATTGTGATTGTTGCATAAGTAATTAACCATAAAAAAAACCCTTCCCGCATGACGGGAAGTGAGGAGGACAGCATGAAAATTGAAATTGTGCCGGAACCGAAAGAAATTATTTCTCATCCGGGAGAGCTTAGCATCCCAACCGGGTCGGAAAGAAATGAAACAGGCATTTTAATCTCCGATGAACTCGCGCGTGCGCCGGCCGGTTTGATAGCGGAACGGTTCAAGCTTGCCACGCGTTGCGCGTGGGCGCGAGTCATATCGGGTGAAAAAGCGGCTGGCGTTTGTGTCCGGTTGAATATTGTCAAGGACCTTGATTTTTCGCACAAACTCCGCGCCGACCAGCGCGTTGAGGCCTATCGCCTGGAGGTTTCAAAAAAAGGCATCGCGCTTTCCGCCCTGACTGCGGAAGGCTTGCTGCGCGGAGCGGCAACGTTATTTCAAATGACAAGCCGGGAAAATGGCCGGATGATTGTGCCTTATGCGGTGATAAATGACTGGCCGAATTTCCGTTATCGCTGCGGGTCGGACTGGCTGTTAAACGTGGAGTGTAACCGCTGGTGTTATGATTGGGGGGACGGCCGGGACGCTTTTCTTAAGCGCATAAAACGCAAACTGGATTTTTGTTTTGAGCATAAAATTAACATGGTTTGGTTTGACGGCTTTGGCTGGAATACGGAGCGCTTTCCGGGGTATGCCTCGTTGATGAAAGAGTGCACCTGCTACGCCCGTGGCCTGGGCATTAAACTGCTGTTTGGCGGATATGGCGGCGGATATGGCACGGCCTATCAGCAGAGTGAAATATACCGGTGCGGATATTTCGGCAATGTCTATCGCAACCGCCGGCCTTATCCGGACGGGAAAGAATACAATTGCTGTGGATTTTTTTCACAAGATGGATTGCATGCAACCGACGTGAGTCGCAGTTACGGCACCTGCCTGTCCAATGAGCAGTTAAGACAGGCAAAAGTGGAGGAGCTGAAACGTTTTGTTGCCGCCGTCCAGCCGGGGTTCGTGTATATTCATGACCTTGATGCCGGCAGCTGGCTGGCTACCGCATCGGCCTGGAAACAGCGCTGCGGGGAATGCCGCAAGCGCTGGCCGAGCGACGAATTGTCAAGCGCGGATGGCCATGCCGGGGCGCATGCATCCTGGATCAGGCAGGTGCGCCGGGAGTTGAACGCCCTGCCTTCATCCGGTGATTATTCCCCGGCCCGGGACCTGGTTTTGACTTTTGCTTCCCCGTTATACACTCTTTATGACGAGCCGGGGCCGGAAAATCTCTGGGAACTTGAAATGCAGTATTTCAACAGTTTAAGCCGGCAGATAGGGCCGGAGCCGGGCATTGAATTTACACTGCGGGAACAGTTTTATTACGCCGGGAACCGGAAGAAAATCGGCAGTTTACGCGCTCTCCTGGAAAAGAATGGCAATGGACATGGAATCCTTGTCGCTTCATTCGGCGGCGGCGATACCTATTTCAGCGATGATCCTACTAATATTTCAGGGACGATGGCGCATTTATACGACGGGGCCGAGTCCGTGTACCTGGCCAATGGCGCCATGCATGAAGAACCCGTTCAAATGCTTAACGCCGATTGTTTATGGAGTGGATCCGCCGGCGGGTACCGTGAAAGTCCGGCGAACGAAACGGAGACCGTCGCCATTTGGAAAAGAATCGCCGCCGGCCAGCATAAACCGTCAAGAATATTCGGCGCCGGCAGATATTTTGAACGGCTATGCGTCCGATTGTGGGGCAGGGAAGCGGGCAAGTTAATGAGCCGCGCCCTGCAGTCCAGGCATAATGGCCGGATGCCTGTCAGCCATGTCTGGTGGACGATAACAACCGCCGTGGCCATATTCAAAGATGACAAAGCCTGTTCCCTGGTGAACTGTGAGAAAGAATGGGCCGACCGCGAGCGGGCCACGGCCTTGGCCCTAAAATATGCGCGCAAAGCGGCCAAGATTTCAGACAACGAGGATATCCATTGGTTTGTCAAATGTCTTGAAGTCGGGCAACAATATGCTGAAGTGGTTAAATTGTTTGTCATTTTAAAATCATACAAAGATAAAACCGCGGGTGTCCGGCTGGAGCGGGCAATTAATGGCCTTGAAACGCATATCCGTAATAACTTCCGGCTCGAAAAGACGGACATTTTAGGCGGAGACCCGGGCTGCTGGCTGGATACCATCGCAGGTATAAAACAATTGGTGGAATCGTTCGTTCAACAGCAAAAAAGCGGCAACATTTTCGGCGATTTCATTCTCAATTGGCTGGTCAGCCGGGCGATGCCCTCGGCCGGCAAGCCGGATAACCTGATCTATCCCGAAAATAAAAAATCACTGCACCTTAAACCACGCCTTTTTCCCAAAGCATTCTGTGATATACATCATGACCTGTTGGCCGGCGCTCCGGATGACGCCGTGGTTTATTTCGTCAACCGGTTCAATTGCGCGGAACCCATGAATCTTGAGTTGCGGCTCGGTTATGACGGGCCGGTCAAGGCATGGATTGACGGCAAACAAATAATGCACGACCCAAAAGGGACAAATCCCGCCCTGCCCGACAAATCCGCTGTTCCCTGGAAAGCCGCGAAGGGAAACCATGAGCTGATTATCGCCCTTGGCGCAAACAACGGGCATGCGTGGGGAATATTTGCCCGCTTCCGCCGCAAGGATGTCCCGCAACGCACGTTGAAGCTTGGCCTGGATCAATGCAAATTATTTCCTGTTAGCCTGACCTATTCATGATTGTTCATGAATAATTCAGGTTAGCAAAACCAAATGACAGAGTTTTCTGTAACGTATTCAAGAAAGGGTTCTGACATGCAAAGATTAATTCGTTTCAATTTCCTGTTAATCACGGCCTTGTTTCTGGGGAGCACGGCCATTTGCGCCGGGAACTCCGGCAATCTTATAAGCGGCAAAATGAACGGAATAAAACCTTCCGAAAGCGGGGAACTCCTTGAAACCGCTGACATTAAAAGCGGCAATCCTTTTGGTTGGAGCCTGGTTCCTGACAAGAAATATGACGCCGGATGGCATGTTCTCAATATGGAATACAAAGGCGAAAATATAGTGTCCGTGGACAAGGGAAACCATGTCAAAATTATCCTTGACGGCACAAATATATCCTACTGGTGTATAAACATAAACAATGACTGGAATACCCAGAAACTTTATTTCCATCTGTCCGCCGACGCGCAAATATTGCTGCTCATGGAAGGGAAAATTGCTTTTAAAAATGGAAGCGGAAAACTTTCCGTCCGCAAACTTTCCATTGAAAAATACGCGCCCGGGGCGGAAAAGGAAATTTTACCCAATGCTTTTTTCAAGGAATCACCGGCCGGCAGTTTTCCCGTCTCATGGCTGAGCCAGTACAATGAAAAAGCAGGTTACCGGCTGATAAAGGACCCGACCTTCAAGGAGAACTTCAATGTCCTTGAAATAACAAATCCTGAAGCCGAAAAAGGCGCATCCATAAGGACAATAGATTTTC
>Ga0247840_10006133_pt1 | contig 17553 bp, 24 predicted proteins | sample LaCruzMarch2015__FD_192404 | JGI IMG/M metagenome (GOLD analysis project Ga0247840, IMG submission 192404) | Freshwater microbial communities from meromictic Lake La Cruz, Castile-La Mancha, Spain - LaCruzMarch2015_17m | ecosystem: Environmental > Aquatic > Freshwater > Lake | place: Spain... | reverse complement strand
TGGCCTCGGGCTCGATCACTTCCGTGAAGTTGGGCCTGCTCCTGCCGCTGTCGGGCAGTGGTTCATTATGTTGGGTTATTACTTCCTCAGGTCTTTTTTTTTCCGATTCTGCCTCGGCAGCATTGACCTCGATGGCGTCCTTGATCACGTAGCTCACTGTGTCATCCACTTTGTTGTCCTCGACCTTGACCGGCACTATCTCCATCTCTTTTGCCATGGGCGCTGGCACCTTCTCATTGAACCGGGCCAACTTCTCCTGCCAGTCTTTCAACTGTGATTCGTATTTCTTTTTCATGTTGTCAATGATGTTACTCTTGGGTTCTATCACCGGCGGTGAGTCCAGGTCCGGTCTTTCCAGGTCTATGATATCTCGTGGCTTTGCCATCAGTGTGGGGAATCTTCCCGCGAAGCTTTGGTTAGCGGCCACCAACATCAGAACTGCCAAGGGATCAAACACAAATATGATTATGATAATAACCCATCTCACGGCCGCTTCCACATCCACCACTTTCGCCAATCCCACATCCACTGCTAGAGCACCAATGTATTTGATTGGTCCAATTTCAGCATCGATCTTGATCTGTGCTGACTGTAGTGGAGCTCGCTGACCTATCAGCTGTTGTATCCGTTGTTGGCTGCGAGCAATCTGAGATTCTGCCGCGGAGTTGTTGCCGGAGTTGGCAGTGGTCAGCTGTTTGATCTCAGCGTCGATCCTGTCTCGCTCGGGTTTCTGTTGATTCTTTAAATCTATGCCCTTGGCAACCTTGTCATTGAATATGGTGCTGGTGGCTCCCTGTGACGTGTAGGCTTCCACTTCTCGGTCCAGCTGTTTGATCTTGTCTCTCAATTGGGCAATACGTTCTCCGGATCCGCCGCCCACACCCGAGTTACGTTTGATAATTTCCTGCTGGCGATCTATCACATCCTGCTCGGCCTTGATCTGGCTGTTGATGATGCCGATTGACTGAGAGTTGTTGCTGCTTTGAAAATTCGTTTCCAGATGTGCCTTGGACAGGAATCCAAAAATGCCCATGCTGGTGATCAAGCACAGCACTATCACAGAAGCAAATAGATAGGTCCTCAGAGCTTTGTTGGTCACATTCCAGTTCCTGTACAGCCATGAAGCACACACCAGTTTGCCTGCTTCCAGCACTGAACCCATTAAAATCACAGGCCAATAGGCTCCGGGGAATATAGTGGCCAGTCCCACTATGCTGTAGAATGCTGCCACAGCGGATATGCTGAGCGCTGATATGAGTGTCAGTATGGCAATGAACATATAGGAGTATTTAATCAGGCATGATAATGAGTTAACTGCTACTGATTTTTTACTTTACCAACTTGGTATAAATATGATTACAATGAGCGCAAACGGAATATCAGATCTATCAACCAAACAGTTAAAACAAGCGGCCAAACTAGCCATTGCTGAAGCAAAAAGACAAGGCAAGACGGTAGCTGACGATGGCACTATCACCGGTGCTGTAGATTCTACTAAAACCTATTATCGTGCTCGTGACACTTACGATCTTACACAATTGCCAACACAATACAGTAACAATGCTGTAACAGACAATGCCAACACAGGCGGATTAGTCGTCGGCCGTCCTTGGGTTAGTTATTCCGTTGCTCCTCGTGCTAATTCAGTTGATGAAGGTTCTGGTTTAGGAACAGTATTTGATATTACTACCATTAATGTAGCAAATGGAACTACTTTGTATTTTACTGTAACAGGTAGTGTTACTGGCGCTGACTTTGTTAGTGGTAGTTTACCATCGGGTAGTTTTACAATTACTAGTAATGCCGGTACAGTGTCATTTGATTTAAAAGCTGATTTATTAACAGAAGGTCCTGAAAATTATGCATTACAAATTCGCACCGGATCAACAAGCGGCCGGGTAGTTGAGACTAGTAGTCTAGTTACTGTCAACGACACTTCATTGACTGCCTCGGGAAATACCGCTGGCTTGTACAGAACCACTTACACAGGCTACTTTGCTGACAATCCCGCATTCTTCGCTACGGCCACAGTGAGCAGTGCGGCAGTAAATCTCAGCCCCATTGGTGATGGTGATCCAGGTTTTGAACCCTTCAGTGTGCAGTTGCTGGGCTACTTCAAACCCACCACCACAGAGACCCACACATTCTTCCTCAACAGCGATGATGCCAGCTTCATGTGGCTTGGCGCCACTGCTGTCACAGGATTCACCACTGCCAATGCACTGATCAACAACGGAGGCACACACGGAGCTACGGAAGTCAGTGCCAGTATCGCCCTCACAGCTGGTGTGTATTATCCTATAAGAATACAAATGGGAGATAATGGTGGAAATAATGTTTTAGAACTAAACTATTCAACGCCCACCATTGTGAAAACCACCACAGTGACCGGCAAGGTGTTCTATAACTCAGCCACCAACGGACATTAAAAAAATATTGATTAGTTCGTGAACACCCAGTCACCATTGCTGGTGCCTCTTTTGCAGGCCTTGTTGGTCCAGTGCCTGGAGCTGCCATTGACCTCTATCAGCGCCTGGTACACCCTGCAGTAGCCATTGCTGACCTCAAAACTGTGCACCACCCTGACCTTGCCCTGCGCCAGTCTCTCCCTGCTGTGCCATGTGGTTACGGGGCCATTGGGCACGTTCTCCAGTGCATGGTACACCGCGCTCTGATGCATTTTCTTCTCGTCGTCGTTTAGACTGAATCTCAGGTACTGCATGTGGTTCCACAGGAACCTGCCGGGCTCGGACAACCTGCCATCTCCCAGCGAAACTGGGTCCGGCATATTGAGCAAAGTGCCCTCGGTCTCCTTGACGTATCCACCTGCGTTTGCGCAGTTGGACAGCAGTAGGCTACTTAATATGATGATAACCCGGAACAATCTCGTATCCTCCATTTAATTTCTTGCAGGCTATTGATCTCTGCTCCACCCTGGTGTGCCCCAAAGGCATCATCCAAGTGAAGTATTGGCAGCTGTCTGCTATGCCCATGCCGTGCAATAGATCCTTGACTCCATCATCGCACACCACCTTCTCCTCGGTCTTCTCCTCAACCACGTTGCCCTTGGCATCCACCACCTTGACGTGTGTGATCTTGACGTTGCAATACTGGTTGTTCCAGGGGCCGCCCGCCTGCGTGGGCAGTGCCTGTGCCGTCAGCACAAGCAGAGCCGCCATGAATATTCTTGTCATGGACTAGCTCTTCTTGTCTAATAGCTCTTGTGATCTCTTCTCTAGTTCCTTGCTGTCAATGCCGGAGTTGCTCTGTCGGCTCTTGATGTCAGATATCGCCCGGTCAACTTCATCCTTGGATATCCTGATCATGACGTAGGACCTATAGCTCTTCTCTCCAGTGGCATACAGTTCTTTCTTGCTGACCTCGTAGTGTTGCAACGCGATATTGTTTATCATGTTGACCACTGTGTCAGAAGTGCCTGCCTTCACGGTCTGGTTCTCGTCAGTGCCGCTCTCGGTCTTGGATATGATGGTCTTGTTTGTCAACTCACCATTCAGCCTGTCCGCCAGCTTGGCCTTGGCCAATAGCACTGCCTTCTTCACGGCCAGCTCCATGTCAGGGCTGACAGATTGACCCGTCTCCTGATAGAACTTGCCATCTATGCCCTTGTATTCCACGTACCATGCTGGCACAGCTTCAACCACCTTGGAGTTGGAAACCCCATCATGTTTAACGGAGTATGTGCCGGCGCAGTTGGCCAACAACATAAGTCCTGCTAGTGCGGAACCGATCTTTATCATCTTGTTCATTGTTTTCCTTTTGGTTTATATTAAGATTTCAAATTGTTTGAAATCCAATCCAGGGCGGATACCAAAGTCACCTTAGTGGCCTCGATGCCTGCATGGACCTGTTCTGGGTGCTGGAGATATATGTACATACCCACTGCACCTATTATTATTTTTATCATACTATTATTGTAACACGAATACCAAATACGTCAACCAAGTTGATCATGTTAGAATTGTTGCTATCATTGATGTTTTGAAACTATTTTTGTGATCTTCGTGATCTGATGCTGTCAATTCAACTTGTCCAACGCATTGTCTCGGATCACGTCCTTGATCTCGTTGCTGTATTCGGGATTGGTGGCCCAGCTGTTGATGCTGCCTGCCAATCTATACACATTCTTGATGCCCAATATTCTCTGCACTGATCGCTCTCTCTGGAACTCCCGATGCACGGGCTTGGTGTTGAGGATGTGTATCATGTCCCTCACACTGGCACACTTGGTTGGATACTTCTTGATGCCCCACTTGGCCTGCAAATTCCTGTAGGCCTTGAGCTGTGGTTGGCTGGCGTCCCAGGTCCTGACCCCAAACAGTGCGTTGCCCTCCAGGGCGAAACGGCTGCTGCCGTTGTCGGACTCTATCATGGCCATGGCTATGATGATGGCCTTGGGTATCTCTTGCTCGTCATCATGTTCAAAATTTAGATAGTCCACGCACTTGCTGACTGCTTCTATGAATGTCTTTTGACTGTAGTAATGCATCAGGGGTTCAACCAAACCAAAACTGCGAGCTCGATTCTTCAGAGTGTCTGTGGCAGTGACAGCTACTTTTTTCTTTACCACCCAGTTGGGCCAGAATGTGCCGGCCGCAAAGGCAATCACCATCATGGATCCTATGATGTATAATCTTGTCCTATTGGCTTTGGAGAATAACCCACGCATCAACTCTGTGCGTGTCTCTTTGGAAAATAATTCACGTGACATTCTCATTACGTTTTTTATTTTAACGTGGAGCATGGTGATATTTATGTGATTTCAAGGTGCTCCTAAGAGCACCTGAATGGATTAAGCAACCTTAGCTTGTGCTTTTTCTGCGTCTACGGCAGTTTTATTACCAGACGATAGTGTCTGTGCGTAATCAAATTCTGCTTTGGACATGTATTCATTCCAGTTTGATTTGCTCAAACCTGTGAATCTTGTTATGGTGCCATCGGCAAGGATCTTGAATGATCCTGCTAATTTGTGGCTGCCATCCGCTTGGAATTTGTGTACCACGCCTGTGGCCTTGCCATCTGAATTTTCTCTGCCCATGATATACATGTAGCTGCCGGAATTTCCAGACCACTTGTTATTAGTTTTAGTATCCTTCTGACATCTTGCTGCCACTTGGTCCAAAACTAATCTTGCTTGTGCTGAACATTTGTAGTTCATATTTCCTCCTCTGTTACCATTATTGTAACATATCCTGGTATTTTGTCAACTGCTAATTCGTGTTGATTTTATTGACTTAATTGTGTAGAATATCTGTATCTAAAGATTCCTCTTCCAACTCTTTGGTTATATTGGTAGGTTTCTTTATGGGCATGCCACTGTTGTCAAACCACCGGTTATCTGCAGATTCATATGCCACAGCAAAGAAATTTTGTCCTTCTGTGTTTTGTATAGAGATTCTTCTACGACATACTCTGCCTCTATAGAGAGTTGAGTCTTTATTAATTAATTCCACAGCATCTGTGGTTCCTAGTTTATATAACCTATCAATCCATCTACCGCCCATGTGATTGCTCTCAATCACTGTGCGAGTGCTCTTTGGTGATGGTGTGCTGGGTGTATTAATAGTTGAGTTCATAGAGTTATCCTTGAGTCAGTAACCGTATTCAACCACGAAGTAGATCGGCCAACAAAGGCCCTGGCGCGACGACCTAATGGGTCTCTTGCATATAGCATTTTACAATGACCTATCTCCATTACTTAAACCTGTAGGTTACTCGACCCTTGGACATGTTTTATTATAATAGAGTTTGAGCAAAAATGCAATTAAATTTTAATTCTGTTTAGCAAATGTTTTTAATATGTAAATATTTTTTTTTTGTAATGCTAGAAGACTTTCAGGTGGACCACCAATATTCTTAATATTCATTGTCTTTAATAATGGCTGAAATTTGGGCAATTTTGCACTCTCATTTACTACATGATTAATTTCCGCAAGTACCGTGGGAGATAAACCAGCTGGAGCAAAAAGACCATAATATAAAATAAGTTCTAAATCTTTATATTTTTTGCTTAAATCAATTACAACATTATTTGTTTGTATTTTTTTTAATTGTTCTACAGTTGCGTGATCCAATGCAGCGATTATTCTAACCTTGCCTGATTCTACCAACGGTAATAAAGGTGCTGTATAATTATCCCACATAAAAGGTATATGTCCTCCCAGTAGATCTGTGACCACTGGCAATGATCCTTTATATAGAATAATGTTGGGTTTAGGCAATCCTTCACGTTGTGCCCATTCATGATAAATAGCAGAATATTGTTTATTAGTTAATCCTAGATTAAACTTTTCGGGATTCTTCTTTATATAAGATATAAATTGCTCATAATTTTCAATTTCACTAGAAGCTGGCACAGCCAACACCTTCCCAAATTGATTTAATAAGCTAATAGGTACAAAACTATTTTCGTCATATTCCATTCCTGGAACAGGGAACGCAATATTAGCAGACATAGCACTAGTAGATCCTAGAAGCAATGTCGTCCCATCGGGGGTCGATTTAGCTACAAAATTAGCTCCTATAATAGAATCTGAACTTACACGATTAATTACTATAGTGGGCCAGCCATGTTCATTAAACATATTTGCCACTAGATGTGCATGAAGAGTTGTACCACCTCCGGGTGCAGAGGGAGATACTATTGTGATAGTTTCTTTTGATTCTATTGGTAATGTTAAAAAAAACATTAACAAAAACAAAATTATTTTTTTCATTATTTTTATTTTTTTTTTATGGTAACTTTATTTTTTAGTATATAATACAATCAATTATTAATTTTGTCTACTTATTTTTTTTACTATGTTCCTAGACAATATTCTTTAGAAAATATATCTTTAGTATTTAAAACTTCTCCTGTATTTTTAAGACAATTTTTATTTAAAAATTGGTAAAAATCTTTTTCATTAGCTAGGTTATAAAAACCTTTCAAATAATCTAGTGCCAATTTATCACAATTTTTTATTCTATGTAGCAGCTCTATTTCAAAGTTTTTATCATTTTGTTCATTTAATTTATTATTAAAATTCAATATAAATTTTTTCCAGCCTGTAACAATTAATTTACCATTTGCACTTATTCCTGGTGTTAGTTCTTCGTGCCGTCCTAGTTGCGCAGACCACAATTTATAAGCGATCGGCGACGCCACTGGCAAATGATTCCATTCTTCATTAAGAGAGAATTTTTTTTTAAATTTTTTCAGTACTTTTTTAGCCATATGGCTTTGTTTTAGATTTAATTTTGGATCTAAAAAAAAACATTCTACATTTTTTTGTCCCATGACACTGTTTAATATGTTATCTCGTTGACGTGTGTACCAACGTCCATTAACTTTCAATATGTAAGGTTTTTCAAGCCCGGTTATTAAACCCCATTTATAAGCTGCATGATTTTTTTCACATAAAAAAGTACTGGCTAATCCTCCAGAACCCGATGCAAAAAACTTGCAGACATCTGGATTGTTTTCAAAAATCCAATACTCCCCTTTCACAGTAAGTCCTTTAAGCATAGGATCATATTCATCAAACATAGTAATTTTAGTAGTATGATCCCAGTGGTTTTTTATCAACCAATCTGCATATTTGTCAGCCGCATATATATTTTTACCATTGCCATCATTATGATGACTTTGATCTATCTTATAAATTATTTCATCTAGATGTATTTGATTACGTTTAAATACATTATAGATTGTGTGACTGTCGGTGCCGCCAGACCATGATAATATCAACCTTTCGTATTTGTTACGTAGACGATGTGCATGCTGGTCCATCAGCAATTCAAAACTTTCCTCAGGTTCTTTGGTCCAATCTATTTTATCATATTCTTCATCATAGCAATAAAATTTAATCGGTTGTCTAGAAATAAAACTTTCATAATATGCTAGATAGGGATTATAAATTTTTTTTTCGTTAACTAGATAATAAATCATTCTTGTTATTTACTTGAATAATATTATATACAAGAATATATTGTAAGACTTTATATGTTTTTAATTACAAGTTTACTTTGTTTCTTGTTTTTTTTGTTGCATATATGTGTGTAACATTTTTGAAAAAAATATTATAAAAAAGAATAATATTAATGTTAGTGATATTGGTTTTTCTAAAAAAATATACCAATCTCCTCGAGATATAGCTAAGGATCTACGTAGATATTCTTCAAATAAAGCACCCACGACAAATCCCATAGCCATTGGTGCTGGCTCACATCCAAGCAATCGAAAAATGTATCCTAAGATAGCAAACGGCAACAATAATAATACATCAAACCAACTATTGTTAAGATAATATGCTCCAGTGACGCAGGCTAGAAGTACAATAGAATATAATATTTTTCTAGGTATTTTTAAAATACTAATCCATATTCCAACTAACGGCAAGTTTAGTATTAATAAAAAAAAATTACCAATATACATGGAAGCGATCAGCCCCCAAAATAAATTGGGCTGCTGGGTTATGATTTGTGGACCCGGCGTTATTCCGTAAATCATTAATACTGCTAAACATAAGGACATTACTGGAGTAACAGGCAATCCTAGAATTAACATAGGCACTAAACTAGTTTGAGCTGCTGCATTATTAGCCGACTCAGGGCCAGCCACACCTGCTATAGCACCTTTTCCAAATTGTTGTGGATTTTTTGAAAAATATTTTTCTACCGAATAGCTGGCAAAACTACTGATTATTGTACCTCCCCCAGGTAAAAAACCTAAAATGCTACCTATCGCGGTACCCCTAATAATTGGCACAATCGATTCTTTCATGTCATTTTTTGTAAGATGTAATGATAATGATAAATTTGTTTTAATTAATTTTACTAACTCTTTGTGAAAATAATTATAAACTATTTCTCCTAGTCCGAAGATTCCCATAGCAATTATTCCAAACGATATTCCATCACTTAATCCTTTGATACCAAATGTAAATCTTATTATTCCAGAATTTACATCAGCACCGATCATTCCTAACAATATACCTGTCAATACCATTGCTATACCTTTTAAAGTAGATCCTTGATTAAGACTAACCGCAGCAACTAATCCTAACAGCATAAGAACGGTGTATTCTATAGGTCCAAACAGATATGCTATATTAGCTAATGGTTTTGCTAAAAAAATTATAATAAATGTAGCGATAGTACCAGCAAAAAAAGAACTCAGCGCAGTTATAGACAACGCTGCTCCGGCTTTTCCTTTTCTGGTCATCTGATGACCATCAATGCATGTCACTGCCGATGATGGTTCTCCAGGTATGTTCATTAATATAGATGTGATCGATCCCCCATATTGCGTTCCATAATAAATTCCTGTTAAAAAAATTATTCCCGTTGTTGGATCTGGTATTTTTAATATTAAAGGTAGTAGTATGGATATAGATGCAAGTGCTCCAACTCCTGGAAGAATCCCCGCAAGAGTGCCTATGAATACTCCTAAAAAACACCATAATAAATTAGCTGAGGTTGATGCTACACTAAATCCATATATAACATCATTTAAATATTCCATATAATCCTTTTATACAAATAATCAATCCTAAAATTATTAATATGGTTGATACTGTTGATGGAAAAAACCCAGGTCCTATTGTAGAAATTGTTCCAACATTATATTCTTTTGACGATATTAAAAAAATAGATCCTGTAAATACAAATAGGACACCAGAAAAAAAATCTCTCATTTAAACCTGTAGGTTACTCGACCCTTGGACAAATCATAAGGGCTAACTTCAACTTCGACTTTATCCCCTGTGAGTATCTTAATCTTGTTCTGCTTCATCTTGCCGCTGGCGTAGCCCAGTACGGTATGACCATTCTCTAATTTTATCCTGTACATCTGGTTGGGCAACACCTCTGTGACCTCGCCCGCGAATTTTAATACTTCTTCTTTAGCCATTCTCTCGTTCTGCTCTTGTTTGAGCTTCTCTTATTATTTCGTGTAGAATCTCTATGGATATCTCATTCATCTTGATCTTTCTTTCTGCTATAATTTGATCCTGTATCTCTCTCGCTCTTTTGTCCTGTTTTGCGTTGCGAGTAAAAAAATCTAAATTGTTATCAATCATTCTCTTTTTTTGCTTTGATATCTTTCATGCTTTTTGCCAATGAGCTCAGGGTAACTTTATTTACTTCTATGCTGGCATCCAGCAATTCTTTGTATCTGGATTCATAAAATTTACAGCTCAACCACCAACCTATGACTCCTCCCAACCACAACAGCATCACAATGCCTAGTATTAGAGCAGTGTCTCCGCTCATCGTTTCTCCTTCAATATCTGTCGGGGTGTTTTTGCACCTGGTGTCAATTTACTCAATCTGCAACTGAACAATTTCTTTGGTCCTTTACTTGTAATAATAACAGGTTGTCCATTTTCGTCAACGGAAATATCTTTGATCTTGGCGATCACATTGCGGAATCTGCCCACTTCCACAGTGTCTCCCACGTTTACTTCTATTTTAAAGTTTTTCATTCTTTTCAAATCCTCGGAATCTCAGGAATCGCGGAAAACGCAGTGAATACTCATCCACAGCATCTTGATTCTGCGTGACAGCATCTGCTCTCACTTCCACAATCTGTCCTATTAATTTTTGTGTATCTTTCCAAAAAGCTTCTCTATCCTCATCGGTCAATCCTGATCCCACATTGGTTCTTATAAATTTGCCATCGTCCATGCCTTCCACAATGAGAGCACCCAGTTTGCCAGCATTCCTGCCTGTGCCTTCTTCCACTGCCACAACTGTAAGACTTACTTCTATAAAAGGTTTTACTTTTAACCACAGCGAGGATCTCTTACACTCGTACACACCATTGACAGGTTTGATCATGATACCTTCATAACCCTTGTCTATGCACAGCCTATTGTAGTCCATGAACTTGTCGTAGTCCTCATCTAGATCAAATCTCACACTCTCGATCGTTCGAATGTTTGGTCCAAAATCAAATGATTCTAACCATTCTTTTCTTTTTGTCAGTGGCTCTGTGCATTCGCCCTGTTGAAACAACTCCAGAGGCATGCAATCAAATAGATTTAATACTGCATCATCGGTCTGTGCATCACCTTTCCTGTGTATCTGTTTCATTAGGCTTTGGAAATCTGCACTCATTATCTCTCCGTCAAACACCCAACTACGGTCCAACTCTCCTAATAAATGATCCAACTGAGTATTAATGTGAGGGAAGTTCACTAGCTCTTTGCCATTCCTGCTCATCAGAACCACTTCATCTTTTTTTGTGTCACAGATCGCTATGACTCTCACACCATCTAGTTTGGGTTCCACGAACACTTGTCCTTTTAATTTGCTCTCGTGTTTCTTGCTGTCATCTGCCAGCATACATTCGAACACTGGCACTTTAATTTTACTGAATTTATTAATTGTTTTTTCTGTGACTCCACATCTTAGATCTTTGATCAATATCCTGCGATACCAATGGTTCCACTCGTCTCGGGTAGCCAGTCCCATGAGATAATCAACACGATCTCGTGCCGCATTGCCGGTCAATGTTCTAAGCTCTAGTTGATTGGTAGTTTCTAAGAACGTGTCCCATTCCAATCCCGGACCATCCTGTTGTGATTCTGGCACTTGTTTTAATCCAAACGTTCTCAATTTGTCCATGGCCATGCTGACACCTTCGAATAATTCTGTATTATTGTTTTTATCTTCGCGAGCAATCACAGACTCCTTGAACTTGCGTGAGTTATCGCTTTCTAATTCTTTTATAATTTCGTATGGTTTCATTGTATATCTGATGTTTTTGATCTGTTAAAAGTCTCATTAGGTTTTAATCTTATTTGTGGATTTCTAAATGTCCAACATTCTCCAGTTTCATTAATAAAGCATACCCATAGCAGATGTTCTTCCATGCCATAATCTATCAAGAAATGAGCATAGGCTTCTCCCTTGGGAGTTAATACAGGTAGAGCTGGATTCAATTGTACAATCATTTTTTATTTCCGTAGATTGCTTGTGCTAATTTCTTACCACAATCACCCAATCCATTGGTATGCCATACTATTCTGTCCTGGAGCACACCTGTGAACATGGCTATCTTCTTTAATTCATTTTCTCTGAGATCCATGTCACTCTTTAGACACAGTGCATAGGGCATGATACCCATACGCATCAATTCTTTCACAGAATGCTGTACAGGTTTGGTTTTGATCTCTCCTGCGGCTTTTAGATATGGTACTGGTACATACAACACAATTCTCACATCTTCTTTCAGTGTCATCTCTCTCACTGCTTCTATGGCCAATTGGTTTTCTAAATCGCCCACGTTACCGCCTATCACTGTGACAGTGTTCTTTGCCTCAGTTTTCACAATCCATTTACGAATCTCTTCTGTGATGTGAGGAGTGACCTGCACAGTCCTGCCTTTGTAATCTCCCATTCGCTCTTTTTCCAATACTTCAGCAATCATATGTCCCACAGTTTTATATTCTGCTGTGATCTTCTTGGATACATTTAGACAGGGATCTAGGTATTTGTAATCTGTCTTGCCCTTGGCTGCTGTTTGGATGGATTTTGCCAGTTCCACTTTGTCCACTGCAGAATGCACTCCGTTCAATATGATTGTGTGGATCATTTTTGTATTATAGCTTGTTTAATTAAATCGTCAACTCCTAACATTTTATAATGATCTTCTATCGTCCATGTGTCAGGATCTATCACTTCTCCCCTGAGGTTTTTAATTTCTTTTTTTATTCCTGCCAACTGGTATCTTTTAAAAGGCCTAGACCATGTGGCATTTAATTCCCAATCACCTTGCAAATGATGTTTATCAGCATCTTGTATGTTGCAGATAGGCATACAAATTGCTTCTAATGCTGTAAGTTCCCCATCTATATATTCTGATATAATTTTGTTTATTGGGATAGGATGTTCAAGATGTGGTTTTTCTTTTTCAGGTATAAAAACGGTGTAATGAGCTTTGGCTGGTTTGGCTCTATTTTTATGTACATCTCTGAGATATCGTTGCAGAACATAATACCATAATGATTTTAGTTCCCTGTCAGCTTTTAATAGCAGATCTTTGAGTGCATCTAGAGCTTTGCACTGATCATCTAGAGATAGTTTAGTGGACGCCTTGAATGCTGAGCGTCCACTAACTTTGTTGTCTAGTTTTTGATATTTGTCCAATATCATTAAGCCGCTTTTTTAAAGTATGGCTTAAATTCAGAACAGATATCTCCATCCATTATACCCATATTCACTTTAGGTTCGTGTGGCGGATTGAATGTTCTATCCAGCGGATTACACACCACATATACTTCTCTCATCAGTGTGCTCATGGCCACTGGAGCGTCCCAAGAAGTACCTCTTTTATGCTGCCATTGTTTTTTGGCAGCCGAGTGTATGCCTTCGGCTTTTTTACCACACACTGTTTCAAGAGAGGATAGTATCTTCTCTATCCAGTCCATGGGCAAGAATTTGGTGGATCCATCTTCTCTTGCCAAGGCATACATTTTAACAAGCCCTATGTAGATGCCTTGATTGATCTCTCCTCCGTCTTCTTTGGGATAATATTTTTTGATAGCTAACAATATTTTCCTTAATTGTTCGATATCACCGATCATTTCCAATCCTTTGTAAGCATAATCAAAATGTGAGAAGTAATGATCATTAGGCCCTTTCTTGCCCGGAGATTTCCTCACTCTCTTGGGTTCTAGGTCTATGTTACATTCCTTGAACAGAGTATCCACCTGGTAGGCTGTTTTAACTCTGGGCTCTTGACGATCTCCTGTACCAAGCTCATCTTGGTTCCATCTGTATAGAAGACCTCTGTGTATTTCTTCTGTACCAGCTCGTAATATACCAGTGTCATTCAATATTTCAAATGCCAAAGCATCAAAACTTGGATTTGCTGTTTCTACCCATGTTAGAGGTATTTCAAGAAATCCTAACACAGCTAATGCTACCGCAGTGTGCTGGCCATCAAATATGTAGTATGTTCCATTTCTTAGAGCTGAAGCGATTGGTCTTACTACACGTGGATCAAAATTTTCCATGATCTTTAGAACATGTAACGGTCTAAGATCTCTTTGTACACCATAATTGAAAGATATTGACGAAGCTAATAAAAAAGACATTGGATTCGTTATTTCAATATTTTTATTTTCTACAATCACAGCTAGATCAGAAATTGATGTAGGATTTAACCCTTCGGGTAATTTCATTTCGGGAATTTTTTTAAGTTCTTCCCATCTTTCTAGTGCTGCTTGTAGTCTTTTTTTGAAATGAGGTATTTCTCTTTCCCCATCTGCGTAGAACTCCTCAACGACTTGAGCGAGTGTTTTTACTTTTTGTTGTGTTGACATTTTAGTCTCCTATTATTGTTAATAGTTGCGAAGGATGATCATGTACCATCCCAGCGACTGATATTATATTACAATGCTATCAATTTAAAGTCAACCTAAACTATCAATCCAGTTTTTGACACTGTCTTGATTGGGCTAACTGCGTTGGAGTATTCTGTTGCCACTTTATCCAGGCAAGGTCCTATGCCCACTATGGCTGACTTGTTGATTGTGACTCCATCCACACTGTCCATCGTGGGGATGAATGCTCCAAAGGCCAGGCCCTGTTGGCTGACCATGATCACGACCGGTCTGTCCAGGGTCACTGTGTGCTCATCCTGATCCTTGATGCGTGCCACTACTTCCTCTCCGGTGGAGATCTTGATAGTGGTAATTGTATCGTTTGTTGGTATCTTCATATGTTTAATAATATATGTATTTTGTCAAACAGTCAATTGTAATTTAGAACTGCTCTTCTTCTGTGCTGCCTGCTATGGCCTTGGTTGATGTGGTGCCGGCCGAAATTATAGTGCTCACAGCGTCAAAGTAGCTGGCCCCAACTTCTCTCTGATGTTTGACTGCTGTGTATCCTCGGTCATAGGCAGCAAATTCCTTCTCCTGCACTTCTGAATAGGCAGTCATGCCCTGTGTTCGATACTTGTCCGCCAGGTCAAATATGGCCATGTTCTGTGCATGGAAGCCAGCCAGTGTGATGAATTGAAATTTATAACCCATGGCTCCTATCTCTTGTTGGAACGTGGCTATCTCTGCATCGCTGAGATGTTTCTTCCAGTTGAACGATGGCGAGCAGTTGTAGGCCAACAGCTTGCCTGGAAATTTAGCATGAATGGCATCTGCAAATTTTTTTGCTTCTTGTATGCTAGGCTTGTCTGTCTCACACCAGATTAGATCCGCGTAGGGTGCGTATGCAAGACCCCTTGCGATCGCTTGGTCCAAGCCATTGCGCACATAATAAAATCCCTCGGGGGATCTCTCACCTGTGCAGAATGCTCTATCATTTGCATCTATGTCTGAAGTTAGAAGTTTTGCTGCGTTGGCATCTGTTCTTGCACATATCACCAATGGCACTCCGCACACATCCGCAGCCAACCTGGCCGCGATGAGATTGCGTATGGCGTTCTGCGTGGGGATCAATACCTTGCCGCCCATGTGACCGCATTTCTTCTCAGAGCTCAACTGATCTTCCAGATGTATGGCAGCGGCTCCCGCGTCTATCATCTTCTTGGTCAGTTCAAAAACATTCAGTGGTCCACCAAAGCCCGCCTCGCCGTCCGCCACTATGGGCATGGCGTAGTCTCGCAGTTCCGACAACTGCAACTTGCCCTCCATCAGCTCCATCTGCTGTATCTGATCGGCCCGGGCCAGTGCGTTGTTCATGGCGCGGATCAATCTGGGCACTGAGTCGTAGGGATATAGACTTTGGTCGGGATACATTTCGCCTGCTGAATTTGCATCCGCCGCAACTTGCCAGCCAGAAAGATAGATCGCCTTGAGCCCTGCCTTGGCGTGCTGTACCGCGTGGTTGCCTGACAATGATCCCAGTGTGTTGATGTAGGGTTGGGTGTTCAATATATTCCACAGTTTCTGTGAACGCAGTTTGGATATGGTGTGCTCCACCCCAAAGGTGCCCTGCAGCCGCTTGACGTCGTCGCTGGAGTAGGGCCTCAGTATGCCTTGGAACCTATCCATTGCGCACTGCCAGTTTCTCTTCCAGATACTTGACGAACTGTGCGCCGGTGAGATTGTGTTTGCCATCTTCCGCGGTGGGAGTGGCGTCCACGTGGCTCGCAGTCTCGTCGTAGCAGTCGTCATTGAAGGTCACGCAGTTGCTTTCGATGTTGTGTTTCTGTCTCCGTGTCATGTATTTCCTTTACAAATTTACAAAATTATTTTACAAGTTTACAAAATTATTTATGTCTCGTCAAAGGAAAAAAATTGTTCGTGGAAGTAAAACAGTAAAATGTTTACAAACGAAGATTTTATCTTTGTAAAGTTTGTAAACTACTTGTCCGCCGCTATGTGCGGCAGCACGAACTGTATGCCCAGCCAGCGGAACTTCTTGGCACTGTCCGCGAAACTGCAATTGATCCTGGCAGTTCTCACCTTGTAAGGATTCAAGGGTTCTATGACCACTGTATTTTCTCCCGTGAATCTCAGTGGCACAGTGGGCCAACTGTCTCCGTCGTTGGTGGTACAAACTATATTTTTTAAATTTTTTAATCCTGGCACAAACTCTATCTCCAGTTGTGGGGGGTTATTGAACTCTGACACTTTCTTGTCCGCGGGCAGGAATCGTACATAGGGCATGGGCAGTGTGTTCAGAACCATCTCAAATCTTTCAGCCTTGCCCCAGTTCTCATTGATGGGGAATCTCGGCAGCTCATATCTGTCCTTGAGGCTGTCCATCACTCCGGAATGCTGTCCAAATGCCAGTCTAAATCCCATGTCCTTGACCAGTGCCTTGAATTCCAGGCTGTACTCGCCAAATGGGTATGAGAAGTATTCGGGTATGGAGCCCAGCTCTCTCATGAAGTCCTGCGACGCCCTCTCCAGGTCCTTGCGCTGAGTGTCTTGATCCCAGCCCACCATGTAGTCATGAGAGTAGCTGTGATGTCCTATCACTCCCAATCCTGACTCGTGTATCTCGCGGATCTGTGCCCAGGTCATGTAATTTTTATTCTTGGAATTGATCTCTCTGGTGTTGATAAACAGCACGAAAGGTATGCCTTCTTTTTTTAAGATAGGCCATGCATGTCGGTAGAAACTGGCCCAGGCGTCATCCACTGTCAACAGCACCCGCTTGTTGTAAAGCTCTCTGTGTCCATGCACGTAGTCGTCGAACTCTTCTATGGAGATGAAATCCAATTTCATCTGCTGTATCATTTTAATCTGTTTGCGGAATTCCGCTATCTTGACGTTGGTGCTGGGGTACTTGTTCTCCTCGAACTTGTGATACATCAGTCCTATCACGCCCTGTTCTCTGTGAGGCTCCATGGATAGAGCAATACTATTGATTGTTAAAAACAACAATAATAATAGCGTTCTCATACTTGTATTATAGTTTATTTTAAGTAAATGTCAATGTTAGTTTGACAAGTTGGGCCATTTGCTCAGATCGGGGGCAGTCTTTTCTATCTTGGCTTTTTCTTTGGGTAATTTAGGCATGAAGTTTATGCCTGTGAGTTTTTCCACTGCAGACACCGTGGTAGCATATTTGGGAAGA
>Ga0247840_10006132_pt1 | contig 17555 bp, 17 predicted proteins | sample LaCruzMarch2015__FD_192404 | JGI IMG/M metagenome (GOLD analysis project Ga0247840, IMG submission 192404) | Freshwater microbial communities from meromictic Lake La Cruz, Castile-La Mancha, Spain - LaCruzMarch2015_17m | ecosystem: Environmental > Aquatic > Freshwater > Lake | place: Spain... | reverse complement strand
AAGACCGCAATCAATAGGGTTCCAGACAACAAAGGCAAGACCCCAAATGAAGGTGGATCAAATACTGGTGCCCATCTTAAGGTCGTAAAGAACTCGACCATCGAGACTACTTTAAAAAATTCGTATGACTCATAAAATAAAGTAATAACAATACCTATAGTGGTAAGAATAGAGATCGTACTAACCAGAATAAGTCCGATCTCTATTATTTTTTCTTCAGTCTGATGCCGTTTTCTTTTCTCCATAATTGACCTTTCTCAAACACAAGAAGGTGCCATGAAGGCACCTTAATTGATTACAACTTCTAATGTAAACTTACTTTAATAAAGCTAAAGCGGCAGTATAATCAGCATCTGGCAAGGAAACATATCCGACTTCCTTGGATAATTCTTTGGCATTTTCAATGAAGAAGGTTACATATGTTTTTACTTCTTCTCTAACCAAGGATGCTTTATTTACATAGATGAACAATGGTCTAGATAATGGGTAAGATGCATCAGCGATCGCATTGAATGAAGGAGCAACAGCTGCTTTGGTAGTATCTTTAACCAATGGTACAGCTTTTAGTTTGTCGGTATTTTCTTCGAAATAAGCGAATCCAAAGTAACCAATAGAACCTTTATCACCAGCAACACCAGTAACTAGAACGTTATCATCTTCACTAAACGAGATCTTAACGGATTCAGAATCTTGACGAATGACGCCAGCTTTTCCATTTACAGCTTCTGTAAAGTAATCGAAGGTACCTGAATCATGACCTGGTGAGTAAATCACTAAGGCTTCATCCGGCCAACCAGCGCGTACATCAGACCACTTAGTAGCAGTAGCATCAGCACCGAAGATCATTTTCAATTCATCAAAGGTCAAGAAGTCGACCCATGTGTTTTCTTTACTAACTACAACAGATAGTCCATCATAAGCAATTTTCAATTCTAGGTATTCGATCTTAGCAGCAGTTAAGGCTTCAGCTTCTGCAGTCTTGATTTTTCTAGATGCATTGGCGATATCAATTTCACCAGCAGCGAACTTTGTAAATCCACCACCTGTTCCAGAGAACCCTACAGTAATCTGAACGTTAGGATATTCAGCATTGAAATCTTCAGTCACAAGCTCAGCAATTGGATAAACGGTAGATGATCCATCGATGTTGATGGTCCCTTCAAGTTTGGTTTTAGAATCTGGGCCACAGGCTGCCAAACTGAGTGATAGTAGTAATGTAATCAAAATAACTTTCGAGAACTTCATTTTTTTCCTCCAGGAATAATTTCCTCAAATATAGTTTATAAAAAAAAACAGAAACAAGGGTTTCTGTTAAGTTAAGGCTTTGTTAAGAAAAATTAACATTACATCGGTAATTTAACGATGAAACGTGATCCAGTATCCACTGCACTCTTAACCTCTATCTCACCTTTATGGGCTAAGACATAGGTTTTAACGATGGCTAATCCTAATCCACTACCACCTACTGTACGTGATCTAGAATGGTCTGCTCTATAGAAACGTTCAAATATGTACTTCTGATCCTCTTCTTTTATCCCTATACCTGTATCTTCTACTGAGATCACACAATAAGGCGCTGAGACTTCCGCTCTTACAGTGATGGTCCCATTCTCTGTAAATTTAAGTGCATTGGTCAATAGGTTACTAAAGATCTGGTAGGCTTTCTCATGATCGAGACTAACCACTATACTATCATCTATGTCTACTACCATTGTGTTCTTTCTCTCACTGATAAGTGCTTTTAGAGGTGTAATTATTTCTTGGATCAACATCCTTAGCACAATAGGTTCTAGAACCAATGTAACTTTATTGGATGACATCTTTGATATCGACAATAAGTCCGCTACAATTCCTTCCATCCTTAAGGCTTCAGTTTCAATCAAAGTTAAGAATTCAGCTTGAGTTTCAGAATCATTAAAACCAGGTCTATTTAAAATCTGTGTCATGCCTAATATAACTGATAAAGGAGTCTTTAGCTCATGAGAGGCATCCGCAATAAAACGTTTCTGCATTCTTTCTTTATCGATGATCTGAGTCACATCTAGAAACATAAATAAACAACCAGCTCGTCCTGTCTTATTGGTTATAGGAATCGATAAGGCCTGAAAGTCTATTCCGTTGATGTTGAGGGTCTTTGATTGATTAACGTCTTTGATGAAGGAGTACTTAATAAAATTACCTACATCCTGTTGATAATGTTTACTATCATAGGTCAATAACTCATCGTCTTCGATGATAAAAGGATCGAAATTAGCATTTCGAAGTACCAATATTCCTTGATGATCCATCAAAGCCAAAGGAAAAGGTAGATTCGATGTTATTGTTTCAAGTTGACTAGATTTGACTTGTAGAACCATTTCTTGTCTTTGACTTTTGATTTTACTCTCAATAATATTTTTATGTTGACGAGCACGATTTAGAAGCTCAAATGAAAGTAAAACAAAAAGATTAAGTATTAGCAATCCATAAAAGATCAATTGAGAATCAAAAGAACCATTCGTCCATGAATAGATTAAGGTCATATTGATAAGGACATATACAATCCATAGGCTAATCCTCATGATGTTCATCCAGTAAATAGCCAACTCCTCGGCTTGATTTGATTTCTAGAGGACTACCTGATAACTTGCTTCTTAGTTTAAAAACATGAACATCAACGATACGAGTATCTCCATCATATTCAAAGCCCCAAATCGTATTTAGTATTTGATCTCGAGATAAAACAATCCCTTTATGATTTACAAAATATATCAACAAATCAAACTCTGTTTTGGTTAGTTCGATGAGTTTTTGTTTAAAACTGATCTCTCTCTTAAGTAAGTTAATGGTCAAACCATGAAACTCCAAACGAGATTCTGTTGATGGTTTGACTCGACTAAGATGAGCTTTCATTCTAACCAATAATTCTCTAGAAGAAAAAGGCTTGGTAAGATAATCATCGACACCTGCCTCAAACGCTTCGATAAGATCTTCTTCCTCGGCTTTGGCTGTCAGCATTATGATAAGGGACTTCTGTCCGTCTTCACGTAATTTCTTAGCCAGGCTTATCCCATCCATCTCAGGCATCATCCAATCTAAAATAAAGACATCAAAGATCTCATTTACACTTGCCTCATAGGCCAATTTACCATTTTCAAACAAAGCATACTCATATCCTGCTTGTTTTAAATCATACGCAACGAGTCGTCTAATGTTGAGTTCATCATCCACGAAGCAAACTTTTGTCATAAGATCTCCTGTTTTTATTATACTGTATTCATTTCATCTCTTCGTTAAGATTTATTCATAATAAAAGCCCAATTGGGCTTTAGATAGGCTTAGGTAAATCTTTTGCGACTTGTTTAAGGTCATCGATGATATGTAGATGTTGGGGACATACTGATTCACACGCGCTACAAGCTTGACACATATCAGCTCTTTCTTCAGCTTTCATATCAATCCAATATCTACGATTGGCTTTCTGTAGATCCTTATAGACCCCATAATCATTCCATATCTTAAAGTTACGTGGTATATTGACCCCATATGGACAAGGCATACAATACTCACATCCCGTACAACCATTTTTCGTTCTTGAGTTGACGATCGAGGTAACTTCATCGACGATCGCATTCTCTTCAGGACTTAAGGCCTTATAGTTATTGAAGGTATCCAGATTATCATCGACATGTTCCATCGTGCTCATCCCACTTAAGATGACTTTTACGTTATCGTGTTGAGCGACCCAACGTAGAGCCCATGAAGATAAGGATGCTTTAGGATCATAGTTCTTAAAAACTTCTGCGATGTCTTTTGGTAAAGCAGCTAGAGTACCTCCTTTAATAGGTTCCATAACGATCAAAGGAATACCAAGCTTAACAGTTAGATCATATCCTTTTCTTCCTGCTTGGATATTTGTATCTAAATAATTGTATTGAAGTTGACAGAAGTCCCAATCACGATAAGTCGCGATCTTTTCAAATGCAGGATATTCATCATGAAAGGAGAAACCCATAAAACGTATCTTACCTTCTTTTTGTAGTTCTGCGACTTCTTCTGGTACACCTAATTTAACCAGTTGATCCCATCGATCTCCATCTAACGCATGAAGCATATAGAAATCTACATACTCGACTTGAAGTCGTTTAAGTTGTTCAGTAAAGAGTCTTCTTACATCTGCTTTTGTCTTGATCAACCATACAGGTAACTTCGTCGCTAAAATAAATGAATCTCTTTTATGATTCTTTAGCACTTTACCTACAAAAGGTTCACTATCTCCGTTATGATAAGGATAGGCTGTGTCAATATAGGTTACCCCATTGGCCATTGCCTTCTCTAACATCTCTGTTGCCTTGGCTTCATCGATCTTCCCATCTACTAAAGTTGGGAACCTCATACAACCAAAGCCCAAGATAGACGGACTAACGTTTAATTTCTCAATTTTCCTTGTGTACATGGGTGTGACCTCGCTATAATTAATTGAACACCATATTCGTCATCAAATCAAGTTCTTTAAAGGGAATCGAAAGGAAAACATGACCCTTCTTCAAAAAGCTATCGATCGTTTAAAAAATGAACACCTCAGTTGTATCGCTACAAGAGGCGAATTTGAATACATCAGTATCGATAAAGGTCTAAAACCTTTATTGAAACCTTTAAGAGAAAACCCTAATTTCTTCAAAGATACCGTCGTTATCGATCGTATCATAGGCAAGTCTGCAGCCTTTCTACTCATCAAAGGAAAGATCAGTAGTCTTCACGCGATCACCATAAGTCAACACGCATTGACCTTACTAGAGACACATAAGATTCCTGTGACCTATGAAAACTTGGTTCCTTATGTGATCAATGCGACTCAGACAGGAATGTGCCCTATGGAGGCAACTGTCATTGAGATCGAAGATGTCGAAGAAGCATATCAAGCACTTATCAATAAGGTCAATGAGTTGATGGCCGCAAAATAAAACATTTCCGAAGAAATGTTTTTTTTATTAAACGAAAATGATCTCTGTCTTAAGGGCTCCATTTAAGGTTTGAGTTAAAGGATTATCGGTTAAGACTTCTTCTACACTCATCATCTCAAAGTTAGATTCGATGGCTTTCTTTTCACTGGAGGTACTTTCTTTAAGCGAGGCAATGCCTTTTTCAGCCCCGACCTCAAAGATACCTTTGGTTAAGCTGGTCCCTATCGCACTGGCAGTACTGGTCCCTGCGATGGATGCGCTTAATGAACCTTGGAGTACAGTATTCAACACGCTTGTCGCATCTTGAGCCCAAGGTGTTTCTGATAATTGATCCTTTAAGGCATTCGCACTAACGCTTATTAAAGCCTTAGCGAGATGTTTAGACTTATTCTTAGGATCTTTTTTCGCATCTTTGATTCCTGTAACCATGGTTTTAATGGCACTGTAGGCAATCTTAAATTGAGGTCCCGCAAGATCAGAGAGACCTTCTAATGCGGTTTCAGTCCCATACTTAAGTGAAGTTGAGGCATTCGTCGCTAAATCAAAGCGTGTCGCATTGATCAGATCAGATCTCATCTTAGAAGTCTTTTTCTCATAGGCTTCCATCATCTTGATCTTATCTGCTTCGTTGAGGCTTGATACTTCTAATTCAAAGGCTTTACGTTCACTTGCGATCTGCTTCATCAATGAAGTTGTCTCATCACTTAAATGTAGTTCATCTTTAGAAGTAACTTTATATGATAAGGTCTCATTGGCACTTAGAAGTGCTTCATTGAGTTCCGCCTTACGTGAATCCATTTCTTCAGGTGATCTTAACCATAGACCTTCATCACCTGTGACTTTATAATACGCTGCGTTTAAATTATTTAGGAGAGATTCTTGTTCATTCAAAGTGATCAAGTCAGCTTGGTTCTGTTGGACCCATGCATCTCTAGAATTGATCAAGGCTGTCTTTTCTTGACGACTTTTCTCAACGGATGATTTTTGAAGTTCAAGTTGTTTGAGTTGGAATTTTAGATACTCAAGATAATCATCATTCTTTTTCTGAGAAAGGGTATAATCACTGCTTGTTTTATCTGCAGTTTTATCATAAGTTTCCCAGTTCTTTTTAACCTGAGACATTTCTTGAGATAAAGATGAGGAAGCTTTGTCTATGGTAGATAAGGCTTCTGTATAAGCATCTTTGACGATCTTTTCTTGAGTACGAGCATCTTCTAAAACACCATCTGTGATTCTAGAAGCGATCTTTTCAGATTCCAAGAGCATCTCATCGTAGAGCTTATCTTGGACTTGATCCGTAGATAGTGAACGATAGCCATTGGTTACCGAGTCTAGCATAAACAATAAACCAACGGTCACCGCACTATCCGCTAAGACAACCCCAAATACTTCACTTGAAGAGTTGGTTACGTGATCTACTTTTATTTTCATACTGTGCTCTCCTGTAAGGTCTTAGTGACCCTATCACATAAGGTAATCTTACTTACGATGGGACAACCTCCTAAACAAGACTCTTGATCACCACATCCCACACAACGATGATTCTGTTTGGATCTAAAGCGTTCAAAGGGTTCTGATTCCCATGCCTCTTCGATACTGATCTGATCAAGCGATACTGCATAGCTTTCATCTTTCTCAAAACTACAAGGCACCAGTTTATTATCTGGGGTGATGTAGGCAGAGAAGCGTCCTGCTTCACAAGCTTCTATACACGTTGGATCGATCTCTTGGGTCAAATTGAGAATCGCAGGAACACAACAGCTATCGAAGCCAGCTTTATTGGCGATTTTGGCTTGATCAAACAAAGAGAAGAAATGAATTACTTTAGGATCCTTGATGTCTAAGACTTGGCTAAGTGATCCAAAACCAACAGGTTTATGAAGTAAGAAGATGACTCGATTGATGCCACCTGGCCATGTATCTTTTTCGATCAGATCTATGGCTTCATCGATGGATGAATTCGATAATACATAGTGTATGTTTGTCTTTATCCCAAACTCAGTTAACATTTTTATAGCGCTTAAGGTATAAGTGTTTCTATACCAACTCACTGCGACTGCCCCACAGTATTGTTTAATTGCGGGAAGTAAAGATGGACTTAATCCATATCCAGAGGTCGTAAAGTTAGGTGTGATCCCATGATGATGGGCATACGCAAGAAACTTGATGATGTCTGGATGTTGATCAGGATCGCCTCTTCCACCTAAAGCCACTTGAAAGGTTTTGTGTTGAGCTTGATCAATGATCTTGGTGAAGGTCTCATAAGACATATGAGCCTCTTGGATCTCACCACCCTTTTGATAGCACTCTACGCCAGAAGATAAACAAAGCCCAGAGTTTCCGTGATCGCAAGATCCCATGATCCCTATATCCAATAGTTCAGGAAAACTACTTCGATAAGGATCTTTACCTGTGTCTATCATCTGATCTGTATAGACATTACTACGCGCTCCTTTTCCTGTTTGTGGATCGAAGAAGACCGCATAACGATATTGACTATCCCAACGCTTTTTCATTTTTAACGACCGGTTTTGTTGAGGTGAAGTTTAAGAGAAGTCCAATCCCAATTAAAATAAAACCACAAATATATCCCCCATACATCACCTGCATAAAGATAAGTGGGGCATCCAATAATAACCCTAAGATAAAACCACTTAAGATCACATAGGTATGGAAATCTGTATAGCGATATTTCATTTTTAATGCTTTCGCAAGATCAGAGAAAATCAATCGAGCGGCTTTAAAGATCCAATGTTTACGGCCTTCACCTAAAAGATATGAAATCGTAAACGAGATCACTAAGGCTATAAAATATTTATCAAACTTATTACGAGCCCCACTAAAGCGACTATAGGACGCAAAATTATTCGCGACGATAAGACCTACCCCAGCCCCTATACATAAATACACATTGGCTTTTTGTCTCAAAGCACTCAGTGAATTCATCAACTCTGGTTTCAATTGTTTTATCGGTCTAAGAGCTTCTTTTAAACCATTCTTTTGGATACTCTTAAATAATCTTTTCCCAAAGGTAAAGATGATAATCCAATAGATGGTCTTAGGCAAGACATCATTATAAGTCGCCGTTAAGAAGATGATCGGACCCGCAATAAAACTAGGGATGTATTGACTGACAGTACTCCACCAGAAAGTAAATTGAAAGAGTAAAACGATGCCTAATTGTAGAGCCAATGATTTGGCCCTTTTTGGGAGTTCTTTTAATGCTGCTTTAAAAAGAACGGATAGCCAAGAGGAAAGGGTCTCTTTTGGTTTAGCTGTCTGTGGTCCAATCTGCGGTTTGGATGTTGTGGTCATGATGATCTCCTGTGTCAACACTTGTTGAAAGAAATTAAGGATCAAAAAGACAATGAATTATTAACGTAATTGAGTCTACTTACGACTTAATTATAGCACCCCTACCCCTTGTGTCAACGAGCTAAAATGCACCTATATGAACATTAAAAAACATTTCCTGAGAAATGTTTTTTAGGAGGCCTTATGAGGCCACGTGGTGTTCTTTTAGTGTTTTTATTTCTTCTATTAAGAAAGGTAAAATCTTGATCGCATCCCCTACGATACCAACATTGGCGATCCCAAAGATCGGCGCAGAAGCATCTGGATTGATGGCGATGATGAACTCTGATTTATCCATACCAGCAGTATGTTGAACGGCTCCTGAGATACCACAAGCAAGATATAGAGTTGGTCTTACAGTCTTGCCGGTTTGACCTACTTGGATCTCTTTAGGAGCTCTATGACGATCTACGACACCACGACTTGCGGCGACAGTTCCACCCAATTGAGTTGCCACTTCTTGAAGTAGGTCGAAATGATCGATGACGCCTCTTCCTCCAGAGACGATGATCTTTGCTTTGGAGATGTCTATCCCATGAGTTTCTTTTACGATGCGTTTTTTAAAGACGACTTTATCGATTGAACTCGGAGTAAACGCATAATCGATGACTTCACCTTTTCTATCTTTATCAAAGAAATCAGCGTCTAATACTTTAGGTCGTATGGTCGCCATTTGAGGACGATGATTTGGACATACGATGGTACCAAATAGATTGCCTCCAAAAGCAGGACGAGTGATCCATAGTTCAGTAGAGTTACTTTCATTAGGATTGATCTCGATCTTAGTAGCGTCCGCAGTAAGACCTGTATCCACACGAGCAGCGATACGAGGAGCGAGATCTCTACCAATAACCGAAGCCCCAATCAATAAAGCATCAGGTGAATTCTTTTTGATGATGTCTGCGATGATGTCGGTATGGTATTGGGTTGAATAATGAGCACAGCTTACTGAATCTGCGACGATGACTTTATCGGCCCCATGATGGATGACATCTTGAGCTAAGCCTTTGATGTCTTTCCCAATCAAGATGCCTACCACATCGAAGTGGACATGGGTGATCGCAGTGACCAGTTTTCTGGCTTCGCTTAAGAGTTCATAACTTACATCTTGAATGACGCCATCGCGTTGTTCAATATATACATAGATATCTTTGGTGTTCATGTTTCTCCTTACTCGATGTAGGCACTGAGATAAGAAGCCACGAGTTTGGATGCTTCTGGTGCACTTAGATCACTCTTCAAGGCATTGGCTTGAAGTGTTCTGGTAAATGTCTTCTTGACTTGGGTAGGAGATCCTTTTAAACCTACGTCTTTTTCTGATAGATTAAGATCCGCAAAACCAATTCTTCTAATAGGTTTCTCAAAGGCATTCCAGACATCAGTAACGTTCATTGAACGAGGTGTATTCATCGTATTCAAGGTCGAGATCAATGCAGGACAAGTCACTTCTAGGATCTCACTGTATTCTTCATAGGCTTTCTTTACAGTTAAGGTCGGTGCTTGATAGTCCATGATTTCTTCGACGTAGGTCACTTGTGGTATACCTAACTTCTCTGCGACTTGAGGTCCTACTTGAGCAGTATCCCCATCGATGGCTTGTCTACCAGCGATGATCAGATCATAAGGCAAGGTCTTAAGAAAAGCCGCTAGTGTCGTTGAGGTAGCCCATGTATCAGCTCCCGCAAACTTCATATCGCTCAATAAGACCACTTCATCTACACCACGCGCTAAGAGCTCTCTTAGCATATCTTCAGCTTGAGAAGGACCCATTGTGACAGCCGTTAAATGAGCTTGAAATCTATCTTTCAACTTCAAAGCTTCTTCTATCCCAGCCATATCATCAGGATTAGGAATACTAGGTACACCCGTTCTAATCAAAGTACCTGTGACTTTATCGATCTTCATTTCCGTAGTATCCGGAACTTGTTTAACCAAACAGAGTATGTTCATTGTGTTGTCCTATTTAAGAAGAGCAGCACTGATGACCATGCGCTGAACTTCTGATGTCCCTTCATAGATTTCTGTAATCTTGGCGTCTCTCATCATACGCTCTACTGGATAATCTCGAGTATAGCCATAGCCACCAAACAACTGGACTGCTTGAGTCGTAACTTCCATCGCAACTTCAGAGGCATATAGCTTAGCCATAGCTGCTTCCGTTGAGTAAGGTTTACCACTATCCTTTAGAAGCGCTGCTTTATACACCAATAAGCGAGCAGCTTCTGTCTTCATCGTCATATCAGCTAATTTGAATTGAGTGTTTTGAAAAGCTGAGATTGGTTTACCAAATTGTTTTCTTTGTTTAACGTATTTGACTGTCTCATCGATAGCACCTTGGGCAATACCTAAAGCTTGAGCTGCGATCCCAATACGACCACCATCTAGAGTACTCATCGCGATCTTAAAGCCCATACCTTCAGTTCCTAATAGATTATCAAGAGGAACCTTTACTTTATCAAATACGAGTTCACAGGTTGATGAGCCTCTGATCCCTAATTTGAGTTCTTTTGGACTTACTGTAAAACCAGGCATATCTTTCTCTAATATAAAGGCAGAGATCCCTTTGGTTCCTACGCTTCTGTCTGTCATCGCAAAGATGATGTAGATATCAGCGTATCCTGCGTTGGTGATGAAGATTTTGGATCCAGAAATAAGATAATGATCATCATATTTCACCGCAACGGTTTGTTGACCAGCAGCGTCTGTACCTGCGTTAGGTTCAGTTAATCCAAAAGCCCCAAGTGCAGTTCCATTACATAATCTCGTTAAGAATTTTTCTTTTTGGGAAGCTGTTCCAAATTGATAGATCGGATGAGCTCCCAATGAAGTATGTGCACTTAGGATGACGCCTGTCGTTCCACATACTTTACTGAGTTCTTCGATGGCTAAGATGTAAGCCAAGGTATCCGCACCTGATCCATTGAGTTCAGCAGGGAAACAGATCCCCATCATTTTAGCTTTGACCATCTTCTCAACGGTCTCTACTGGAAAGCGTTCTTCTTCATCGATCGCATGAGCGATGGGTTTAACTTCTTTTTCAGCGAAATCACGATACAACTTCTGAAGTAATAAATGACGTTTAGAGAGATTAAAGTCCATCTTATGCCTCTTCTTTAGGTGCTAAGACTGTTGCCTTACCACTGACTACGATTTCACCAGCACTGTTTCTTGCGATGGTTTCTAAAATGACACGATTCTTTTCAGCGATGATCTCGATGATGGTGACCGTCGCTGTGATGGTTTCGTCAATACGTACAGGTTTCATGAATCGAGATTCCTGTCCTAGATAAATGGTGCCCATTCCAGGTAGCTGTGTTCCTAAAACCTTAGAGAACAATGACGCTACCAAAGCTCCATGAACGATGCGTCCTTTAAACATAGTCGTCTGAGCAAACTCTTCGTTCACGTGAACTGGGTTATCATCACCTGAAACTTCCGCAAACAAAAGAACATCCTTATTAGTGATTTGCTTGGTAAAGGATGAACTTTGACCTAACTTCAAGTCTTGAATCGATATTCCTTTTAACATAATTATTTACCTTTATGAGATATGAATCACCTTTCATATTCAGTGTAAAAGATGGCTTTGATCTTGTCAATAAGTTTGTTAATAAAATAACAAATGTTTTTGAACACTTTGTGAGCCCACCTAAAAATTGAGTAGATCACATACAAAAGCATCTTTTTTTAACAAGCTGACCATATCTATATGTCTACTTACCCCTTCCCTTATCACTGTTACTACACTAAAAATAGATACTCTACAAAAATATTTACATTATTTTAATATATACCTTGACAGGCGAAGTATATAGTGCTAAAGTAGGGTTATGGAAGGAGACAACTATGAACATTACTTCAGAACTCCTGCGTGGTCATACCGAGACCATCATCTTACGCCAACTACTAGATAAAGACAGTTACGGCTATGAGATCAACAAGGCCATCCAGGAGAAAACAAACAATCAGTATGAATTAAAAGAAGCTACCCTCTACTCTGCCTTCAGAAGACTAGAGACTGCTGGACTCATCCTATCCTATTGGGGAGATGAGCAAACAGGTGCTAGAAGACGCTATTACGCCATCACAACTGAAGGCAGGAATCTGTATTCGCAAAACCGTAAAGATTGGGAAGATGCGAAAACATTGATCGAAACATTGATCTAGAAAAGGAGAAACCATGATCACAAAAATTAGAGCCTACATCAACCGTGCATTCGAGGATGTCCCTAAAACAAAGAAATCCACAGATATGCAAGAAGAACTTATCAGTAATCTTATCGAAAAATTCAACGACCAACTAAGATCAGGTAAAAGCGAAGACGAAGCTTATACAGCTGTCATCGCAGGTATTGGTGACTTAAGTGAACTCACTGAAAGTCTAAAAGAAAGACATGTCTTGTCTGCCCCTAGTGCCCAAGATCGTAAAACAAGCGCTTTGTTTATCTCTGCTGCAGTCATGATCTACATCATGAGCCCAATGGCTTTGATCTTCAGCGCTGAAGTATTGAAACAAGAAGTATTAGGATTGATGATCATGTTTGGGATGATCGCTGTTGCGACTGGTCTCTTGGTATTCCATTTCAACAGTAAACCTAAATATCTTAAAGAAGACGACACTATGATCGAAGACTTCAAAGAATGGAAATCTTCAAGAGACAAAGACAAGGCTCTGTATGATGCCTTAAGCTCAGCTTTCTGGCTTATCGTCTTGGCCATCTATTTCTATGTAAGCTTCACCTATCAGTGGTGGTCATTCTCATGGATCATCTTTATCATCGCTTCTGCCATCTCAAATATCGCCAAGGCTTTTCTTAACCTAAGCCGTCATGACCATGAGAAGTAGAACGAAGAATCTTATCGTTATCCTAATATGGTTGTTTATTGGATCAATAGGAGCCTACTTCTTCTATTCTGCTGCTCAAAACGGAGGCATCAACTTCGATCCAGTCTATACAGGTGAGCCTACCTATATCCTAAGTGATGTCACCTTAGATCAAGACATCGACAGTGTCACCATTGAATGGGTCGCAGGCGGTGTCAAGATCATCCCTACGATCGACGATCAAGTCCGTATCGTAGAGAAATCCTATAAAGTCATCGACGAAGATAAGGAAGTCAAGGTTACTATAAATGGTTCTAGTCTAAATCTTAAGACGAGAAATAAATCGACTTTCTACTTCTTTGGATTCTCAAACACAGGCACTTTCCTAGAAGTCTATCTACCCATATCCACCAGCTACAAATTGATCAAACTCAATAGTGTTTCTGGAGATTATAGTATCGAAGAAGTCTACTCAGATTTGACTCAGATTAGTTTAGTTTCAGGAGATCTAGACATCAAGAATATTTTCTCAAGTGTTCTATCTTTATCCCTGACAAGTGGAGATGTGACAGTCACGGATTCTGAGATCCTATCATCGAACATCGAAATGACCTCCGGAGAGCTTAATTTCTCCGCAGAGACTAATACTTTCAGTGTCAATATGACTTCAGGTGATGCGACGATCAACCTTCTCAATGAGCTTCCAACAAGCTTGAATATCGATGTTACCTCAGGGGATGTTGAACTCACTCTTCATGGATCTGATCCCTTCAGTTTCAAGGTCAATCAAATGTCTGGAGACTTCACTACTCACTTCAGTACCATCAAGAATGGACATATTTACTCTTATTTAACTGGAGGTCCTACTTATACAGTCGACATGACCAGTGGTAATATCGACGTCAATCTCATCACGAATTGATACTCAGGACGCATTAGCGTCCTTTTTTTTATCAGTCAATGATACACTTAGTTTAGAGGGTCACTTATGTTGCTTCAATGGTACTATTTAGCCTCAATCATTCTTATCATATTTCTTCTTTGGTTCTTTAAAAAGAGAACTCAAGAAGATAGATTCAAGTTCCTTTTGTTTCTAAGCTTTATCAATGCAATCGCCTATATGATCAACTGGTGGTATTTCTATATACGAGGCGATCATATCTTAACTTTATTGCCTTTACAATTATGTAATCTGGCAGTCTTTTTAATACCTACTGCCTTATTGACTAAGAAGGCTGTCTTGATGGATTTCGTTTTCTTTATCTGTGGATTAGGAGCTTTGGTGGCGATCTTGGTCGTAGGCAGTGATTATCAAGAACCTTACTCGATGATGACCTTCTCCTTCTACATCTTTCACTTCTCTGTTTTCTTGATTCCTTTATTAAATTCAATATGGGGCTTTCATTCATTGAGACCGACTAAGAAAAGTGCGATTCAATTAAGTCTTCTTGTATTAGGCATCTCTTTCTCACTTCATCTAATCAATCTATTCATAAACAATGTGTTACACATCGAGGCCAATTATTTCTTTACGATGAAAGATCTCGCGTCTCAAATGAATCCAGCATTTGCCTTATTTGCCTCATGGATTCCTATCGATTATTTGTATTTGATCGTAGCTTTACCTATCCTATATCTCTATATGGCCATTGTTTATCTTCTGATGAGCAGAAGTCCAAAATCTCATAGATGACAGATCATTGATCCTAATAAACAAAAACCCCTGAATTTCAGGGGTTCGTTTTTTATTCAGATTCTGGAGTCTTAAATTTAGGCTTAGCAGTGTAATGCGTATGAAGCAACTGATGAGCGACATGACTGCCTGGCTCATGAAGGAAATTCGTATAGAGCTGTTGGATCTGCTTGTTCTCATGAGATTTTCTATGAGTACGTGTTAGATCTTCGTCATAGAGCGCATTGGCTCTAACTTTCATATAAGAGGTCCCTACTACATTACGGATGTTGGCGTTGACGATCGATTGACCACCACCGTTGACACATCCACCTGGACAACCCATGATCTCAATGAAATGATAAGGTGATTTACCCGCTCTGATCTCATCTAGAAGAGGTTTCGCTGATCTCATTGAATGAACGACAGCGACTCTTACGGTAGTTCCGTTGATGTCTAAGGCTGCTTCTTTGACGCCTTCTAGACCTCTAAGGGCCATGAAGTTAACATCTTCTAAAGGTTTCTTGGTGAGGATCTCGGTTACTGTTCTTAAGGCAGCTTCCATAACACCGCCTGTGGTCCCGAAGATGACCCCAGCGCCTGTGTATTCCCCAAACATATCTTGATCGAATTCTTCATTAGGAAGGGTTTCAAAATCGATCCCATAAAGCTTGATCAAACGTCCTAATTCTCTAGTAGTTAATACTGCATCGACATCTCTCATATGAGAGGTATGATTGATTCTTGTCTTTTCTTCTTTCTTCGCTGTACAAGGCATGATCGATACAACGTAAACGTCTTTTGGATCGATATTTTTAGCTTGAGCGAAGTAAGATTTCAAGATAGCCCCAAACATAATATGAGGACTCTTACAGGTAGATACATTAGGAATCAAATCTGGATATTCAAATTCCATATAACGGATCCATCCTGGTGAACAGGAAGTAAGTAGTGGTAATGTGCCCTTATTGGAGAAGCGTTGGATAAACTCAGTGCCTTCTTCCATAATGGTCAAATCTGCAGCGTAGTTGGTATCATAGACGCGATCAAATCCAATGAGACGTAAAGCCGCAACCATCTTACCGGTAACTCTAGTCCCAATAGGCATATTGAATTCTTCACCTAATGACGCTCTAACCGCAGGAGCTGTTTGAACGACAACCACTTTGGTTGGATCATTAAGGGCTGCGATGACTTCATGGATCTCTTCTTTTTCACTTAGTGCACCAACAGGACATACGTTGACACATTGTCCACATTGCATACAGTTGACATCGTTGAAACTACGATCAAAGACTGGGCCTACTTTAGTCTCAAATCCACGATTGATGAAGTTTAAGATGCCTAAGCCTTGGGTCTTCTTACATTGTTCAATACATCTTCCACATAAGATACATTTAGATGTATCACGGATGATACCAGGAGCTGCTTCATCTAAGGTCTGTTTCGATAAAGCACCTCTAATATAGGTATGTCTTACATTCATTTCTTGAGCTAAAGTCTGTAGTTCACAGTTTTGATTACGAACACAGCTTAAGCAATCTTTACTGTGATTGGATAAGATAAGTTCTACTGTTCTTCTACGAGAATTGATGACGCGTTTAGAATGGGTCTGGATATCCATCCCGTCAGTTACAGGATAATTACATGAAGTAACCAAAGATCTAAGACCTTTGATTTCAACGACACAAACACGACAAGCCCCAGATTGATTGATGTCTTTTAAGAAACATAGACTAGGGACTTGTATCCCAACCTTACGAACCGCTTGAAGAACGGTCTGATTGGATTCTACTTCATATTCTTTATTATTGATCTTGATTTTAACAGTGTTCATGAGTTCACCTACGCTCTTTCAATCGCGCCGAATGGGCAGTTTTGGACACAGGCTCCACAACGGATACACTTGGCCGCATCGACCACATAAGCTTCTTTACCTAAGACACCACTAATGGCTGTCGTAGGACAACCTTTCGCACAAAGACCGCATTTTTTACACAGATCTTTATCGATAGAATAATCCAAGAGAGATTTACATACTTTCGCAGGACATTTCTTATCGATGACGTGAGCTAAGTATTCAGCTTTAAAGTGTTTCAGAGTCGATAAGACAGGATTGGATGCGGTTTGACCTAAACCACATAAGGAACTGTCTTTAACATGCAAAGCCAAGGTTTCTAGATCGGTTAAGGTCTGTAGAGTTCCTCTGCCTTCAGTGATATCGATCAGCATTTCCAACATACGCTTGGTCCCAATTCGACAAGGTGTACATTTACCGCAAGATTCATCAACGATGAAATCCATATAGAAACGGGCAACGTCTACCATACAATTGTCTTCATCTAAGATGATCATCCCACCAGATCCCATCATGGATCCTAAGGCAACCAAATTATCGAAATCGATAGGTGTATCTAGATGTTCCTCAGTGAGACAACCTCCTGAAGGACCTCCAGTTTGAACGGCTTTGAAATTCTTGTGGTTAGGACAACCTCCACCGATCTCATAGATGACTTCTCTTAAAGTCGTTCCCATAGGAACTTCAACGAGACCAGTATTGACGATCTTTCCGCCTAAGGCGAAAACTTTAGTTCCTTTAGATTTCTCTGTCCCAATCGAGGCAAACCAATCAGCCCCTGTATTGATGATGGCAGGAATATTCGCAAAGGTCTCAACGTTATTGATGATGGTTGGTTTTCCCCATACGCCTTTTACAGCTGGGAAAGGAGGCTTAACACTAGGCATACCACGTCTTCCTTCA
>Ga0247840_10006127_pt1 | contig 17560 bp, 11 predicted proteins | sample LaCruzMarch2015__FD_192404 | JGI IMG/M metagenome (GOLD analysis project Ga0247840, IMG submission 192404) | Freshwater microbial communities from meromictic Lake La Cruz, Castile-La Mancha, Spain - LaCruzMarch2015_17m | ecosystem: Environmental > Aquatic > Freshwater > Lake | place: Spain... | reverse complement strand
GCGCGACATGCCCCCGCCCGACCATGGCGAGGATTTCCTGACCACTGGCGATCAGGGTCGCCAGCGCAATCACCACCAGAAAGACCACCTCGAGGTGGCCGAGCGCGCGGCTGGCAATGCTCAGGATGCGGGGATTGGGCTCGGTCATACTCATGCCCCCAATTCCACCCGCACCCGATGGACCCGCCCGTCGTCCACCAGCGGTATGCCGTGGCCGGACGGCAGGCGGACGCCGTCCAGGTCGATCCCGATGATGCCCTGCTCGATGGCGGCAGGGTTCTCGACGCTGATGTCGTAGCGGGTGGCGCCGTGGCGGTAGGTCATGCGGTAGCCGGGCCAGGTGCGGGGGATGCAGGGGTCGAAATGCAGGTGGCCGGCGCGTACCTGCAGGCCCAGGACCGATTCCAGACCGGCGCGATAGAACCAGCCGGCGGCGCCGGTGTACCAGGTCCAGCCGCCGCGGCGGGCGTGGGGCGGTTCGGCATAGATGTCGGCCGACAGGACATAGGGTTCGACCTTGTAGGCATAGGCGCCGGTACGGCTGGCGGTGCGGTTGATGGGATTCAGGATACGCAGCAACTCCGCGGCCTGGTCGCCCTGGCCGAGTTGGGCATAGGCGATGACGGTCCAGACCGCCGCGTGGGTGTATTGACCGCCATTCTCGCGCACCCCGGGCAGATAGCCCTTGATGTAGCCGGGATCATGCTCAGTAAGGTCGAAGGGCGGGGTGAAGAGCAACACCAGGTCATCGCCGTGGCGAATGAGATACTCGTGCACCGAGTGCATAGCCCGCTGTGCGCGTTGCGGGTTGGCGGCACCGGAGATGACGCCCCAACTCTGGGCGATGGAGTCGATGCGGCACTCGGCATTGGCGGCGGAGCCGAGCGGGGTGCCGTCGTCGTAATAGGCGCGCCGATACCAGGCCCCGTCCCAGCCCTCGGCCTCCACCGCGGCCGTCAAGGCGGCGGCGTGTGCCAGCCAGTGCGCCGCCTGCCCGATGGCATCGCGTCCCTGCGCGAGCGGCGCGAACCGGGTCAGGGTATCGATCAGGAACCAGGCGAGCCAGACGCTCTCGCCCTTGCCCTGGTTGCCGACCCGGTTCATGCCGTCGTTCCAGTCGCCGCTGCCGATCAGCGGCAGGCCATGGACCCCCACCGTCAGGCTCAGGTCGAGCGCCCGCGCGCAGTGCTCGAACAGGCACGCCTGCCGCTCGGAGACGCGCGGGTCGAAATAGGCGTCGTCCTTGCCTGCGGGCACCGCCGGGCCCTCCAGGAAGGGCAGCGACTCATCGAGCACGCCGGTGTCGCCGGTGACCTCGATGTAATGGGCCAGGGCATAGGGCAGCCAGACGCGGTCATCGGAGAAGTGGGTACGCACACCGCGCCCGGTCGGCGGGTGCCACCAGTGCTGCACATCGCCCTCGACGAACTGGCGCGCCGCCGCCCGGAGGATCTGCTCGCGCGCCAGATCGGGCCTGGTGACGACCAGTGCCATGGTGTCCTGCAATTGATCGCGGAAGCCGAAGGCCCCGCCCGCCTGGTAGAAGGCGGCCCGCGCCCAGACCCGGCAGCTTAAGGTCTGGTAGAGGAGCCAGCGGTTCAACATGAGATCCAGTGCGCGGTCGGGCGTCTGTACCTGGACCTTGTTCAGCACCGCGTCCCACTGGCGCGTCACCTCCGCCATGAGGGTCGGTACCGAGGCGGCGCGGAAACGCCGCACCAGCTCGGCCGCGTCGGCGCGATCGGTCCCCTGACCCAGCAGGAAGACGAGTTCCACCTGGTCGCCGGGGCCGATGACGAGCGTGGTCTGGAGCGCGGCGCAGGGGTCCAGGCCGGCGCCGGTGCGGTTTCTCAAGTCCTGGGAGCGGCGCAGGGCCGCCGGTGCCGCGAGGTCGCCGTTGCGCCCGATGAATTCGCCCCGGCTCCCGGTCCAACTGGTCTGGCGCCCGCCCAGGTCGGCGAAGGCGACGCGTGAGCCGAAGTCCTGGCTCCAGGGGTTGCGGGCGAACAGTGCGCCGGTTGCCGCATCGATCTCGGTGACGATATAGGGCGCGGTGACGCTGCGCGCGGCCCCGAGCACCCACTCCACATAGGCCGCCACCCTGATCCGGCGGGGCCGCGCTGAGTCGTTGCGCAGGGTCAGTCGGGAGACCTTGACCGGGTCCGCGACGGCGACGAATTGCAGCAACTCGCTATAGATGCCTAGTGAGGAATGCTCGAAGCGGCTGTAGCCCTGGCCGTGCCGGGCGATGTAGGTCGCGTGCTCGACCCGGATCGGTAAGGCGGTCGGGGTCCAGAGCTCGCCCGAGTCCTCGTCGCGCAGATAAAAGACCTCGCCCGCCGGGTCGCTGACCGGATCATTCGACCAGGGGGTCAATTGGTTCTCATGGCTGTTGAGACTCCAGGTGCAGCCGCCGCCGGTCTCCGACACCATGAAGCCGAAGTCGGGATTGGCGATGACATTGATCCAGGGGGCGGGCGTCCATTGCCCCTTGTGGAGGACGATCACGTATTCATGGCCGTCGTCGGCAAAGCCGCCGAGGCCATTGAAGAACTCCAGCGTGGGCGGCTGCGGCGCACCGTTGGCCGCGGCGTTGCGCAGGGCGAGCGAGCCCCCCGTCGGCGGCGCCACGAACTCCAGGGCCGGGCGCTCGTGCCGGCGCAGTTGCTCGGCCAGGGTGCCGCGGCCGCTCAGCAGCACCGCACGGGCGGCGGTCTTCAGGAGCAATTGGTCGACGTCCGTCAGCAGGTCGGCCCGCAGGATGAAGATCGCCCCCTGTTGCCCGGGGCCTTGGTGGGGGTTGACGTCCTGCCAATCCCGTACCAGGCCCTCCAGCAGGTCCTGCAAGGCCTGGGCGTAGGAGACCTCGCGCTCGTTTAAGATCACCAGATCCACGACGAAGCGTTTGAGCCGCCAGTATTCGTGGGCGCGCAGTAACTGATCGACGATGGCCCGGTGCTCAGGGTCGGTGATCCGCAGCAACAGGATGGGCCGGTCACCGGAGATCCCGAATTGCCACAGGCCCGTAGCGCCCAGTTGATTCTGCTGCATCAGCCGGGCGGGCGGGCGCAGCGACGGATCGAGAAAGAGCAGGTGATTGGCCAGGGCCTGGAACAATTGCGCCTCGTCGCTGCGGATACGCAAATGGTGCAGTTGCACCTGGGCCTGGGTCCAGGCGAGCGCCGAGACCCGCTCGAAGGTGGCCCGCTGGTGGTACTTGTCGGCCAATGCCTCGAGCGCCGCGCGCGAGGCGGCGGCCAGGGTGGTGAAGGTCACCTGAGAGGTCGCGCCCGGCTCGATGCGCAGGCGCGTGCGCAGGCTGAAGATGGGGTCCAGCACCGGGCCGACCGTGTTGCTGAGCGGGCGGCCGTCCAGCATCGCCAGCGGGGCGCGCAGCGTCTGGCCGCGCCCGATGAAGCGGGCGCGGTCGGTCTCGTATTGGAGCCCGTTGACAGTATCGCTGCGCGTCAGCAGGTGCGCCGCCCAGACCCTGGCGTCGTCCGGGGAGCGCGGGCGCCGCCGCGCCAGCAGTCCCTGCACCCGCGGTAGGAACTCGGTCTGCACGAACAGGTTGGAGAAGGCCGGGTGGGCGATGTCGGCCCGGATGGGGGCCAGCACGAGTTCGGCATAGGAGGTCACCTCGATCTCGACCGGGTGTGCGCCGTTGTTGGTCAGGCGCAGACGCCGGATCTCCGCGTCGTCCTCGGGGGCGATTAGGATCTCAAGACCAGACCCGATGGCGCCGTCCCCGCGGGTGATGTGCACCCGGTCTTCGGCGAACACGGCCTCATAGCGGTCGGGAACCGCCGCCGTGGGCTGGTAGCCGGCGGACCAGACCCGGCCGCTCGCCAGTTCGCGCAGATAGATGAAACTGCCGCGGTCGTCGCGGGTGCTGTCCTCGCGCCAGCGGGTGACGGCAAGATCCTGCCAGGCGCTGTAACCCGCGCCGGCGGCCGTGACCATGACGGTGTAGCTGCCGTTGGACAGCAGGTGCGAGGAGGGGACCGCGGAGGTCGGTGAGGGGATACGCCGCACCTCCAGTTGCACGGTTTCCGCGGCCCTGGTTCGCACCAGGGCCAGGCGCGGGTCACGGATATCGGCGTCGCGCGGACTGCGCTCCTGCAACAGCAGGTCGGTCGCCCGGATCAGTGGGATGCGATGGAAGCGGTGGCGCATCACCCCGTCGTGGACCACATTGTCCAGGGCGACCAGGGACATGCCCTGATGATGGGCCATGTAGCAGTGCACGACGGCAACCTGCTGGTCCAGGGCGCACCGGGAGGGGGTGAAATCCAGCGCCTCGAACAGGCCATAGGTGCCCAGGGCGCCCAGGCGCTCCAGGTGCGCGAAGTTCTGCACCGCGCTATGGGGCTCGTACATGGCCGCCAGGGCGGTGGCATAGGGTGCGATCACCAGGTTTTCGGCCAGTCCGCGCTTGAGCCCGAGCCCGGGCACGCCGAAGGCCGAATACTGGTAGGTGAGCGCCAGGTCGCGCTGATTGAAGGCCGACTCCGAGATGCCCCAGGGCACCCCCCGGGCGCGCCCGTATTCGATCTGGCGCGTGATGACACGGCGGCAGGTCTGGTCCAGCAGGCTGTAGCGCGGGGTGTAGTTGACCAGGGAAGGCATCAGGTATTCGAACATGGAGCCCGACCAGGACAGCAGCGCGGCGCCGCCCTTGGTGCGCGTCATCCGGCGGCCGAGGTGGAACCAGTGCTCGTCCTTCACGTCGCGCTTGGCGATGGCGACCAGGCTGGTGAGGCGCGCCTCGGAGGCGAGCAGGTCGTAGAAGCTGTCGTCGAGCGTGCCGTCCGCCGGCCGGTAGCCCAGGGTGAACAGGTGCCGCTCGTGGTCGTACAGAAATCCGAAGTCCATCTCCATGCAGAGTCGCTCGGCCGTCTCGGCCAGGGCCTCCAGGCGCCGTGCGAGTGCCGTCGCGCCGGCCCCGCCGTCGCGCCGTGCGGTCTCCAACAGGGCCTTGCGATCACGGGCGAGTGAGGCGATGTCATCACGCAGCAGTCCGGCCCATTGCGCCGCGTCCAGTTCCGGCGTGGCCGGTTGCGGCCAGCCGTGGTCCGACGGCGCCTGGCCGCCCGCGTCACCGCGTTCGGCGGCGTAGGCGCAGGCGAGATCCAGCAGGGTCTCGGCACCGGCGCTCAGGCGTTCCCACCCGCCTGCGGCTTCCGGCGCCCCGGCCAGGTCCGCGCCCAGCGCGTCCGCGGCCTGTCGCAACTCCTCCAGGCTGACGGTCAGGGTGAGCCGCCCCGGGGCGATGGCGGCCAGCGCGCTGGTCAGCAGTGCATGGGTGTCGACCAGGCCGCGGCCGGCGGTCGCATCGTCAAGGGGTTGCTGCGCCGCCTCGCGACAGCCTTGCGCCAGGGTCAGCAGGTGCCCGGCCAGATTGCCGCTGTCCACGGTGGACAGGTACGCGGGCTCCAGCACATGCAGGTCGCCGGTGTCGTACCAGTTGTAGAAGTGGCCGTGCAGACGGGGCAGCGCCGCCAGGGTGCCCAGGGTGGCCTCGAGCCGGTCGACGGCATCCAGGAGGCCGAGCCAGCCGAAGTCGCGGGCGGCGAGCACGGACAACAGATAGAGCCCGAAGTTGGTGGGCGAACTGCGTCGCGCGATGACCGGGTGCGGGTCTTCCTGGAAATTGTCCGGTGGCAGGTGATGATCCTGTACGGTCACGAAGGTTGTGAAGAAGCGCCAGGTGCGCCGCGCGATCAGACGCAACTGCACGGCGTCCTCGGGACTCAAGGTCTCGCAGGCGTGGGGCCGGGCCGGCAGGCTCAGGGCGTGGGAGTAGAGCGGGGCCAGCCACCACAGCAGCAGGAAGGGCGCAGCGCCGGCCAGTCCCGCCGGGTGGCAGAGCGCGATCACCGCCGCGGCCGCAATCACGACGGCGGTGGCGCTGCGCAGGGGCCCGATCAAGGACTTCAAGGCGTGCCCGGAGGCCGCCTTGGCCTGCAGGGCGGTGACCCATTTCAGCAGGTGGCGGCGGGTCACGAGCAGCCGGAACAGGGTGGTGCCGATAGCGTCCACCATGAGCCAGGCCTGTTGCGCGAGCAGGGCCAGCCCCACCAATCCGTGGAGCAGTCCCGCGAGCACGTCCTCGCCCGTGGCGAGCAGGTGGGTGCGCAGTCGGGTGTCGGGCCCGGGCGGAATCAGCCCCTGGACCAGGGCGAAGAGCGCGGGCATCGCCAGTGCCGTCAGCACCAAGCCGACCAGCATGGCCGTCGGTGCGTCGGGGATGGCCCAGGCGGCGATCAGGGTCAGGAAGGCGCCGGGGGCGGAGAGCGAGCGGCGCAGGTTGTCGAGCATCTTCCAGCGCCCGAGGAAGGGCAGATGCTTGCCGCGCAGCCCGAGGATCCAGGGCAGCAGTTGCCAATCGCCCCGGGTCCAGCGGTGGGAGCGGGAGTCGGCGACCGCAGTGTGGGAGGGAAACTCCTCGAAGAACTCCAGATCGCTGACCAGACCGCAGCGGGCGAAGACGCTCTCGAACAGGTCGTGGCTGAGCTGGGTGTTCTCGGGTACGCGCCCGGCCAGTGCCGCCTCGAAGGTGTCGACCTCATAGAGTCCCTTGCCGGAATAGGTCCCCAGTCCGAACAGGTCCTGGTAGACCTCGGAGACCAGGCTCGCATAGGCGTCCATACCGGTGGCGCCGGAGAAGATCCGGTGAAAGAGTGACCACTCCCCGCGCAGCGGCAGCGTGGGCGTGACGCGCGGCTGCAGGATGCCGTAACCGGCGACGACCCGGCCGGCGGCCGCATCGAAGACGGGGCGATTGAGCGGATGGGCGGCAGTGCCCACCAATTGGGTGACGACGCCGATCGGCAGCCGGGTGTCGGCATCCAGGGTGACGACATAGCGGACCCCGGGCGGCGCGGCGGCGGGGGTCCCGTCGAGCGGCAGAAAGGAGGTATCGGCAGCGCCGCGCAGCAGCCGGTTGAACTCGTGCAGCTTGCCGCGTTTGCGCTCCCAGCCCATCCACTTGCCTTCGCCGGCGTTCCACAGGCGGCGGCGGTGGAAGACGAAGAAGCGCCCGGCCCCGTACTTGGCGTTGAGTGCGGCGACCCCGGTGCGGGCGCAGTTGAGGAGCGGTGCGTCCGCGGGCAGGGTTTCCTGATCCGCGTCGCCCCAATCCGACAGCAGGGCAAACAGGACTGCCCCCTGCGGATTGGCAAGGTAGCGCACCTCCATCTGTCCCACTTGCTCCGTGACCCCGTCCAGGGTCGTGAACAGGGTCGGGACGACCACGAAGGTCTGCAGGTCCTGCGGTACGCCCGACTTGAATTCGAGCCGCGGCAGGTGCCGTGGCGGCAGATAGGCGACCACCGCGCGATTGACCAGGCTCGTGGCGATATCCGAGGCGGGGAAGAAGGCGCACACCGTGATCAGGGCGAGCGGCAGCCAGCCGAGCCCGGCCGCCAGGCCGGCACTCAGTGGCAGCATGAGCAGCAGCAGGGTCGTCAGCGCCTCGATGATGCTCGGGTAGGCTGGCCCCGCGTGGGCGACCACCAGGCGCAACACCCGTTGCCGCAGGGTCGGGCGGGCCGCGAGCGCCCGCTCGAAGGCCTCGCTGCCCGCGCCGATCAGGTACCAGCCCGGATCATGGTGCAAGGCGTCGGGGTCGGCCGCGGCGTCGGCCGCGGCGACCCGGCCCATGACCAACTGCGCGACCTCAAGCTCCGTATGGGCGGAGCGGCGGGCCAGGTCCTCGATCGCGTGGCGGTAGCGGTCACGGGTGAGAAAGTCCATCTCCGCATAGCCGTCGTGGGCGCGCAGGCAGGCATCCACCAGGCTTACCTGTTCCACAAATTCGGGCCAGTCGAAGGCGGAGATGGCCTTCATACTGGTGATGACGTTGCGCACCGTGGTATTGGCGGCGATCTGGTCCGCGTGTTCGCGGTAGACGATCCCGTCGAGCGTCTCGCCCTGGGCCGCCAGCCACTCGTTCAGGAAATCGATGGAGGGTGCGGCGCCGGGGTGCGGGTCGTGCAGCCGCTGTGAGATCTGCACCGCGTAGGATTGACGCAAGGCGGGGCAGGGGAGTCGGCCCAAGGCCGACGGCAGCAGCCCGTCGGGCCGCTCGGCACCGCGCTCGACCTCATCGACAAAGGCGTCCGCGAGGGTGCGTCCGGCCTGCGAGTCCCTGATGATCACCGCCAGGCGCCGCAGGTTCTCCAGCAGCAGGATGCGCAGCGTGGCCGGCAGCGCCCAGAGTTCGCCCAGGGTGAGCGGCTCGATGCGTTGATAGGCGGTGACGAACAGGGTCAGCAGGTCGGGGTCGAAGCGGCTGTCGGTATGCGCCACCAGGGCCCAGGCGATGCCATAGACCCGCGGGTAACCGGCCAGCACCCCGGCGGCCAGTTTCGGCAGTTCGCGATAATAGCCCTCGGGCAGGTGGACACCGATATCATGGACCTGCTCCTCGATGACATGGAAGTTATCGAGCAGCCATTCCGCCGCGGGGGTGATGGCCCGCTGCTCGGCCGCCGCCGCCGTGATGGCGGCATAGGCCGCGCTCAGTACCAGTGCGTTCTCACGCACGCGCGGCATGAGTTTGTGGCCGCGGCTGGGCGGGGCCAGCTCCTGCGCCTGCGCCAGACTCTGCGCATGTTCGACAAACCGCTCCGGGCTGAACAGCTCGAAGCGGATCGGGCCCTCCGTGCCGCCTGGTGCCGTGAGTCGGACGCCGCCTCTGCGCTCTTTACTAATGCCCATGGTGTGTACCCATCGTCGATGGTTTATCGTTCTTTTTTGCCATGCCAAGTGTGCCGCGGCGGCGAAGAACGAAAAACCGAAAACTCCAAACCGCTTCTTACTAACCCTGAACCAGCAGGTTGCGCAGGTCGATGATCGCCGCGTTGGCGCGCGAGATGTAGGACGCCATCACCAATGAGTGATTAGCCATCGGACCGAAGCCGGTGCCATTGAGAATCGCCGGGCTCCAGATCACGTTCTGGGTGTTTTCCAACTCGCGGATGATCTGCTTGAGCGAGATCACGGCGTTCTTGTCCTGGAGCACCGGGGCGAAGTCGACCTCCATCGCCTTCAAGCTCTGCAGCAGCGCCCAGGTATAGCCGCGCGCCTCGAAGAAATAGTCGTCGATCTTGAGCCAGGGGGTCTTGGTCACCGACTGGGACGGGACCGGTGTGGACTGGCGGGCATTGGGGTCGCCGGCCAGCGCGGTATCCAGATGGGCCTGGCCGACGGCATAGGACAGGCGTTGTCCCAGACTGCCCAGGCGTTTGCCGACCACTTGCAGGTAGGCCGTCAGGTTGTCGGCCCGGGCGAAGAATTGACCATTGTCCTGTTGGGCATCGCTCAGACGCAGCAGATAGCGCCTCAGCCCGGCGATACCCCCGCGATACTCGGACTCGGTGGACGGGAAGATCCAGGAGTCCGCATCGTAATTGAATTGCGGCTCGGCGATGAGCAGGTCGACGTCTTCCACCGATTGGGTCTGGGCGCGACTGAAGTCGTTGCGCAGCGCACTGCTGAGGTCGCGCAACTCGGTCAAGGCACCGAATTCCCAGTTGGGGATATTATCCAGATAGACCCCGGGCGGGGTTATGTCATTGGTCAGATAGCCGCCGGGCTTGTTCAGCAGCGTCTCGGCGATGCCGATGGCGGTGGCCGTGGTCACGGCCCCGGGTACCAGCTTCGCCGGGTCGTTGCCGACGAGGCCGAGGGCGTGTTGCCTGACATCGAAGGGTCCCGGCGAGCCTGACCACAGGATACCCAAGACCGTGACGACCACCAGGTAGGTCATCAGGAACAGGCCGCTGGTCCACCACAGTCCCTTCTCCTTCCAGGTGCGGGGGTTATAGAGCCGGGCGACCTTGGTGACCGTATGGCTCAGCCGGGGGGTGCGTGATGTTAATCCGTCGAACATGTGAATCTCCATTGCGTTGGTTGGGCGCTCGCGGGCGGGCGCGAATGACCGCGGGGTTGGCGGGGCGGGTCGTCCAGGGGGGCGGCAGCTCCCTGCCGTGGATCCAGTCCGGGTTATAGCCTTAAGGGCGAAACGCCTGCAGGATCGGGCCTTATGGGGGAGTATAGGCCGAAACCCCGGGCATGGTCGGTGCGTCGGCGTACATAGGGCGGGCGAGGCGGCGATTGTGCGCCCTACGGGGGTAGCCGGAGGCGCGTGATTCGTAGGCTGGGTAGAGCGCAGCGAAACCCGTCAATCAACGCCTTAGACGCGCACAAATGATGGGTTTCGCTGCGCTCGACCCATCCTACGGTGAAAACTCGCCCGGCCGCGTGATGCGGCCCCGGCGGCGTTGAGGCGTGTCAGGGGAGCAGCCGGCGGTAGTCGCCGAGCAGTACCTCGTAACAGGGACAGGAGGCGGCCTCGAGCCCCGGACGGTCGAGGATGCGGATGTCCCCGCGGGCATAGCGGATGAGCCCGCGTTGTTGCAGTGCGCCGGCGGCGATGGTGATGCCGCTGCGGCGTACCCCGAGCATGTTGGCGAGGAATTCGTGGGTGAGATGGAAATGGTTGGCGTGGGCGCGGTCATGCATCATCAGCAGCCAGCGCGCCAGCCGCAATTCGATCTCGTGGGACTGGGTGCAGGCCGCGGTATGAGGCCACTGGGTGATCAGTACATACAGATAGCGGTGGAGCGTGTCCAGCAGGGAGGGGCTGTCATTCAGTTCACACCGGATCTGCGCGGCAGTGAGGCGCAAGGCGGTGCCGGCGCCTTGCACCACGGCGCGCATGGGGGCGGCCGCCACGCCTAGGGCCAGGGTCACGCCGAGCATCCCCTCGTTGCCGATCAATCCCATCTCGATGGGCTGGCGGCTGTGCAGTGTCGCACCGCCCAGTGAGATGACACCGATGAGCGGGAAATAGGCGTGTTCGTAGGGCTCGTCAACCTCGCACAGGATGACGCCGGCCGTCAACTCCACCGGCTCGCAACGCTCAAGCATCCGGGTGCGGGCCGCGCGCGGCAGGGCCTCGATGAGTTGGTTGACCACATGGGCCGGCGTTGTGGCTGACACTGGATCGTCCTGCGGCACCGCGAAACCGGGGGTGGCACCGGTGCGGTGCCGACGGTTCCTATGATGACGAGCCTAACGGGCCGCGGTGCGGCGGTCTGTTCGGTGGGCCACTTAGTAACGAGTCGAGAAGCATTCCGAAAGGACTCGTTTAACTTATCAGTGAACCGTTCCTGAGCCGGCGCCGGAGCCCTCAACTCGGTCGCCGCGGCGGCAAATAGGGCAGCAGGCGATCCGTCTCCTTCTTGACGACGGCGTAGCACTCGCAACTGAGTTGCTCCAACTGCGGCCGGTCCAGGACCCTGATATGCCCGCGGCTGTAGGTGATGACGCCGAGCTGTTGCAGCCGGCCCGCGGCGTCGGTGACCCCCTCGCGGCGCACCCCGAGCATGTTGGCGATCAATTCCTGGGTCATGTCCAAGTGATCCCCCGACAGGCGGTCCAGCGACAGCAGGAGCCAGCGGCACAACTGCTGATCGATCGAGTGGTGGCGATTGCAGACGGCCGTCTGGGCCATCTGGGTGATCAGTGCCTGGGTGTAGTGCAGCATCAGGTGCAGCAACTCGCTGTGGCGGTTGACCTCGTCCTTGAAGCGCTTGCCCAGCAGGCGGTAGGCGGTGCCGGCGCTCTGCACGATGGCGCGGCTGGTGGTGCTCTCCCCCCCCATGAACATGGCCACGCCGACGAGCCCCTCGTTACCCACCACCGCGATCTCGGCCGAGGCCCCGTTGGCCATCACATAGAGCAGGGAGACGATCGCGTCGGTGGGAAAATAGACGTGGCGCAGGGTGTCGCCCGATTCATACAACACCTTGCCCAGGGGTAGTTGCGCCAGCTCCAGATAGGGGGCGATGCGCTCCCGCGCCTCGGCGGGCAGGGCCGCGAGCAGGTGGTTTTGTTGCGGGCAGGGGGTGTCGGTCATGGCAGCCGCCGATGGGGGCACAAGGCCCGATACCCGCAAGTCTAGCCGCTGCTCGGCCCCTTGTCGGTACGCTAACGCACAGAGGGGGCCGGGCGTCGCGGGTACCCTGGCGCTGCATCGCTGCCATCAGGTTAAGCCTTACTTGCAGTCCGGCCCGGTCTGGGAGCGCCGCACCCCAGTGCGGCGCGATCTCGCCGACAACCCCGCCGGTGTGGGTTGAGCAGATGCCGCGCCGCACTGGGGTGCGGCGCTCCCAGTCGCCGTTGCGGCTTAAACTTAGTGGCAGTGTGGCGCTGCATCCCTCGCACGGCGCGCAAGTACTTGACCTATAAAGTGCGGGCGCCTCGTCGTTGGGGTGGCTTGACCCGGCGTCGGTAACACACAGCGGCCCCGGCAAATATCCGAGAACTCGACTGCGACTTTTGTCAATGCCCCGGTCGCGGCAACACCGTAGACTCTCGGCAACCCAACGCCGCTTCCCCCGCGGCCCCAGATCGGCGTCCGGCCCGGCCGCGGCGGTCTGTCCCCACCGGAGATCATTTATGCACTGCCCCCCCTTGGCCCTACACCAGCCCCAGCCGACCCCCAGCCATCGCAGGCACCTCTGGCCCTGGCTGCCGGTGCTCGCCGCCGCCGTCGGGTTGAGCATTTTACTGCTCGCCGCACACGTCACACTGCCCTGAGCGGCGCGCCCGGGAGCCCCCTATGACCGACCCCATCGTTAGCAGTTCACGGCTCGAGAACTTTCCCATCTCTTTCTTCGCGATGGTGATGGGGATGGCGGGCCTGACCATCGGCTGGGAGAAGGCTCAGCAAATCCTGGGTCTGGACCTGAAAATCACCCCCTGGCTGATCGGTGCCACGTCCCTGCTCTTTATCGTACTGGCCTTAAGCTATGGGCTCAAGCTTGCGCTTTACCGCCAGGCGGTGGTCGCGGAACTGCGCCACCCGGTCAAGCTCAATTTTTTTCCGACCATCTCGATCAGCCTGCTGTTGCTCAGTATCGCCTTCCTGCCCCTGGTTCCGGAACTCGCCCGCGGCCTGTGGCTGGCTGGGACCGGTTTGCACCTGGCCTTCACCCTCTACGTCGTGAGCGTCTGGATGCACCACGAACATTTTAAGATCCAGCACATGAATCCGGCCTGGTTCATCCCGGCGGTCGGCAATGTCCTGGTGCCGGTGGCCGGGGTGCCGCTGGGCTATGTGGACGTCTCCTGGTTCTTTTTCAGCGTGGGGCTGCTATTCTGGGTAATGTTGATGACGATCATCCTTTACCGGGTCCTGTTCCATGACCCTATCGATGAACGTCTGATGCCGACCTTGTTCATCCTGATCGCCCCGCCGGCGGTTGGCTTCATTGCCTACAGCCGACTGGTACCCGTGATCGATCCCTTTGCCCGGGTGCTCTTTTACGGCGGGCTCTTTATGACGCTGCTGCTGTTCACCCAGGCTGGCCGCTTCTTGCGGTTGCGATTCTTCCTCTCATGGTGGGCCTATTCCTTCCCGCTGGCGGCGATCAGCATCGCGAGCCTGCTGATGTTTGAACGCACCGGCGTTGATTTCTATCGCTATCTGGGATTCGGCCTGCTGACCATGCTGACCGGGATCATCGCGTTCCTGCTCGTGCGGACCGCGCTCGCGGTTTGGCGGCAGGGCATTTGCGTGCCGGGTCATTAGCCCGCGGCACCACGAGCTAGCAGGTCGCTTTGCGCCATCACCGGGGCGCCGGGTAACAAGCTTAAGGAAACAGTTCACTGATAAGTTGAAAAACTCCATTAGGGACTGCACTATGGCACCGTTGTCGTTGTCGTTGTCGTTGTCGAATCGCAATCGTAATCGTAGAAGCGATGACCTTTGGAGTGCGAGAGAATCCGGCGCCCCACGATAACCTCGATCATGACAACGACAACGACAACGATTGTGTTAGACTTGTGCTTGACTCCTTACTAAAGGTTTTGGTAAACAACACGATGCAGCAACACTCTATTCGGTTGTGGGACTTGCCGACCCGTCTGTTTCATTGGCTGCTGACGGCCCTGGTCGCCGGCGCCTTTCTGACTGGACTGACGGGCGGGAACGCGATGGTTTGGCACGGTCGCCTGGGGCTGCTGATCCTCGGCCTGCTGACGTTTCGGCTGCTGTGGGGGGTGGTCGGCTCGACCTATGCGCGCTTCATGCAGTTCGTGCCCGGCCCCACGACACTGCTGACCTATCTGCGCGGGCGTTGGCAGGGGCTTGGTCACAATCCGCTCGGTGCCCTGTCGGTCCTGGTGCTGCTCGGCGTCTTGTTGCTCCAGACCTTCAGCGGTCTATTTGCCAACGATGATATCGCGTTCAACGGTCCGCTTCAGGACCTGGTCACCAAGCGCACGAGCGACTGGTTGAGCGGCCTGCACCGCCAGGCCATCTGGCCCATCGGGGCCCTGATTACCCTGCATGTCGCGGCCGTGCTGTTCCATACGTATGTCCACAACGATGACCTGATCACACCCATGTTGAACGGGATGAAGCAGGTCACGGCGCCGGGCGCGCGCAACGCAACGGGGGGCGGGTGGGTGGCGCTGGTCACGGCACTGGCGGTGGCGCTTCTGGCGATGTGGATTGCCGGTGGTGGACTCTTGCCGTCCCCGCTGCCCGTACCGGTACCCACCTGGTGACATACTAACGAGTCAAACGCAATCGTTGTCGTTGTCGTTGTCGTGCTCGGAGAAGCGATGCAATTTTGGGGTGCGGGAGAAGCCGCGATACTACGATAATCTCGACAACGACAACGACAACGACAACGACAACGGCGCGAAGAGTATTCCCTAATGGAGGCGCCGCCCGGATGGGCGGCACCGGGCCACCTAAGGATTAACGTCAATCCTTGGCGCGGAACTTATCGTGACACGCCTTGCAGCTCTTACCTACATCACCAAAGGCGGTCTTCACCGCGGCCGCGTCGCCGGTCGCGGCGACCTTGGCGAGATTATCGGCCGCGGCGACGAAGTTACCGGCAAGCTTGCCGACCTCCGGCATGTTCTGGAAAAACTCTGGCTTGACATTGGTATGCACGTCGCCGATGTCCTTGTCAGTGCCGGGTCCAAAGAGTGCACCCATGCCGGAGTTCGCAATCGCGGCAATCGTGTTGGCGGCGGCGGTGACCTGTTTGGCATCAAAGTCACCTTCCAGGTTGGCCTTGATCTTACCCATATTCCAGCTCATGAAGCTGTAACCGGCTTGGCGGATCTGGATCTGGTCCGCGGGTTTGATCTCAGCGGCGACCGCCGCGCCGGACAGGGCAAGCGCGAAAATTCCAAGGGCGCAACGAGCGTTAATGGATTTCATACACAATCTCCATACTCAGTGAAGTGGGGCGATTCGGCTTAACAGGATAGCCGATTCTGGTTTCTATAGCTAGCCGTTTTAATATATGCTAACAATCTTTAGTATTCTTATCGTCATGATCGTTGCCGCGATTCCAGCGGGCGTACACTTTGGGTTTCGTGCGCCCCGCATCCGGGAAACCGGATCACCGGCGGACTATGGCCTCGCCTTTGACGAGCTGCGCATCCCGACGGTACGCGGTCGTCACCTGTTCGGCTGGCTGCTGTCGGCACCGCACGCCACCTGCACCATCGTGGTGTTGCACGGTTGGGGCAGCAACGCCGAGATGATGCTGCCGCTCGCCGCCCCGCTGCGACGCGCCGGCTTCAACCTGTTGCTCTGTGATGCCCGCAGTCATGGCCGCAGCGGATGCGTACCTGATCCTGGCCAATTGTGGTGCCCCCTATGTCCGCCTGCTGGAGATCGCCGACGCCGGGCATAACTCGGTTGACCAGATCGAGCGACATGTGGGCGACTTGCTGGGGTTCCTCGCTGAGCACTGCCCCGCTGGGCAACGTCCCTTCGCAACAGCCAGCCGTTCAGCGTAAGAACCATCGGCAAGTACCGGCGCAAGACCGGAAATTCGCAACGACTCGCCGCGCGCGAACTCCCTATACTGCCCGTCTGGGTTTTGCGCATCGCAAGCACAGACGTGCGCCGGGTTTTCCGCCACCTGCCGTTGGACAGCGCCGGGCGACCGTTGCGTCCGGGAATAGCAGTTCTCACGCCAAGGCGCCAAGCTCGCCAAGGTGTTTCCCTGCGTTATCCCAGAAAAAGCAGTCATCCACAGATGAACACGGAGCTCGGCGCCTTGGCGTGAGCAACTGCCCGATTTAGGTCATCGCCCCACCCAAACCGTCTGCCGGAAGAGTTAAAAATAAATAAAAGCAGTGGTATGCGCTGATAGCGCAAGCGCCGGACGAGGGGGCTGCGCGGGGCGGGACTCAGGTAAGTGTTTTGCTATTGACGTTATGTCTATAGAGACATACACTAGAGACATTCCAGAAATCACGAGTAGGCCACATGCCTGGTGGACTTGGACCCGAACCGGGGCGGGGCCGCGGCGGCGGACAGCGCAAGATGTTCTTCCTGCAATCCTGCCTGTTGGTGCTGCTGCACCGCGAGCCGGGGTACGGCTATAGCCTGATGAGCGGCCTGCAGGAGTTCGGCTTCGAGGCCGGGCAGATGGATATCAGCATCCTCTATCGGGTGCTGCGTGACCTGGAAGCGGCGCAATTGGTGAGCAGCGCCTGGGATGAGAACAGTCTCGGCCCCAAGCGGCGGGTGTACACCATTACGGCGCTGGGCGAGGCCCACCTGGCCGACTGGATGCAATCATTGCGGCAGCGGCGCAGGCAAATCGAAACGCTGGAGACGGCTTATGACACCGTCACCCACAGCGATTGATACAACCTCTGAGAGGTAGAGATCATGCCATATAAAGACGGTACCGGACCGACTGGACAAGGTACAAATGCCGGAAGCGGTGCTGGACGCGGTGCCGGACGTTGCGCGGGGCAGGGCGGTGCCGGCCGCCCCGGCGGTCGCGGCTTCGGCGGTCGTCGTCGCGGACTGGGCGGCGGTGCGCCGGGGCTGGTCCCAGGCGCCGACGCCGGCCAGAATCAGTCCTGGATCGGTGACCAAATCACCAGCCTGCAGGCGGCTATCCAGGGGCTGACGGCACGCTTCAACGCACTCAACAAGGAATAGAGAGGCCGCGGGGCGATCCTGACCGGATCGCCCCGCGCATCTCGCTTCGTCAATCACGGACATCATCCATTATGAAACTCGCTATTTCCTGTTCCGGCACGACCCTTGATTCACCCTTCGACGCCCGCTTCGGCCGGGCCGCCGCCTTTTGCGTGGTCGATACGGACACCGGCGCCTGGACGGCCCATGCCAACCCGGCCCTGTCCGCGACGGGCGGGGCCGGAGTACAGGCGGCGCAACTCGTCGCCAGGCTCGGCGCCCAGACGGTCGTCAGCGGGGCCTATGGACCCAAGGCCTTCGACACCCTGTCCGCCGCCGGGATCGCGATGTTGCTCGCGGCGGGCAATGAGGCCCGCAGTGCCGCCGACATCCTGGCCCTGTTCCAGGCGGGCGGCCTGACTCAGGCCGGGGCCCCCAGCCACAACGGTCATCACGGGGGCTAGTGCCAATGCGTATCGTCGTCGCCAGCGGCAAGGGCGGCACCGGCAAGACCACCGTGGCCACCAGCCTGGCGCTGGTGGCCGCGGAGCAGGACGCCGTGTGCTTTCGCGATTG
>Ga0247840_10006126_pt1 | contig 17563 bp, 19 predicted proteins | sample LaCruzMarch2015__FD_192404 | JGI IMG/M metagenome (GOLD analysis project Ga0247840, IMG submission 192404) | Freshwater microbial communities from meromictic Lake La Cruz, Castile-La Mancha, Spain - LaCruzMarch2015_17m | ecosystem: Environmental > Aquatic > Freshwater > Lake | place: Spain... | reverse complement strand
GGATTAGCCAGACTTCCTTAGCAGTCACATCAATATTGGTAACGATGGCGACATGTCCAGCAGGTCCACCGTTAAAGCACAAAATGTCGCCTATTTCAGGGGGCTCATTACCCCCATTTTTATAACCAACCAATCCAGGTACTTGCCCAGCTTTTGCGTAAAATGCATCTGCATTTCCGCTGCCTAGGTCTGTTTTGTTTTTTTTGAGATAGTAATACCGCTTAACATACTCCACGCACTGCCACTTTCTCCCTGTAGCATGCCCATCGTCCAAATAATTTGTCAAACTGACGTAGTCCGCTCCGTCATTTTCGTAACTTGGCACGCCTTCGAATGACCCCAATTCTTTTCCAAAATTACCGTTTTTCGACGGGGTCATAAAGTAGCGATAACTTGATTGATTAGTGCTCTCACTGGAACCAGCGAAACTTGTCATTGCCCAGCGGTAACTGTGACCCGACACGCAATAGCTCGAAGGCAGGGCGAACGATGTGCCCGATTTGATTCCACCATCGTTGCTGAAGATCAGTGTATTATCCGACAAGTCCCGAATGTAAAGACCGTAACCCGTTGCATTGAACACTTCCGTCCATGTGAACTGCGACGGCCAAAGCCACGGTCCCGGTACACTGGCGTCGCCAGGCGAGTTGATACTGGGTGGGAGTGGAACCTCCACCCCAGTCCCTGACACCGCCCGTATCGTGCTCCCGCCGCCCGTAAATGTCACTGTCTGATTAAAAGTCCCCGCTGAATTAGGACTGAATTGGACTGTTACAGTCTGGCTCACTCCTGCGGCAAGACTGTAGGAACTTCCTGAAATAATGCTGAATGGAAAGGATACGCTGGCGTTTCCTGAAAGCGTACCTCCGCCACTGTTCTGCACCGTGAAGCTCAGTTCCTCAGTCGTCCCCGCCTGGATCGAGCCGAAGTCCAAACTTGCCGGTATCACCGTGATTGCCGATGGGGTAATCCATAGGGCAGTCGGACGACCGCCAAATGTCGATCTCCAGCCCGTAGTCCCCGGCAAGTAATAGACGGTCACATTGTTGTCGCCATCGAACACGCTATAACCAACAAAGCTGGGAGCGTTACCCTCGAAATAGACTCCCGTCAGGCTGGTGCATTCAAGGAACGCTCCGTACTCTATGATGGTGACGCTGGCAGGAATTGTGATACTGGTCAGACCGCTGCACTCAACGAACGACTGGTCTCCGATTTCGGTAACGCCAGCGGGGATCGTGTAGCTTCCGGCTTTGCCACCCGGATATTGGATGAGCGTGGTCTTGTTCTTATTGAACAAGACCCCATCCGCACTGCTATAAAAGGAATTTCCTGCGTCCACCATAATCGTGGTCATGCTAGAGCAGGCACCGAACGCCAAGTCCCCAATACTAGTGACACTGGCGGGAATCGTGATGCTGGTCAGACTCGTGCAGGACTCGAATGCCCAGTACCCGATACTAGTGACGTTAGCAGGGATCGTGACGCTAGTCAGGTCGCTACATCCATGGAACGCTTGACGTCCGATACTGGTGACACTGGCGGGAATAGTGACGCTGGTCAGGCTGGTGCAATCCCTGAACGCCCCCTCAATACTGGTGACGGAGTAGCCATCTATGGTGGATGGAATAACAACCGAGCCGCCGGGACCGGCGTATCTCGTAATAGTGATCGTATTATCAGAATTTATCGCGTAGTAAAAATTATCGGCCTGTACCGCTACTGTGGTTGCCAACAAGAAAAACACGGTCAACCACCACGCCATTATTGATGTTTTCATGGTTCTCCTTTGGTTAGAAGTTGCCAAAATCATAGTCATATAGTCACTGCGAATAGGCCACTTGGTTGTTAGAACAATGACGCCAGTTTAGAAATAATGGTTATGCTACACGAACTTTGCCAGCATTATTTCTCAGAGGCGCCTTTTATGGTCAGACATAATGACTGATCTTACTGCACCGTAACGTTCACCGCGTCAACCAAAATTGGTCCATCTAAGTTCAAAATCCCATCCATCGGATAATCGACAGCAAACCAGAACGTATATAAACCAGTTCCTAAACCAGTTATGTTCAACACTTCCGTGGCTGGCAGATCGAATAAACCGCCTTGGCACACAGGATGCCAATCGCCCTCCTGCGTCCATCCTGCCGTACTGTTCAGATAAAACCACGTTCCATTCGCACAAGCAACGACCCACCAGTCAACAGGCACGCCCGCATAATTGTCCGCATTCATTTCTACGGTGATGGACATAGCGTCTGGATAATTGACGGTGACATTCCCCACTGTGCCATTAGCCTTGATTGTTGGTCCGATTGCGGGTTGCACATACCCGCTATCGTTTGTGCTGAAACCGCTGGCACCTGTAGCGTTCACGGCTTTCACCCAGTAATACAGAATAGTTCCGGGCGTTGTGGCGGCAGTCAGATCGTCATAGGTTGTATTTGCCGTTGTGACCAAGTTGGAGCTGATTGTTATGTTATTACTTATGCTCCGCCAGACTTGGTAGCCGGTTGCGTCGCTCGCCGCGTTCCACGTCACCACAATCTTGTTGGTGTATGTTCCGTCGCTGGCGCTCAAGCCCGTTGGGACGGAAGGCAGCGGGTTCGGTGGTGTTACCGCGTTCACGGTCAGCACCGCCACCGCGCTCGTCACCGCGTTCACCATGTTGCTGACTATGCAACGGTAATTCCCCGCATTACCGGCCTCTACCGGATTGATCGTGTAGGTCGCGTTGGTCGCCAAGGCAATGGGCGACACATCCTTCTGCCATTGGTAATACAGCGGCACGGTTCCCGAAGCCGCCACCGTGAAACTCGCGGAAGAACCCGGATTGTTGGTCCGAGACTGCGGATCGACAGTGATTGCCGCCTGCACGAGCCACAGGGCGGTCGGAAGATCGCCAAAAGTCGTACCCCATCCCGTTGCCCCAGCCAAGTAATAGATGATCGCATTGTCGTAAACGCCAAACATACCGAACACACTCAAACCAATGCTGGGGGCGTTGCCCTCGAAATAGACACTGGTCAGGCTGGTGCAGGAAACGAACGCAAAGTCCCCGATGTTGGTGACACTGGCGGGTATTGTGACGCTGGTCAGGCCGATGCAACTCTTGAACGCTTGATTCCCGATGCTGGTGACGCTGTTGGGGATTGTGTAGCTGCCGTCTATGCCGCCGGGGTATTCGATGAACGTGGTCTGGCTCTTGTCGAACAAGACCCCAGCCACACTGCTATAGATGGAATTTTCTACGTCCACCGTGATCGCGGTCAGGTTGGTGCAGGAAGCGAACGCCCCCTCCCCAATGCTGGCAACACTGTCGGGGATCGTTACGCTGGTTAGGCTGGTGGCAGCGAATGCTTGGTTCCCGATGTTAGTGACGCTATCGGGTATAGTAACGCTGGTCAGGTCAGAGCGCCAAAGAAACGCATTCAACCCAATGATAGTGACGGTCTTGCCCTCTATAACAGATGGGATGTCAACCGCACCGGAACCATGATATCCTGTGATTGTGATCGTGTTGTCAGCATTTGTCGTGTAGGTGAAGTCACCGGCCTGTACCGCTACTGTGGTTGCCAGTAAAAAAAGCACAGACAGCCACCGCACAATTGTTAATGTTTTCATGATTCTCCTTTGGTTAGAAGTTGCTCAAATCCGCTTTGTTTTTCGAACAGTGACACGTTTAGAATAATTATTGTTGCCCGCCGAAGTAATTTTTCGCCTTCGAGGTGGGTCGCTCGCCGAAGTCGGCTACTGCATTGTTCGTGTCAAAGGTTAACCAGAACTCGGTATTTTTGCTTTTCCCGGAAACGAAAGAAACGGGATTGCTCATGTATTCTTCCTTGATATACGAAAACTGCTCCTGTCCCTGACCCAAGTCGATCTTCTGATCGGGATTTCCCAGTTTTTGCAGCACCTCCGTTTTCGTCGTTTTGCCTTTGACAATTTGTGATTTAAACTGGTTTAACACCGTGCCGTAAGAAACGCAGCCCGTTATCAATGTTGCCAGACAGCAACCCAAAACAAATTTCATCATGACTTTTTTCATACTCGATTCCTCCTTTTTATGTTATTGACCTCGCTTTGTTTTTCGAACCGGAGCCCGCCCGAAAAACAAAAAGGGCGCGAACTCCAAGTCCGTGCCTCTTCCGGGGACCGCTAAGCCCTCTTGGGAAACACAAAACAAGAAGCCGCGCCCCATATGTGGCGCGTTCTCGTCAGTGTCACTTCCCAAGATGAAAATTAGCGGTTTTCGGAAGAAGCGATTCTGTGCGTTAACGCAATATTATTTTGTCAGATATTTAAGTTTGTCACCTCATTGTTATTGACGGCAACATGCCGACTAATTGGGATAATAGAGCTTTTCCATGCCGAAAGGCAATAAAAATAATTAGGTAGTTGTCTGTTACGCCGGTTGCAAGGTGATCGCTCGAACGGATAATTATCGAATCCTCCGCTTCGCCGTAGTCGGGTGGATTCTCCTCTTTACAGCTTCCGATTCTTCGTTCGAAAAAGCGTTCGGGTATCAGCGTCGTTACTTATCAGGTAGTCAAAGTCTTCCCGCATAAAAGTGGTAAACCAACCGTCGTCAGTGACGAAAGCGGGTGTGGCATTTCGGTTCGGTGAAAATGAATACAAGGCGAAGACGCATCTCGTGTCGAACAAATACATAGCGTGATTGAAATACTTCGGCGAGGAATACACCTCAACTATTCCATATTTCGCCAAGCCAGAAAAATCTTCGATCGCTTGTTCGATTCGATTCCGCAATTCACGCGGTTCCAAACGTAGCCGGGGCGCATAGACTTCAAGCAATGATGACGATGTGACATCAGGCAGAATAACTCGTAATCGCGCCTTGGGTTTTTTGAGGAGAGCCCGAATATGTTTGAGATAGGTGTTGCGCCAGGAGGCGGCATACATGACTAGGAGGTCAAGCGAAGCCGAAGCTTGAAAAAAATCCGGCCAACGATCAATGTCCACAAAATCGCTATAGAGATGGCTCAGTCCTGACGCATCAGCCACTGGTCGCAGGGCGTCAGCCAGATGCACCAAGCCAGTGGGATACTTGGATGGTCCCCGAAAGTCGGCATACATTTTATGGTTCAACAAAATAGGGGTGTTGCAGGTCTCCAAAAGGACCGGCAGCACTCGAATATGTTTCTCCGTGATCTCCTGCCAGTATTTTGTTTGCCATTCGCGTTCCACCCATTTGGACTGGACGCTTCGTTTTGAGAGAATGAGAACAACCGAATCGGCATCCTCTATCCCGTGCGATATTTCGCTAATAATGGAATCGCCGACCCGGAGCTCCCACTCATCTAGCCATACCTTATGATGAAGCTGGCGCAAATCCTCGGCCAGACGGACCGCGAACTTTTTGTCACCCGACGCATGTGAGATAAATAACTTGGACATGGGTCCCTTCTTAATATTTACTGCTTTTCAATATTGTGAAGCACTATCCACTTCTCGCTGCACATCCCAATGTCACAAACCTGGACGGATGAAGTTGGGATTGAGGTGATAGTGCCCAAAACTTGGGTCGCTATTTTCCACGCGCGAGCCTGATGTTCCGGCACGACTTTCGCAATGGAAATGTGCAAATCAAACCGCTCCAGCACAAAAGAACTTCCATATTTTTGGAAAATCTGGCGGTCTGCAGGAGGTAGGCGGGCCAGCCGAACTGGGTCTTCTTGATAATCAGCACCGCGGACGGTAGCTGCCGCTGACAAAATGCGTTCATGTAGAGAGCGAATGGCCGGAGTAATGGTCAATCCGAGAGAAATGTAGCCAGCTGATCCTTTAATAACTTCGACCGGCACAAGTTCAGGTAGAGATTTCTCAACAATATGATCAATCATATCCAAGAAGATTGAAAGCTGATCTTTGGGGATGGTGCAGATATGCAAACTTGCATGAGGCGGGAACGTGTCGTTATCAATAATGTTTTGATTGGTGAATTGTCGGGAGATTGCCTGACTGGCGTTAATAACGGCGGAGTAGAGTGGCTCAGCTGGGATTAGAGTCACATCCACTCGAATCCTTTCTGGACCTGCCGTGGGTAATTTAGTTTTTATGTCAGTAAACATAGATCAATTCTACCACAATATCTGGGTCTGACAGGTTATGTATACTACCGAGCTAAACACTCGATCAAGGGCTCTATCGAATCCTCCGCTTTGCCGTCGTCGGCGCATCAGCCATATCATTTGAAAATGTCGCCGCAAATCCTTCCGCACGTTCTTTCAGCTTTTGCTGTGCCTTGGCGTACGGCAAGGCAAACGGCATTTTTTGATAGAGGGTTTCGAGGTAGCGCGTCACCAGTTCCTCGGATGTCGGCAATTTATTGACCTCCGGGGTATAAAGCGATACGGGCGCGCTCATGCCCACCAGTCGGGCGACACCCTGCCGTTCTTTTTGATCGAACAATGCGGCCATTGACCGGAAAAGCTGTTCCTCAAGGGAACGGAATTGGACATGCGCCAACTCTTTGCCAAGAACGGGAACAAGTGTCGGCACAAGCGTTTCTGAATGCGATGTGCCTTCCGACCACGATTCGTTTTCACTGACAGATGCGGAAGCAAATTCGCTGTCTGACTTGCTCGTGTTTGTCGGGTCCGTCAACGTTCCATCAAGCGGAAAAACTTGTGTGCCACCATGCCCCGCGCCGGAAGCCTGTCCTTCTTGTCGTCCGCCGCCCCTGCTTGACGATGTGCCGTCGCTGACGATTTTTTTAAACTCCTCGCGATATTCCATGACCTTGGTCGAATACAACTCGTGCTTGATCTCGTCGGGGTTTATGACGCCCATGAATAGCGACTGCGCCATGACGCGAAGATTGTCCTCATGGGACAAGCGGAATACGACCTTGCTTGACGCATTTTCCATGATCGAATTATAGGCCCGCCGTCCGTTCTCGCCGCGATCAAGCAACTGATTGGGGAACTGATGGGCCATCGTCAGATGAAGCCCGAAACCGCGTGCCTCGTCGAGGTTGTCGGAAATGGTGGGCGTTACGAACCGCTGAAATTCGTCGAGATAAACATAAAACGGTTTGTGTCGCTCGTGTTTTCCCCGCTCTTGCGCGGCTGTCCATAGATCGCTTAAAAGCAAAGTCGCAAAAAGTTCGGAATTTTCTTTGGAAACTTTTGCCCGTTCCGTGGCAAGGCTCACTAAAATAATGGAGCCTTCTTCGAGCGCCTTGCCAAAATCAAGCGACACGTCCGGCTGTCCGAACATATTCCGCATGGTTTGATTTCTGATGAAGCGTCGAAGACGGTTGATGGTGCTCCCGATCTGCGCTTCAAAATCCTTTGGGCTTAATGCGTCAATCGACTGCCAGTCGTGGAGGGATGGCGCATCCTGCATGTCGGCAGTCAGGGCACGGCGGATTTGCTTTGCGGCACGGTCAATAAGGTATTCGGCTTCGACAAGGGTCAGTTTCTTTTCATACAAGGTGCGAAGAACATTGCCCGCCCAGCGTTCGAAAAGAGGGGTCTTATCCGTCCCGCTCTGGCCCCAGACGTATGCCATTGCGTTGATAATGTTATCCACCAGAACGGAAGGGTCGGCCATTTTCCGCTGTCGAAGCAAATTGTATGACACAATCCAGTCGTCACGGCGAAGGTCTATCGGAATGACAGGCCGCTCAATATTGTTCCACGCAAGCCAACTGATGAGACTGTCATAGAGCGAGCCGTGGGGATCGAGGACAAGCAATCCGGATCGGCTCTTGCGCCAAGCTTTGATGTCCTGACGAATCAGGTATTCCAAGAATTTAGACTTGCCCGTTCCGGTTCCGCCACAAACGTAAAGGTGCTTGTCGCGTTCGGTGCGCGAAAATCCCAGCATGGCATTTCTGCCCGCAAGGTGTCCGAGATTGATATCGTTGCCCAATGGCTTGCGCATGATTGAATTCGTAGCATTTTTCTTGATGTTTTGCACGATTTATCTGACGAATGCCGCCTTTAGGCGGCAACGGGTGCAATCGTATAGGATGTTAGAACCGTGTTTGAGCAAAATAATAATACCACAATCTACATTCCAATATTCTCTATTTATTTAATTTATAAATTATTCGTTAATTTTTATTGCTTTTCCTTCAATCAAGGCTTTCGCTATCTTCTTGTAAGCAGAAGCTAAAATTCTTTGAAAAGTGCTTTGGGAAGTCTTCATTTTTTTAGATGCTTCCGTTTGTTCCAGGCCTTCTATGTTTTTCAAACGAACAGCTTCCAACTCTTCCAAGGTTAATTCCACTTCATCCAGAAATCTCAAAGGAATGCCTTGAGGCTTAAAATACCTCACATTGGGACTAAAATTTATTCGGCGACATAATCTTGGTCTTGGCATAATGTTTATATTATAAATAATTTATAAAACAAAGCCACCTCTATTGTTTTGGTAGCTCTGTTTTACAAACTAAGCATTCAGATCCGCGATTTCTTGTTCAATGGCTTTTTTCTCTTTCTCTAAAGATTTCTTCTGTTCTTCTTTAGTTAAGGCTTTACCAGCGAAACGAAAAAAGCGTCCTCTGCCTTGTCCTAAACCACGCCCAAAACCTCTTCCAACACCCTGACCAGCTCCTTGGCAATTACCAAGACCTCGTCCAGTTCTTGGACCTTGTCCCCTTGGACCTGTTCCATTTAATCTAGGCATATATTTATTTGATTGGATTTATAAAACGACCTTTAATTATGAGTATATACCCATAATTATTTTAAGTCAAGACAGTTTGATTAGAACTAAAATGTCTTCATCCTGTTTAATTCTTTATACAAAATCCCTTCTATGGCGCAGACCGTATCGGCCAAAGGCCGAAATTCGTCCTGCCAAAGGTGACGCGGGCGTCACCCGTAAAATCCGTATGAGCATAAAGCGAGCGAACACGAGTCTCCCGCTTTGGGGATGCTTGTGATGGCTCGCGTGCGAATTCCATGCCCAAAGTCTTGGTGATTTTGAGCCGAAGGCGATAAAATTGCCAAGTCTTTGGGCTAACTCGTCCCGCGTAAGCGGGTCTTCAACCCGTAAGAACATGTTTCGGTTTCCAAGATGACGCTTGCGTCATCTTGGAAAACCCGTATGAGCTGGCGGACTTGAGCTTCCCCGAAGGGGATGTTCAAGTCCGGTTTCCGGCGAATTCTGCGTCACAAGTCTTGCAAGTTTTGAGCTGAAAGTGTACTTTCTTTGAAGCGATAAACTTGGCAAGTCTTGTGACAATTTGTCCCGCGTTAGCGGGTTCCCCGTACCCGTAAAACCAGTGTAAAGGACATGGTACTTACCCGGTTTAACCCGTCCGTGGGTGAACCCGTGGGGGAGCGACAGCGACCGAGGGAGGTTTTTGGCGAGCACGGTATGCGCCGCGCGCAGTCCCGTTAGCCGCCTGAGCGGAAAAACCGACCGAAGTCGGGGGCAGACCATTACGAGTAAAATCGCAACTTGACCATTGCAAACAAAGGGTTATTTTAGAACGCAACCCTTCCCCTGTGCGGGGAAGGGTGTGGGGAAGGCTTAATCGGTTACATTTTCGTCAAAAAAGGTTCGGACTTTGTCCAATAGGGTCCACCATAGTGAACTTTCTTGTTATAATAAACTTATGAAAAAATTTTGGTTACCAATACTTTCAATAGGTTTGTTTTTAATTCTAGCTATTTTGGTATTTGTACAAAACAGTGCCATCATGGCGTTTGATAAAATCATAGAAAGTTTTTTCATCGGAATACATAACCAAATTTTTGATAAATTTTTTATAGAAATTACCAGAATTGGTGATATTATTCCCGCTTCTATTTTTATTTTTCTTGTAGCATTTATACTATTCATCAGTAAAAAACATACCAAAGCAAAAATGATTTTATTAAGTTCTGGACTTGGAATTTCTGCTGGATCATTCATAAAGATAATTGTAGAAAGAGTTAGACCAGGAAACGCAATGATAGATACAATCGGTTCAAGTTTTCCCAGCAATCATGCAATTATTGCCGTTGTCTTATGCTTATTTTTTATATATGAATTTTCAAAATATATAAAAACTAAATGGTTAAAAATCAGTTTTATAATTTTTGTTATCTTGATTTTTTCTCTCCTCGCACTTAGTCGACTAGTACTTGATGTTCACTGGATAAGTGATGTGGTTGCAGGAATTTTAATCGGAATAACGTGCTTTAGCATTTCACGAAAAATTTTTGAAAACTAAAAATAGCCCCGGAGTAAAATGATTTGAAACGTCTTTGTCTGGACTGAAGATGTTTCAGGTCATTTTGCGGAGGGGCTGTTTTTTCCTATTTTGTCATCAAAAAAGCCCCGTGCAGAAGCACGGGGCTTTTTCTTAATTTATTTTCCTACTGACTCCACCAATCTCTTCAAAGTTTCAGGATTTTCTTGTGCAAGTATAGCTAAAATTTTTCTATCTACTTCCATTGATTTCTTTTTCATAGCTCCGATAAATTTACTGTAAGTCGTGCCATTCTCTCTAAGACCTGCGTTTATTTTAACATTCCACAACCTTCGAAAATCCCCCTTCTTGTCTCTTCTATGGGCAAAAGCATTCGCACCAGCGTGCATTATCATGGTATTTGCGGCAGCTTCTTTCTTTGAACCATCGTGCCTATAACCCTTAACCTGTTTTAAGATATTTCTTCTGGTTTTATTTTTTGTTGTACCTCTTTTTACTCTTGCCATGTTATTTAGTTTGTTTAGTATGAATTAGATAAAAATCTTGCTCTGTCTTTATTTTTAAAAGACATGAGTACTGACCTTTTTTTAAAAAGCTGGGAACCGCGACTTTCTTTGGCATTAAAATGATTCTGACCCGCTTTTCGTCCCAGAATCTTACCATTTTTGGTAACTCTTAATCTTTTTGTAAAACTCTTGTTTGTTTTCATGATATTTTTGGCTTATTATCTTTTTCTATTACCATTGTCATCCCTTTCAAGCTAGCCTTTGCTTCTTCGGCAATTTTATAATTTTCAGTTAAAAGTTTTAACATCCTTTCTATTCTCTCTTTCAAGAAAGTTTTGTTCATATACTTTGACCTGCCCGGAAGAAAAAGATTTAGTTTGACTCTATGACCGTCTTTGAGCCATTCTGAAGCTTTTTCGGCTTTTAATAGGAGATCATGATCATCTGTGCCGATTTTCACTTGCAAACTCTTCACCTCCACAACGTGAGATTTAGTCTTTGCCTCCTTTAGCTTTTTCTTTTCAGCGTATTGAAATCTACCATAATCTGCGATTTTTGCAACTGGTGGAATAGAGTTTGAAGATATTTCAATAAGATCAAGGTTTTTTTCTTTTGCAAGACGTAATGCTTCTTCAAGCGATATTACTCCAAAATTTTCTCCTTCTTCTCCAATAACACGTAATTCCCCCGCTCTTATTTGTCTATTTATTCTATTGTATATTTTCAACTTATTAAATGATACCTTATAATGCTGTATTTATAGCACATTTTTGTTTTCTTAACAATAGAGCTAAAAATCCAGGTCGATTTTTTCTTCATATTCTGGGTGATATGCATCTACATCCAAATTATCTTTTATTTTTTGTACAAGAAAAAGCGAAGATTTTAGTTCCCCCATTACTACAAAGACTTTTTTCAAAACACCACTTTCTGATGCTTTTTCTACAAAAGAAAGTAAACCGTCTGAATCTTTATGAGAAGAATATCCCTCAATAGATTCTACTTTTGCTTTTACTCGCATTTTCTGGCCATGGATAGTCACTTCCTTTGCTCCGTCTTGAATTTGTCTGCCAAGCGAACCAACAGATTGATAACCGACAAAAAGTATTACGGCGTTCGGATCGGAAATATGATCTCTCTCATGGTTTACCACTCTCCCACCATTTGACATTCCAGAACCAGCAATAATTATTTTTGGGTTTGGAGTCATATCTATTCTTTCTGATTCATCCGGGCGAATGGTAAATTTAAGACGAGGAAACTTAAAAACATTATCCCCGCCTAAAATCTGTTCTCTTACGGTTTCATTCAGGTAAGAGGAGTCTTTTTCATAAACTTTTGTAATTTTTGTTGCAAGCGGTGAATCAATAAAAACAGGAATTTGAGAAAGATTATTTTGTTCAAAAAACTCATTCATTTCATAAAGTATTACTTGAGTTCTCTCCAATGAAAATGCCGGAATAATTAAAAGAGACTTGTTCTTTATTGTATCTTCTATTATTTGTTTCAATTTTCTTCTTCTTTCATCTTTCGGCTCGTGGTTTCTATCGCCATAAACGCTTTCCATGACTATATAATTTGCATCTGTAATATCTTCTGTGTCATTTAAAAGCAAAGACGGAGAATTTCCGAGATCTCCCGTAAAAACAATTTTCTGGCCATTTTTCGAAAACTCTATCATTGCCGAACCTAGAATATGTCCGGAATCCTTAAACAAAACATTGATTCCCATCCCAAGCTCAAGCGGGGTCCTGTATGACAATGTTTCCCATAGAGAAAAGGTTTTTTCAACATCTTTCTTGTCATAAAGAGAAAGAACTCCTTCTTTTCTTGATTCAAGATCCATAATTCCGAGCATATCTTCGAGTAGTGGTTCTGCGATATCTCTTGTCGGCAAAGTGCTTATGATTCTCCCCTTAAAACCATCCTTAACAAGTTTAGGAATCCTACCAATATGGTCTATATGGGCATGAGTAACAAAAAGAAAATCAACAGAAGATGGGTCATATGGAAATGGATCTCTGTTTATCCTTTCTGTTTCTTCACTACCCTGCACCAAACCACAATCCACAACTATAGAAATCTTTTTTTCATTCTCCTCAAAATTCATCAGAAAGTTCGCACCTGTTACGGAACCCGTACCACCAAAAAAGTTTAATTGCATATTTCGCCAGATTTAGGATCACAAACCGACTCATTTGAACATTTTCTCCTCCTAATAAAATAAAAATAAGCGACCATACCCCCCAAAAAGTCATTAAAAAGATCGCCAAAGGTATCTGTCCAATAACCAACGTCATCCATAAAAGTAATTTTACCTACCAGTTCAAAAATTTCCCAGCTAATTCCTATTATAAAAATAGCCAAGAAAACAATAAAAAAAATCTTTGTTTTATAATTTATTATGGAGCTGATATGACCGAAATAGCAAAAAATCCAAAGAGCAGTAAGGGCAACCCAGAGACCGCCAAGGAAATGCATAGGTATGTCAAACCATTTATATGTCCAATACCAATTAAAATATGAACCGAGAAAATGCAAAATTACAATTAATATTAATACAAAAAAAGATTCCCAGAAAGCCCTCATTTTTGACATAAGATAATTATACCAGAATCCTAAAAGAAAATCTGTCCCTAGTGGACAGGTTTTCTATTAGGATTACTGATTGGCACTTACCTGGCTTTCGCTAGGTGGGTGCTCGCAATGATACGCCAAGGCGTATCAAGATATAGAGCTCCCTTAAAATAAATTAAGGATAATGCCAACCGATAATCCTGACTCAATTATACTACTCTCATATAGAAGTCAAGAAGAAAAACAAAAAAGCCCCCGCTTTGGGCGGGGGCTTTTTTATTTAACATTTTTCGTCTTCCATAATACTTTTATCTATCTGCAATCTCACCTCTCATTTTTTCAATGATTTGTGAAGCTGCATCTTGACCTCCAAGACCAAAAGCAAGACCTAAAGCAAGAGAAATGGCGATAATAACACCTGTAAAGAGGGTATTAATAAAGCTCACGGCAATTCCCAACTGGACAAGAACTGCAAGAATTGCAAAAATCCAAATTGCCCATTTTGTTATATTACCAGCAAAATTTGCTGATCTTATACCGGCAGCTTTGGCTGAACCAGCAACAAGCTTCTGCATGGCTTCTGCTACCACTGCTGCTACAAGAATCATAAGAACGGCTACTATGACTTGAGGTAAATAGCCGAGAACAACTCCTCTTAAAAATTCTGTGACTGTTTGTAATCCAAGAATTTCTAAAGAAGCAACTAAGAAAACGATAATAAAGAACCATTTAATAAGGGCTCCTACAAAGTTTCCTGAATTAAGTTTGAAACCGCCTTTTTCAAGGGTTTTTTCAAAACCAGCTGCACGAAGGGCATTGTCTACCTTAGTAAGACCAATAAGTTGAGAAACTAGCTTTCCTAAAATTGAAGCTATTATCCAACCTAAAATGAAAATAATAAGAGCAGCAATAAAACTTGGAAGGAAATTAGCCACTCCAAGCCAGATGCCTTTAAGAGACTCAGTAAAAACTGTTCCCCATGAAATTATCATAATAAAAAATAATTAACTAACTAATAAATTTTGTTATACAAAACGTATAACGACCTTTTTTACCCCTATATTATAACAATAAAAACAATAGATTACCAAAAAAGGTGTGGATTACTTTTGAGGCATTATTTTGTCGAGTAAAACTTTGTGCGGATAGTCAAGAGCATCCCTAACGAGCTTATCATACATGCCAAGGCGATATTTGAAGTCTTCAGTATCAAAATACGCATAGGCAAGTTCTTTACCAATCTCTGATTCTATACCTTTTATACCCTTTTCAAGAGTAGATTTTCTGATTCCATCCCCAACAACAAGCATGTCCAGTCTGCTATCGGGATCTTGTATAAAAACCCCAGCGACCAAAACAAATTTTAATTTTCCAGCAGAAGAAAGCTTTTTAACTATGTTTGCACGTTCAAGTGATTCTGTACTCAGAAGAAGATCGCGCAAAGCGCTCATATAAGAAAAATTCAAATCCAAGCACCATCCTTTTTCTTTCTTTTTTGATTCTACCTGCTTTTTACCTTTTTTCTTTATTATTGTTTTATAAAAAACTCTAGTTTTAATCAAACCGGCCTTTTTTAAAAGTGAAAGTTCTTTTCTGGCCTCATTTGATTTGATTTTTGACTTGCTACAGATATCACCAAAATCGTAAGCCATTTCCTGATTAAAAAGAAAGAGGCGTATGATTTTGACTCGTGCCTGACTATTGAACAAAATTCCCAGTGTTTCCATAAGCGTAATTATAACAAATTGTAACAAAAGAAAAAGGGCGAGGAAATGTTTCTGAATGATCTTTGTCCGGACTTAAGATCAATTCAGGAATATTTCCTCGCCCTTTTTTCTTCTTATTTTAATGTAACTTTTCCTCCCCCCTCCTCCACTTTTTTCTTTAATGCTTCTGCTTCTTCTTTCTTCATATCTTCTTTTAAGATTGAAGGGACTCCATCTACAAGGTCTTTTGCCTCTTTAAGACCAAGGCCAAGAAGCTCTTTTACTACTTTAATAATAGCAATTTTGTTTGCACCAGCACTTGTAAGTTCAACTTTGAAAGATGCTTTTTCTTCTGCTGCTGCGGCTGCCGGAGCGGCTGGACCAGCAACTGCTGCTGCAGATACTCCAAACTTTTTCTCAAATGTTTGTACGAGTTCATGAAGATCAAGTACTGACATTTTTTCTATTTCTGCAACAATTTTTTCAAACTTTGCAGGAACAACTACTTTTGTTTCTTCCATAAAATTTTTTATACTTAAATTAATAAACTAAGCTGTCTTTGTTTTTGCCACTTCGTTAAGTGCAATAACAAATCTTTGAATTGGAGAATTGATAATATTGACAAACATACCGTATAAACCTTCTTTAGAAGGAATTAGGGCAATTGAAGACATTTCTTCTTTTGTCATGTACTTACCGTCAAATATTCCCCCCATGATAGAGACACTGTCTTTATATTTCTTTTGAAAATTAAAAACTTCTCTTGCGGGAGCTATGAGATCTTCACCATAAGCGAGAGCCAGCTCTTTTTCAAGTTCCGGCAACGCACCAGAAATAGAATTGCTACCCATTGCAATTTTAGCTAATGTCTTTTTTGCAACGACATATCCTACGCCAGAGGCTCTGAGAGCTTTTCTCACCAAAGTTTCATCTGCGACAGATAAATTGTGAAAATTAACAAAAACTACTGAATTAGATCCTTTGATAACTTTTGACAAGTCATCAATTATTTCTTTCTTTTGTGCTTTTGTAATCATTTGGATATTTATATTTAATCCCGTTAGAAATAGGAAATTCCTAATTTCCGCTATTTCTAATGGGACGACCTTTTTGTAAAAGGCCTCACGACAAATGAGTTGACCTCGGTCGGAACTTCTGCCTTTCGGCTGCCGACTGTCTGTGGCCCTTTAGGATCAGACTAACATAATACTAAAAAAAAGCAATCTACGAAAAAAGTGAGTATTATCTGGCCGTCGCAGGAACAACCTCGAAGTAATCCTTATCGTCAAAATACGCAGAGCGGATACGTGAAGTCGGAATTCCAGTCCTCGCAGACAGAGCGCGAGCGTAGAGAGCAAGCTGATGTCTCGCCTTTGTCTCGTGTCGCGCATCCGGCTTGAAATCTAGTATGTAAAGATAATTTCCCCGCACTTGAAGAATGTCAATATGTCCCGTGATAGGGGCGGATAGCTTTAGATCGGGTGCTTCTTTCGGGTGGAGCCATACTGGTATTTCAACCGCCACAGTCGCCGTATCGTTTGCGAGCATAAAATGTTCCACCGCTTCGTGCCGCAAGGTGGCGCGTTTTGCAAGAAGTAGTCCCAGCTTCGCGAGAGCGACCGCATTGTTGTCCGGTCGTCGCCACGCGACGAGTTGCGTTTTCACCGGCATCTCCGAACAACGGCCGTTTTCCATGCCGGAAAAAAGCTTGTTGGGGCATTCTTCGGAAACGCGCCAAAGGTAACGGCGCAGTTCCGGGAAACGGTTTTTGGAAAACATGTTTGTCTTGAGCCGATGGAACTTGAAGCGATATTCCTGATCGTTATGCCGGAAGACATGCGAAACGATCGCATTGTTTCCTAAAGAAAACTTTCTGCGGTAGCGGATGAAGGTGCAGACATTGGAAAATTGATTGAGCCACGCATGAAGCGTGCTTTGCGGCACCGCAACTTTGAAGCGTCGCGCGATTTCGTTGCGAGTGGCATCGAGCGTGCTTCCAAGATTGTATGCGGTGATGGCGGAAAGTATCACCGCCGGGGAGTAACGACGACGCGGAATGGGGGCGTTCGAGAAATACGATTTGCAGCGGGCGCAGAAATATTTCTGGACAGCTCCTTGTTTTGTTTTTCTTGTGCCGGAATGAATCGCGGGTTTACCGCAAGTCGGACATGGCACAACTTCCCTATTTGCGACCGTGGCGGGAAGATCTGATGCCGGTAAATTATTTTTTGTTTGGTTTGTAAGCATGTTGGGTGGGAGCGTACCAGACGGGAATGGAATCCGATACAACGGACGCCTTTCGGAAATGATGATAGCATGACCAGACGCGTTTGGGAATAGCGGGAACGGGAGAAAAGTTGCCACAGGGCGGTTAAAATCACCCGTAACAAGAAAAGGTGACTTTCCTTTGGGGGAATGGCGTATTGAAGAGAGGAAGGGGGGCGGAAGGAGGAAGCGGACGCTTCCTCCTTCCGGCACAAACAAAGGCCGATGTCGTTTCACCTCCGGCGAAAGCCGCAGTTAAAGACGACCAGCCACCCGTGCCTGACTGGTTGCATGTTGGCACGGCAAAAAAAGAATGGTCGCTACGGATTACG
>Ga0247840_10006125_pt1 | contig 17569 bp, 12 predicted proteins | sample LaCruzMarch2015__FD_192404 | JGI IMG/M metagenome (GOLD analysis project Ga0247840, IMG submission 192404) | Freshwater microbial communities from meromictic Lake La Cruz, Castile-La Mancha, Spain - LaCruzMarch2015_17m | ecosystem: Environmental > Aquatic > Freshwater > Lake | place: Spain... | reverse complement strand
GCCCAGAGAACGTTTCTTGGCCTGCAAGGAGCTTTGGCTCAGGCCTTGGATTCCTTCACTTCTTCTCACTGCAGGAACTTCTTTCAGCACGCCAACTATACGACTAATTAAATAGAAAGCGCTCTAAACCACCGGCCCGGGTGAAAGCCTAGAGCGCCGGCACCATGAAACCCGCCAAGTTGTCGTGCAAGCGGACAGGAATGGTGGCCAGGACGCGGGCCCCGTTTTCCTCGTAAGCGATGGAGTGAACGGTTCCCTCCCGGTGGAGGCGGGCGAGAAGTTCCGGGCGTTCAAGGGGGAGGAGCATTTCGACCGAGAGTGTCTGACGGGCGACGAGTTCGGAGAGCCGGGCGACGAGCTCGTCGAGTCCCTGTCCGGAATGCACCGAGATGAAGATCGCTTCCGGGAACCGCCCGCGCAGCCAGATGCGTGTGGTCTCGTCGTTCACGCGATCCATCTTATTGAATACGATCAGGGCCTGACTCGTATCGGCCCCGAGTTCTTCGAGGACGTTCTTCGTTGTGTCGTAGAATTCCAGAACCCGGGGATGAGAGGCATCGAGGACGTGGATCAGGAAGTCCGAGAGCGCAGCCTCCTCGAGCGTGGCGTTGAACGACTCGATGAGCCCGTGCGGCAGCTTGCGGATGAAGCCGACCGTGTCGGTGAGGAGGAGCGGCTGTTTGTTCGGGAGGGCGATCTTGCGCGTCGTGGTGTCGAGCGTGGCGAAGAGCTTGTTCTCGACCAGCACATCGGCCCCGGTCATGCGGCGCAGGAGCGAGGACTTACCGACGTTCGTGTAGCCGACAATGGCGGCATTCGGCACGGGGGCGCGCTTGCGGTCCTTGCGCTGGGTCGCCCGCGAGCTGCGGACCCCCGCCAGTTCGCGCTTGAGCCGGTCGATCTGGCCGCGGATTTTCCGCCGGTCCTGCTCGAGCTGGCTTTCGCCCTCGCCCTTGGCACCGATCCCGCCGCCCTGTTTGCCGAGGTGTCCCCAGGCGCGGGTGAGGCGCGGCAGCGAATACGCCATGCGGGCGAGATCGACCTGGATTCGAGCCTCGCGGGTCTGCGCGCGCTCCCCGAAAATATCCAGAATGATCTCCTGCCGGTCGATCACAAGCACCTTCGCCAGCGCCTCCCAGTTCCGCTGCTGCGCGGGAGTCAGCTCGTTATCGAAGACCAGCACGTCACACTCGAGCTCGCGCGCCCGCTCGCAAATTTCCTCCGCCTTGCCCGAGCCGATGAAATATTTTGCATGCGTCTCCCGCGTGTGGACGGCCATTTTTTCGACAACCGGAATCCCCAGCGTGCGGACGAGTTCCTCGAGCTCCGCAAGCAGATCCTCCGCATCAACCCGGCCGGCGGGATCAACAAACGCGCCGACCAGCAGCGCGCGCTCCACCATCTTGTCCCGAGGTCTGATCTCAAACATATAAGCCACCACAGCTAACACACCCCGCAGCTTTCCACCACGTTTTCAGCCAGGGCCCGGAAGGATTGATTCTTTTCGCTCCGGATTGACTCATTCCTTATAGAAGTGTTCATTTGAACACTATGATTCTCCACATCGATGCCGATGCGTTTTTTGCCTCTGTCGAGCAGGCGTCGGATTCGCGACTGAGAAGGAAACCGGTCGCAGTCGGCGGCGCGGCACGGGGGGTGGTTTCCTCGGCGTCGTATGAAGCACGGCGGTATGGGATCACGTCCGCAATGCCGGTGGCCCGGGCGCGCAGGCTTTGCCCGCGGCTGATTGTGATCCCGGGGGATTTTGAAAAATACGAGCACTTCTCGCGGATGATGTTCAGCTACGCGTATGACTTCACGCCGTCGGTCGAGGTGGGATCGATTGACGAAGGGTATGCGGACCTTGGGGGAAACCGAAAAAAACCGCCCGAAGACATCGCGGCAGCGATCCGGCGGGCGGTGCGGGAGACGCTCCGGATCACGCTCTCCGGCGGAGTCGGCGCAAACAAGCTCGTATCTCAAGTGGCCAGCAAGCTCCGCAAGCCGGATGCCTTGATCGCCGTCCCGTCCGGCACCGAGCGCGAATTCCTTGCCCCACTCGAAAATCGATGGCTTCCCGGTGTGGGCCCCCAACTTTCCAGCATGCTCCGCGAGGCCGGGCTCCCGCGCATCTCCGACATCGCAGCCACCCCGCCGGACCAACTCTCATTGTTCGCCGGAAAATCCGCCCGCGAGCTTTGGGATTTCGCCCATGGACGCGACGAACGTCCGGTCGTCCCAGAATCCCCGGCAGCCAAATCCTATTCCGAGCAAACAACCTTCGAGAGCGACATCACCGACGAGGCCTACGCCCTGGCGGTCCTGCGAGGGATGGCCGACCGGCTGTTCGCCAAAGCCCGCACAGAAGGCCAGGCCACCCGCACGATCACCGTCCGCATCCGCTACAACGACTTCGACGAATCCACCCGCAGCCAGAGTCTCGACGAACCGACCGATCTGGAGACCCAGGTCTATGGAGTGATCGCCGCGCTCCTGCGTAAGGCCTGGGAACGCCGCGTCAGCCTCCGGCTCGTCTCGCTCAAACTCGGCAACCTCTACAAAGCCTGCCTCTTCCAGGAACTCGACCTATTCCCTTCCTCCCGCAACTCCACCGTCCTCCACCGCGCTGCCGAGGCGGTTGATGCGATCCGCCTGCAGCACGGAAAGTCCGCCATACTCCGAGGCCACGACCTCTGGCTCCGCAGTCAGAACGGCCAACCGCGCCCGGCGCTTCGCGAAGAGGCGACCATTTACAAATCCGGAATCCAAAATCAAACATCCAGAATCCAAAATCGCACGCCTGCGGCGTGCCTGAACTTCCGCTCCTGTTATAGCTTCATGGATTCGCTGCTCACGCCGGAAAAAATCGTCAAACTGGCGGCGGATGCCGGATGCGAAACCGTCGGAATCTGCGATCCAAACCTCCACGCAGCCGTGCCGTTCTATCAGGCAGCAAAAGCCGCCGGATTGCGTCCGATCATCGGGGCGGAAATCACGGTCTCAGGAAGAAAATATTCCGCATATACGCAGAATCAGGCGGGATACGCGAATCTTTGCTATTTGCTATCGGAAGAGGGGATCAATCGGGAGATGTTTGAGGGCTGCAAGAGCGGACTTGTCGTGAGAGATGCAGGTGAGCCAATCCGCATGGCAAAGTCATTTGATTCGCTATCATTGCGAATTCTGCAAAGCATAAGAACCCTCACCCTTCTCGATGAAGCACATCCCCTAAAAACCGGAGGAGTTTCTTTTGCGGAGGCGCAAAGCAAATATCACGGCGGTTTCGGCGAAACCGCCCTACCGCGCACCGGTAGAGCCGACCGAAGGGAGACAGCCTGCCAAAGGCAGCCACGCAGTGGAGAGCGAAGCGAAGCAAATGGCTCGCCGAGCCGTCCGTCGCTTCCGTCTCTATCCACATGGGACGATGTCATCGAAAGCGATTTCGCATTCGATTTCGAAACCCTCCGGTTTCCGCGTTTCGACCCGCCCGACGCCTGCACGCCGCAGGAATTTCTTTCACGCCTCGCCCATGCCGGACTGAAGGACCGTTACCCTTCCGCCGACCATCGCGCGCAGCTCGACACCGAACTCGCGATCATCGCCGAGGTCGGATACGCGGAATATTTCCTGACCGTCTGGGATCTCCTCCAGGATTGCCGCCGCGCGGGGATCGAGTGGATCACGCGGGGCAGCGCGGCGGACTCGCTCGTCTGCTACTGCCTCGGGATCAGCGACGTCTGCCCGGTCCGGTTTGAACTGTATTTCCAGCGGTTCCTCAACCGCGATCGCATGGCGCTGAACAAGCTGCCGGATATCGATGTGGACTTTCCGCACGACCGCAAGGACGAGGTCGTCGAAATGCTTTTTAAGAAGCACCCGCCCGGGCACGTCGCTGCAGTCGGCGGATTTCATACCTTCCAAGCCCGCTCCGCCCTGGCCGAGATTGCCAAGGTTCTCGGCTTGTCCGACCACCAGGCACGGCGTCTCACCGAACACCTGCCATTCGCCTCCGCAAAAAACGCGGAAGAAGCCGCTGGAACCACCCCCGCCGCCGCGGACGGGCTCTTCGACGACGAACCCGCCAGGACCGCCCTGCGGCTTGCCACCTTGCTCGACGGACTGCCACGCCACGCGAAAATCCACCCGTGCGGGATCGTTCTCTCCCGGCATCCGATCCACGAACTCACCCCGACCTTTATGAGCAACAAAGGCTGGCCTGCCACCCATTTTGATATGGATGCCGTCGAGGAGGTCGGCCTCGTCAAACTCGATATCCTCGCCCAGGGCGGGCTCTCGGTCCTGCGCGACGCCACCCGCACGCTCACCTCGCGCGGAATTTCCGTGGCCTTCGACAACCGCGGCCCGTGGGAAGATCCCGCCGTCTGGGATATCATCGCCACCGGTCGCGCGCGCGGGGTCCACCATATCGAGAGCCCGGCCATGACCAACCTCGAAAAAATGTGCGGATGCCGGGACATCGATACCCTCATCGCCATCGTATCCGTCATCCGTCCTGGCGCGGCAAACAGCCTGCGCAAAACCACCTTCGCCCGCCGCGCCCTCGGACTTGAACCGCCGTCGTTCCCCCACCCCTCGCTGGAACCCTGCCTCCGAACCACCCATGGCGTCATCGCCTACGAGGAGCACATCCTTCAAATCGCACACGCCTTCGCCGGCATGCCCGCCGGTCGCGCGGATATCCTCCGCCGGGCATTGGTGAAGGTGCAGGACGCAAAAATTGAGGAAATGCGCTGCGAATTCTTCGGCTTCGCCCGCCGGAAGGGCCGATCCGAATCCGAAATCCAGGCCGTCTGGGAACTCGTCCATGGCTTTCGCGGCTATGCCTTCTGCCGCGCCCACTCAACCGCATACGCTCTCGAGGCCTGGCAGGCCGCCTGGATGAAAACTTACTATCCCGCCGATTTTCTCGCCGCCGTCCTCACCCATGGCAAAGGCTTCTATTCCCCGCTCGCTTATTCCCTCGAATGCCGGCTCCTCGGCATCGATTTCCTCCCCCCGGACGTCAACCACCGGAATCCCGCGTTCACCCCGGAGACAGCTTTAAAATGCCGCGATAGCGATACTCAAAAGTTGGTAACAGACCCCGGGAAGATGCCCGCCATCCGCGTCCCGCTCACCGCGATCAAGGGGCTTTCCAAAAGACTTCTCACCACGATTTTTGAGAAAAATATCCAACATTTTTTATCTATTGCAGAGTTCGCAGAGTTAACAGAGTCTAGCACCTCTGACCTCCTTCTTTTACTACGCTCCGGAGCCTTCGATTCGCTCTGTTCGAGCAGGACAGAGGCGATCTGGAATATACGTAAATACATTATACAAGGACCTCGCATGCAAAACATTGATAATTTTCAATATCAGCAGAATCTGCCCAGACATGATCGCTTGAAAAGCGAAATGGATTTGCTGGGATTCACGGTCTCCGGACACCCTCTCGAATTGTGGCCGGACATTGCCTGGGAGACGTATTGCCCGATCCAGGAGCTCCACCGGCATCCCGGCCGGCGGGTGACAATTTGCGGGCTTGTGATCGCAGACCGCTTTCACCAGCAGAACGACGGACAGCCGATGAAATTTCTCAGTCTCTGCGACCATACCGGGATCATTGAGACCGAGATGTTCGCAGGCACATTCCGCCGTTTCGGACTCGAGACCCTCCGACACGCGGTCCTGGAAGTCACCGGCACCGTCGTCCCGTTTGAAGGAGATCGAGGATATTCTCTGCGCATCGAATCCGTGCGGAAACCTGGCCGCCTCCAGCAAGCCCGAAAGAAGAGGTTGTTTTCGGTTTGTGAAATGCCCACGCCTGGGACAGATTGAGCCCATTATGAGATCCATCCTGGTGGTTTGCATGCTGGCCGCGGCCTTTGCGGGTTCCGTTTTCGCCCAAGACTCGACCCTCGCCCCGCTCCCGCCGGACGGCTTTGTGACACTTGAACAGGTCGTGAATGATTTTTCCTCCGCGCCGGATGCTGCGCTCCAAAAATACAACGGGATGAGGATCCTGGTCTACGGGCGCGTCGGCCAGGTCACGGAGTCGGATGATTCCAGCGGCGATCCGTTGACGGTTTTCATGCAACTCCCGAACCGGACGACTCCAGACGTCAAGGCCGTCTTCGGAGCGGACGACATGCCGAAGAACAACACGGTGGATCCGAACGGTTCCAAGGTGGATGTCTTCCACCGCAACTGGGACGGGGAGCTCACGAAGGAACGCGCATTTATCGTCGAGGGAGAAAACACCGGGATCCGAGGGACATTTGACAACTTTGTCGCCGGCGACGTCGTGCTGAAAAATTGCAACAAGCTGCAGACCGGGGTGCTCATGAAGAAGCTCGCGGAGCACGGCATTCCCACCGAATAGCTTGAGCGATTTCGAGTATCCAAAACTCTATGACGTCGTCGTCATCGGAGCCGGGCACGCTGGGATCGAGGCCGCGATGGCAGCCGCCCGGCTCGGCTGCGAAACCCTGCTGCTGACGCAGAACGCCGACACCGTCGGCCAAATGTCGTGCAATCCGGCAATCGGCGGGCTGGCCAAAGGACACATGGTGCGTGAGATCGACGCCCTCGGTGGGGCCATGGGGCTGAATACTGATGCGACCGGCATCCAGTTCCGGATGCTGAATGCCGCGAAGGGCCCGAGCGTGCGGGCTCCACGGGCGCAGTGCGACAAAAAGGCCTACCAGTTCCGCATGAAGGCGCTCCTCGAGCGGGAGCCACGCCTCGATCTCAAGCAAGGGAATGTCATGCGCCTGCTCGTCGAGAATGACAGGGTCGCCGGCATCGAGACCAACCTCGGAATCGTGTTCCGCGCCAAATCAGTCATCGTCACCACCGGAACGTTCCTGCGCGGGCTCCTCCATGTCGGGCTGAAAAACCAGACCGGAGGACGCCTCGGCGACATGGTCTCGACGTTCAGCGACTGCCTGAGGGACCTCGGTTTCGAGGTCGGACGCTTCAAGACCGGCACCCCATGCCGACTGCTCGCGAAGAGCATCGATTTTTCCAAATGCGAATCCCAGCCGGGAGACGAGCCCCCGCCGGTTTTCAGCTACCTCGCGGACACCCTGCGGCGCGGCGAGGATGACATCTTCACGCTGAACGAATGGAAGGACGGCTCCTTCCGGGCACGGCAGATCCCGTGCTTCATCACCCACACGAACGAACGCACCCACGCAATCATCCGCGCGAATCTCGACAAGTCGCCGCTGTATGCCGGCGTCATCGAGGGGGTCGGACCGCGGTATTGCCCGAGCATCGAGGACAAGGTCGTGAAGTTCGCGGAAAAGCCGAAACACCAGCTCTTCCTGGAACCCGAGGGACGTCACACCGACGAGATTTACGTGAACGGGGTTTCCACCAGCCTGCCTTTTGACGTGCAGTATGCCTTCATCCGCAGCGTTGCCGGATTGGAAAACGCCGAGATCCTGCGCCCGGGCTATGCGGTGGAATACGACTACTGCCCGCCCACCCAACTGCACACGACGCTGGAGACCAAACGAATCTCCGGACTCTATTTCGCCGGGCAGATCAATGGCACATCCGGCTACGAGGAGGCCGCCGCACAGGGGCTCGTCGCGGGCGCCAACGCGGCCTTGAAAGTTCAGGGACTGCCGGCCTTCACGCTCGGCCGGCACGATGCCTACATCGGAGTCCTCATCGACGATCTCGTCGTCCGAGGCACGCCGGAGCCCTATCGGATGTTCACCAGCCGCGCGGAATACCGGCTTCTCCTTCGACAGGACAATGCCGACCTGCGCCTGACGGCAAAGGGCATCGCCGCAGGCCTCGTCACCGGCGAAAGAAAATCCCGATTCGAACAAAAGGCCGCCTGCGTGGAGGAGCTCCGCACCCGCGTGCGCGAGGTGAAAATCGATTCCATCAGCGTCGAGCGGTGGCTCAAGCGCGCAGAAAATTCCTGGCCAAACCTCCCGCAGGAAATCCGCTCCGCCCACCCGCCGGATGTCTGGGAACAAATCGAAACCGATCTGAAATATGAAGGCTACCTGAAGCGCCAGGAGGAGCAGATCTCCCGCACGGAACGCCACGAAAACAAGATCATCCCCGGCTGGGTTTCCTATCCGGAGATCAAGGGCCTCCGCACCGAGGCAGTCCAGAAGCTCGAAAAAATCCGCCCGGAAACCCTGGGCCAAGCAGCTCGCATCAGCGGCGTCACTCCGGCCGATGTCGCACTCCTCGGAATCTGGCTCGCCCGCGGCGAACGCCTGGAGCAATCCTGAGCGAGAGCGAACGCGGAGAATTCGGCCCCTCTCTTCTCCTCAAGGCGCAAAAAACATCCGGCTGATCTCTTTTCTGCTCACCTTGCCACGGGCGTTGGTCGGAATTTCCGCGACGAATGCAAACCGGCGGGGTATTTTCCACGGGACAAGAAGCGACTGACAGTGCCGCCGCATCCCGGCAGCGTCCCCCTTCCCCGCCACCAGTGCGCAGATCTCGTGACCGCGCGCCGGATCTTCGACGCCGCAGACCACCACCTCGCGAACCCCGGGAGCGTCCGCGATCGCCCGTTCGATTTCGACGGGATTCACCTTCTTCCCCGCCACGTTGATCTGATCGCTCTCCCTCCCGACAATCCAAAACCCGCGCCCGTCCCGCATGAGAAGATCCTCTGGCTCGAAAACACCTCCTTCAATCCCCACCGCATCGGAACGGATCCGGATCCGGGAAGGCAGGGCTGCTTCCAACATCTCCACCTGAACCCCAGTCAGCGGATGCCCGACAAATCCCGGCTCACCGATTATATCCTCCGTGCCATCGTAGCAGATGCCTCCGCACTCGGAGGCACCGTAGAACGTGTGAATTTTCCGTCCGAACCGCGCGTGAAATTCCTTTCCGACCGCCGGGTCGAGCGGGGCACCGGCGGAAATACACAGTCTCAGGGTCTCGGGAAGCGCAGATGCTGAAAGAAGTCCCCGGAACAGGGCCGGCACCGCCGGAAGCACACTCGCTCCCGTTGCGACAAGACCCGCCTCAATAGCCCGAGGAAGGGCGTCCGGAGCCACCACAAGACGAACACCCGCGCACAGCAGTGGAGTCACAAGGTTGCTGAAACCGTAGGAATGCGAAAATGCGATCACGCCAAAATTCAAATCGTCGGCACGGATCCCCATCGTCTCGCAAATGTGATCGCAGTCCGCCAGCAACTGCGCGGCCGTGAATCCAATCGGCCGCGGCCGTGAAGCGGTTCCAGAAGTCAGTTTGTAAAGATCGACCCCCTCCCGCGCGATGCCGGGGGCACCGGTCATTTCTAATTCCGGATGTCGGTTCTTTATTCGTATCCGGACCGTCACCCCCAACTCCCGCTCGGTATCCGCCCTCGCATTCCCCTGCAACTCGGCATCAAAAAGACAAACCGTCCGGCCTGTAGCCCAGATCGCCAGCAGCGATGCGGGAAACGACTCGTGATTCCCCACCTGCAGAGCCACGGCCCCGGGTGTGGAGGGTAGACGTCCGGACAGTTCCTCCGCCTCCGCCCGGATATCCGCAAACGTCCGCAAGACCTCGCCCGAAGGCCCGTAAACGGCGGGACCGTCGCCACGGGAAACCACCCGGAGCCACCGCTCCAGAATCGGATTGTCATTTCGTTGTTGCAGGCAGACACAATCGCGGTATTCTGACTGGCTTTTCAAGAATGAAGACCGACATCCATCCCAATTATCGCGAAACCGTGATCCTCTGTGCCTGCGGAGCCGCATACCGCACCCGTTCGACCCGCGAAAACATCAAGATCGGCATCTGTGCCGCCTGCCATCCGTTCTTCACCGGCGAGCAGAAGTTCGTGGATACCGCAGGACGCGTTGACAAGTTCAAGCGCCGCTACGGAACCGTCCGCGCTCCCCGCCTCGTCAAGAAGGCCTAGCTCATTTCCCACCAAGAAAAACGGTGACCGCACGACTGTGCGTTCACCGTTTTTTCTTTCCCGCTCAACAATGGATTTTGAACCGCTGGTCGCCCGCAAACGCGCGCGCTTCGAGGAACTCGAACGCGAGATGGCGGCATCCGGGCTTTTTGACAATGCCCGCCACGCCCGCGAGATCCTGCGCGAACATGCCGACACGAAGCATCTCCTGGAAATCTGGGACCGTCTCGTAAAGGCGCGCCGCGAGCTGGCGGAAAACCGCGAACTCGCCTCCTCGGACGACAAGGAAATGGCGGAGCTCGCCGCCTCTGAGATCCCACAGCTCGAAACCGCCATTCCTGCACTCGAACGAGACGTGCAGGTCGCCCTCCTGCCGCCGGAACCGGACGAGGACAAGGATGCCATCGTCGAGATCCGCGCGGGAACGGGCGGCACGGAAGCCGCACTGTTCGCCGCCGACCTTTTCCGGATGTATTCCCGCTACGCCGACTCGATTGGTCTGAAGGTCGAGGAGATGGACGCCAGCCCCTCCGACCTCGGGGGCTTTCGCGAAATCGTTTTTCGGGTGTCGGGCGCATCGGTTTTCCGCCGGCTCCGCTATGAGAGTGGAGTGCACCGCGTTCAGCGGGTTCCGGCCACCGAAGCGCAGGGCCGCATCCACACGTCCACCGCCACCGTCGCCGTCCTCCCCGAAGCCGAAGAGGTGGATCTTCAGATCAAGCCGGAGGACCTTCGCATCGAGGTCTGCCGCGCCGGCGGCCCCGGTGGTCAGGGCGTCAATACCACCGACTCCGCAGTCCAGGTCATGCACATCCCGACCGGTCGCATCGTCCGCTGCCAGGACGGACGCAGCCAGCAGAAGAACAAGGAGGCCGCCATCAAGATCATGCGCTCCCGCCTCCTCGAAGACAAAAGACGCGAAGAGGAGGAGAAATATTCCGCGCACCGGAAAAGCCTCATCGGCGGCGGCGGACGCGAGGAAAAAATCCGGACCTACAACTTCGCCGAAAACCGCGTGACCGATCACCGGATCAAGCTTTCTCTCTACAGCCTCGACCGCTTCCTTGAAGGAGGAATCGGGGAAATGGTCGATGCCCTCCAGTCCAGCGACATCGAAGACCGTCTCCAGGAAGCGGGCATGCAGGCCTGAATTCAGCGATCCCGCCTTGCAGCGGACTGGTGCGCATGATAAGCATCCTCTCGCGCGGGGCGTGGATATCCCGCACACAGACGTCCTCATAGCTCAAGTGGATAGAGCAGGGCTCTCCTAAAGCTCAGATGGTGGTTCGACTCCACCTGGGGACACTTTTCAACTCGCGTTGAAGACCCGAAAAAATCTATTGACGCCGGTAGCACGGTAAATTATGGCATCGGGTGCTATGAAAAAACTGCTCTCCTTAACTGGGGTTATCATGTTGACGGCCGCCGCTGCTTTTGCAGGCGACGGGAAAACCTTCAAAGACAAAGTGGTTGTCGAGCCTCCGACCTGCTTGTTCCGTGCGGGCGAGTTGCAACTCGACGCCGCCGCTGTTGGCCTCTTCTACAATGGCGGACGTCCCGCTTGGGGCGGTGGCCTGGGTGTGAACTACTTCTTCACCCAGTTCATCGGTATCGGTGTCGAACAGGACGTCGTTGCCCGCAAAGGCGAGACCACGGAGTGGGCAACGGTTGGAAACCTCTTCCTCCGTTACCCCATCTGCTCGTGGAACCTCGCTCCTTACGCCATGGTCGGCGGTGGAGCAGCCTACGGGTGCAAGCGTGACGGTCACGGATTCGGCCAAGTCGGCGGCGGGTTGGAATACCGCCTCACCGAGCACATCGGCCTCTTCTCCGACGCCCGCTGGATCTTCTCCTCCGAGGAGCCCAAGAGCGGCGTTCTCGGTCGTGCAGGCCTGCGCTACGCGTTCTGATACAAACAAACACCTTTAACAAAAAAGCCGGTCCCGCAAGGGGCCGGCTTTTTTATTTCCTCGGCTTCCGGGTTCGATTTTCCCTTGTTGACACGGCTTGGTATGGTATTGAGTATTTCCATCCTTCAGGACGCTTAACTCAGCGGTAGAGTGCCACCTTCACACGGTGGAAGTCGCAGGTTCGAACCCTGCAGCGTCCATTCCCTCCTCTCCATCAAAAAGGGGCATGCTCGGGGAGGGACTCGAACCCACACTCCTTGCGGAACCAGATCCTAAGTCTTTCATTTTACCATAGGACTTGACTTTGCGGGCCAGTTTTGGGCCAATTTGCGCGTATGAGTTCAAGAACGAAAAGTGTAGAAGCACAAGCGGAAAAGAAGAAGAAAAAGCTCGCTATCATTGCCGGCCTCCCGGCTGGCGTCAACGCATACCCGGGAGGCGGCGGCGGCGTTCGCGTTCGACTTGGAAAACGCTTCACCGGCGGCGGGGTTATCAGGCAGAGGTTTCAAACTGTAAAGGCCGCCAGAGAGTTCATATTCGGGGACGAAGCGAAGAAGCTTCAGGCCCGGACTCCCGGGGCAATCGACCTGAAACGAGATATCGGAGCCGCCGCATTTGATGTGCCCAGGGGTGTTTACTCGGAGGCCGCCGCTGCATGGGAGGAACTAAAGAAAGTCAAATCACCGGGGGGGATCCTTGACGCAGTCCGGTTCTACATCAAGCACACGAATCTGAAAGCCGGGAAATGGACGATTGCCGAAGCCGGGGAGGCTCTCGAAAAGCACCTCCTTCGCCTCAAGCGGGACGAGAGATACCGGAAAGGTCTCCAGTGGACATTCGGGCGACTCGAAGAGGATTTCCCGAAATCACACATTCATGAAATCACAAAAACTGAAATCCTGGACTGGCTTGACGAGGAGGATTTCGAACCGCTGACCCGAAACAATTATATCCGGGATCTCAAAGTGCTCTTCAACTTTGCCGAGAGAGAAAAGCGTGTGAGCATCAATCCCATGAAGGAGATTCGCCGGGAGCAAGTTGCCGACAGTGAAGTTTCAATCCTGTCCATCCGCGATACCGCAAGAGTGCTGCTGACGTCCATGCACGTGACCGGCATGCAATCCCCAACCGCATTCAAGTTCTTTCTGGGCGTCCGCACCTCCGAGGTCCGTCGCATGGATTGGTCTGAAATTGCCGAGGACATGGTTATTGTGGCGGCGAAAAAGGCTAAAACGCGAGCCAGACGAACAATCACCATCACCGACAATCTCAGAGAATGGTTGCCGGAACCGTGTCCCAAGAATGGTCCGCTGGCACCCTCAGGACGGGAATGGAAAAATGGATTCGAACTGCTGAAGACTGTCAGCGGGGTCAATCCCTGGCCCCGCAACTGTCAACGGCATGCATTCGGCTCGTTCCACCTTGCGAAACACAGGAATGAAAACCTGACAGCGACCGAGATGGGGAACACCCCGGATATCGTGATTCGCCATTACCGGGCGGTCGTGAGGGAATCAAAAAACATCGATAAATACTGGTCGCTCACGCCTTCGAATGTCCGGGAGCACGCCGAAATGGATGAGAAATTTGAGGCAGCCCTCGAACGATTGAAGTAGCGGCAGACGATTTTTTTGCGGTTTGGAACCTTTTCTTGGTATCCTGTCTATCATGGAAAAGGCCCCTGAAATTCTTGTCGATGGAGTTCGTGTTGCCGCCGTGGATAAAAAGCGGGCAGCACTCTACATCGGATGTCCGCAACTCATCGAAAAAATGCTGTGGGCCACGCGCCACAATCAATACGACGAGCCCTGGTTGGAAATTGTGCATAATTTCGAGGGGAACCCCAAGAGCAAGACGCTCATTTCAACCAAATCTCTGGAAGCTGCTTATCTCAGGCTGAAATCCGGCGAGGTCCCCGGTCCGATTGGAGAGGATTCCGTTCACATGTTTGAAAGCAAGGGCCGCATGTTTTTTTGCGGATCGAATCCGGCTGTCGATAAATCCATGGCCGAATACGAGGCCACCCGTGGAAAAAGTTTGATTCGCGTTGAGACCAAAAAGGCAGAGTCGGGCAATTCGCCGATCACTGTTTGGCGACCACGAAAGTCGCGAACAACTGGATCGAGTTTGAAAAAATCGGCTCAGTGATCCTCCATCGTTTATCAGCGGAACACTTTTCCATTGGCGAGCCCAAGGGCTGAGGGCGATGTGGGCATCTTCCATATCTCTGGTGGCGGCACCGAGTCCTTGGCTGGACTATTCACAATTGAGCAGAACATGGTGGGCGCTATCCTGAAGCCCGCAACTCCGTCAATACTAGCGGTCGGCGACAGCCCTGTCACAATGCTGAGTGCTTTCCAAGTTTTCCGATAACCGCAACACCATGAAACCCGAGAAGACTCGCAAACCGGCCCCGCAGGACGGGGTCGCTGGCATGGTGGAGCGGGTCACCTTTCACCACGACGAGTCCGGGTTCTCTGTCCTGCGGGTAAAAGTTCAGGGGAAGCGCGATCTGGTCACGGTGGTCGGCAATGTGGCGGATGTCTCGGCGGGCGAGTGGGTGACCGCGCAGGGCACCTGGGTCCAGGACCGCGACCATGGGCTGCAGCTCAAATCCGACTTCATCAAGACCAGCGCCCCGACATCGCGGGAGGGCATCGAAAAGTATCTGGGCAGCGGGCTCATTAAAGGGATCGGGCCGGTCTACGCAAAGAAGCTCGTGGAGAAATTCGATGAGGGGGTCTTTACGATCATCGACCAGTTTTCCGCCCGCCTCGAGGAGGTTGCCGGGATCGGCAAGGAGCGGCGGCTGAAAATCAAGTCCGCCTGGGCGGAGCAGAAGGTCATCCGCGAGATCATGGTCTTCCTCCATTCCTACGGCGTCAGCACGAGCCGGGCGGTCAGAATCTACAAAACCTACGGCGAGTCAGCGATTGAAACCGTCCGGGCCAACCCCTATTCGCTCGCGAAAGACATCCACGGGATCGGCTTCAAGACGGCGGACACCATCGCCCAAAAGCTCGGAATCCCCCTCGATTCAATCATCCGGGCGCGGGCGGGCGTTCTTCATGCGCTGGTTGAGGCCACGGACGACGGGCACTGCGCCCAGCCTCGGGATACGCTCATCGAGAAAGCGGTGGCACTGCTGGGAATCGACGTATCCACTGTTGAGGAATCCCTGGAACGCCTGCTTGTTGACCGCGAGGTCGTCGTTGATGAGGGACTCATTTACCTGCCGTTCCTCCGGACCGCCGAGACCGAGATAGCGTCCAGGCTCCTCGATCTTGCCGCTCGGCCGTCGTCGTATCCGGACATCGACATCGACAAAGCCGTCGCCTGGGTCCAGGAAAAAACCGGGAAGGATTTGGCCGCCAGCCAGGTCGATGCGCTCAAAAAGGCGATCAGCGCACGCGTATTGGTGATCACCGGCGGCCCCGGTGTCGGCAAGACAACCCTCGTCAACAGCATCCTGCTTGTGCTCAGAGCCAAGAAAATCAAGTGCCTTCTGTGCGCTCCGACCGGCCGCGCCGCGAAGCGTCTCGGCGAGACGACTGGACTCGAAGCGAAGACGATCCACCGCCTTTTGGAGTTCCAGCAAGCGGGGGGATTCGCCCGCGGACCGCAGTATCCCCTCGATTGCGACCTGCTCGTCGCGGACGAAACCTCGATGATTGATGTGCCGCTTTTGAGCAAATTGCTTCGCTCACTCCCGGAAAAAGCCCACCTTCTTTTGGTCGGGGACGTCGACCAACTCCCGAGCGTGGGGCCGGAGGCTGCCCTCGGCGACATCATCCGAAGCGGCACGGTGCGGGTCATACGCTTGACGGAAATCTTCCGCCAGGCGGCCGGCAGCCGCATCATCACAAGCGCCCACAGGATCAACAGCGGCGGCATGCCGGAGCTGGATGCGGGGGCCTCCTCGGACTTCTTTTTCATCGAGCGCGAGGAACCGGAGGCGATTCAAACGACAATTCTTGACCTGGTGAAGAGCCGGATTCCGCAGAAACTTGGCTGTGACCCGGCGCACGACATCCAGGTTCTTTGCCCGATGAACCGGGGCGGCCTCGGGACCCGGCAGATGAACGTCTTGCTGCAGGAGAGCCTCAATCCGCACCGGTTTGGCGAGCCGGTTGTCGATAGATTCGGCACGCAGTTCCGGCTGCGCGACAAGGTCATCCAGACCCGCAACAACTACGACAAGGATGTTTTCAACGGCGACATCGGGCGGATCGTGAAGTTTGACGAGGCCGAACGCGAGGCCATCATCGCCTTCGATGGGCGCGAGGTGGGCTACGATTTCAATGAACTCGACGAGGTTTTCCTCGCCTATGCCATCACTATACACAAGAGCCAGGGCTCCGAATTCCCGGCCGTGGTGCTCCCGATCGCCATGCAATATTACATGCTCCTGCAACGGAACCTCCTCTACACCGGGCTGACCCGAGGCAAGCAATTCGTCGTGCTGGTCGGTCAGAAGAAAGCTCTTGTAACCGCGATCCGGAACGACCGGGCAGCCGAAAGACACTCGGCCTTGTATAGCCGGCTGAGCGGTTTCCCTAGTTCTATCTGAAACAAAACGGCCGGCCAAGGGCCACGAAATCGGCACCATGAGTCGTCGATTTTCATCTATACCCCGCGTGATTCCATGTCCCGGCGCACACAGATTCGGGTGAACCTGCATCCCTCCCCCGCCTGATTTTCTACGCCGACGCCACTTCGAAGGTGTGGCAATGCCGGGATAATCCTGCCCTCAATCGCGCAGCCATGACGAGATTCCGCGGCTGTATCTTCCCGCATGGAACCTCAAAACACCTCGGCTTTACGCGCATGAAGACCCCCCTTTTTTGCAAACTGATTAAAACCTGGCATCCGGATTTGTGTACAACTGCGAGGAGGAAAATCATCTGCGAGGAGATGACCCGGCACATCATATTCGCCAATGAGGCCGGCAATGAAGCGACGCTCAAAGAGATCGAACGGCTCGGCGAAGGCTATCTCAATGTCGTGAAAGAACGCGAGTTGGAGGCGGAAGAGGAGCGGCGGAGTGATGCGAATTTCGAGGAAATCCGTCGCAGATTCTATGAAATGCAGGCCTCTGAACGCTGCGGAGAGTGGGCAAATGCGACCCCGATCAACCCGCCGCAGAGGCAGTATGTGCTGTGGTTTCTCTCGATGATCAACCCCTACTTGCTTGCCTTTTCAGTTCAGGAATGGCGGGCAAACGGTCGCCTTCACAATGCCTGGGCGCTCTGCAGCGGCATTTTGGCTCTGGATTTGCCTCCAAATATGGAACCAAGTTGGTGCTATGGAGGGCGCCTCGCTGGCCGCAGGCAACGCTCACGACGGGGCGGTTGGACTCATTTTTGTCCTGGCTCGAGGTGCGCTTATCGTCGCCGTCCTGCCAATTGCCTTCCCACTCGGCGTGTTCGCCGGGGGCGCTGCAATCGTAATTGGGACTATCTCGTTGGTCGCTTGGATCGCCGCTTGGGTGCTGGGATTCTTCCATCCCTGGCTGGTTTTTGTTCCATATTTCATCGCCGGTATTGTTGTGATCGCTGCGGGTTGGAATGCCCTCGGGGAGGATTTGTAAGCCAAAATAGAAGGATTCCTGAATAATTAAGTTGTCGATGCACTGGGGTGGACCCCGTTTTCAAACCAGCAGAAGCTAAAATAAGCTATGGCATGCGGGTGTGATTTGTACTCTACGTGTTGGTTGTGGAGGTATCAACCTCCGATTGGAATGGCTCTCCGATTTTTT
>Ga0247840_10006121_pt1 | contig 17581 bp, 11 predicted proteins | sample LaCruzMarch2015__FD_192404 | JGI IMG/M metagenome (GOLD analysis project Ga0247840, IMG submission 192404) | Freshwater microbial communities from meromictic Lake La Cruz, Castile-La Mancha, Spain - LaCruzMarch2015_17m | ecosystem: Environmental > Aquatic > Freshwater > Lake | place: Spain... | reverse complement strand
TTCTTTCTTACTAGTAAGGGGCGGCCTTCGGGCCGCCCCTTGTTTTACATCACTCCTGAGTTGTTACCAGGCAAAGGTAAATTCCAGTTTTTGCCCGCCGGGGATGACTTCGGTTGGGGGCGTGAAGCTGATGGCGAGTTGGGTGGCGCCGGAGTCAGGGGTTTCTTGGGGGAGGATCGAGATGTCGGCCGGCGGGTTTTGGCCAGTGAGCTGCCAGTAGAGGGCAAAGGCCTGCGTCAGCGAGCCCGGTACGTCGTCTTCGATCTGCAAGGCCAGGTGCTCCTTGCACCAGAAGAAAAATCCCAGCACCTGATTCACGAACAACTGGTACTTGAGCGAGCCCGCAGCGGCCGTAGTCTCCTTGGGGAGCATGGCGATGTCCTTGTAAGCAGCGCCCAAAAGCGGCGTGAACCCGGCCTGGACGAACTCGGCCAGTCGCGCGTCCGAGACCGCCATCTGCGTGGCCATGGGCGTGCCAGTATCCTGGCTGACGGCAAGGTCGGTAAGCCTGACGTTCATGTAGTCGGTGAAACGGCTGGGCCAGCCGAACGCGAGCACGCTCTGGGCCACGAGCGCGCCGAGCGCCCAGACCGGGTTCAGCCACAGCGGCGTAGTTTCCTCGAAAAAAACCGGCTTGGGCCGGTTGTCTTGGCCGTAGCACACGCGGGTGAGAAAGCCATTGAGCATGGGCACGAGCCAGTTCGCGGCCGGAGTTTTCTGCAGGTTGCGCCATTTGGCGTAGGCAGCGTCTTCGAGAAAATGCTTGAGGTAGGGAATCTTTTTCAACTCGTCCCAGTCCGCTATGTGCAAAAAGCGTGGGCCGATGGCCACGGCCGTGGGCGCGAGCAGGGTGTCCGCGAAGTTGGCGACCTTTTCCAGTTGCTGAATGCGTTCGGGCGCGGCGTCGAATTCAAGGTCCAGGAGCACGAGCTGCGGCAGCGTGGTCGTGAGTACGGGCAGGAGTGCGTCGAGCGCGTCCTCGAAATTAGAAACGTCGATCGAGGCTATGACCACTTTGACGCGCCGGCCCTCTTTGATCGCCCCTTGTTTGAGCATGGCCTCCAGGCCGCGCCAGGCAGCTTCGCAGGCGCGGAATTCGGGCGCGGCGTAGATGGCCTGGAGCACGCCCGCGATGATGCAATCGCACTGGGCCTTGAGGCCGGGGAGGTCACCGGCCGGACCGCCAGCGGCCGACGCGTCGGGCATGGCGACCATGGCCAAGAGGTCATCGAGCTGGCTCGAGGCCGGGGCCGTTGGTTTAGGCGCGGTGAGCGCCAGGTCGAGCGGCACGTCGGGGTACTTTGAGCGCAACGCTTCGGCAATGGCGGCCACGGTCTGGCCGGCGTTCTTGGCCTGGTCAATCATCTGACCGGCCGCGGCCACGCGCTGGAGGTAGTCGCAGGCCTCGATCATGCCGTCGGGCTTAAAGTGTTTGAACTTGCGCAGAGCGATGGTGACCCAGGCCGCAGGGCAGAATTCTTTTGGCGCTTCGACGCGCAGCGTGGGCGCAAGCGCCTCCACTGCCGCGTCGAGCGTGGCGAGGTCCACGGGCAGCCCTTGCGGCGTGTACGGCCCGTCGGGCACCGGGCTAAAGGGCGCGAGTGCGAGTATGATGTACGGAAAATCGTCGATTTGCATGGCCTTGCTCCGGGAAGGTTAGGGAGTCTTGTTTTTCTGGGGGGCGCCGGCGGCGCCCCATAAGCACTTACTTGAGGAATAATGAGCCTCCGGCAGGCAGAGGAATACTTTATAAAGCTCCCCCCCCTGCACCACCCCCGCAAAATATTTATGACTATTTGTCCTGTAGTTCGAGGGTTATCAACATATAACTTTCTAAAATAATAAAAGTTTTTGAGGATGGGGTCTGGGGGAGGAACTTTTTTCAAAAAGTTCCTCCCCCAGGATTTTTTCTTAAGTAAGCGCTTATGCGGCGGCGCCCCCTCCTAGGCTCAGCGTATCGCCTTGCACTCAGTTCGAGCTGAAGTCCATCTTGAAGGTGCCGTCTTCGTTGATATCCAGGTGGACCTTGCTGGGCATTTGTCCTTCTGTGAGGTGTTCGAGTATTGTTTGGGAGAGTTGCGGCAGGATGTTGCCGTTGATGATGTATTCGATATTGCGCGCGCCGGTTTCGATCTCGGTGCAGCGGTTCTTGATCTGTACCGCGACCGCGTCGGTCCAGGTGAAGTGCATCTTGTTGTTGTCCAGCAGCATCTGCTTGAGCTTGTTGAGCTTGAGGGTCACGATCATCAAGATGGCGTCGGCTTTGAGGCTGACGTAGGGTACGAGGTCCATGCGTGCGAGCAGAGCGGGCTTGAAGTGTTCGGAGAGCATGGGCCGGATGGCGCTTTGCACTGCTTCCATGGGCGAGGGCTGGTCGCCGCCGGTCATTTCCTGGATCACGTCCGAGGCCAGGTTGGAGGTGAGAATGATGACCGTGTTTTTGAAGCTGATTTCCTTGCCTTCGCCGTCGGTGAGCGTGCCTTTGTCAAAGACCTGGTAGAAGAGTTCCAAGACCGAGAGGTGCGCTTTTTCGACCTCGTCCAGGAGCACGACCGAATAGGGCCGCTGCCGCACCGCCTCGGTGAGCATGCCGCCTTCGCCGTAGCCAACGTAGCCTGGGGGCGAGCCGATGAGCCGACTGACGGTGTGGCTTTCCTTGAACTCGCTCATGTTGATGGTGACGGTATTTGCTTCGCCGCCGAAAAGCAGGTCGGCGAGCGCCAGGCCAGTTTCAGTCTTGCCCACACCGCTTGGGCCGGCGAGCAGGAAGACACCAATGGGCTGGCCCGGGTTCTTGATGCCGGATTTCGCGGCCTTGATGACCTTGGAGATCTCTTCGAGCCCAAAGTCCTGGCCCTTGATGCGTTCCTTGAGCCGGTCTTCGAGGTGCAGAATTGTCTGCGACTCGTCGCGCTGGACTTTGCCGAGCGGGATACCGGTCCAGCCCGAGACGACCTGGCCCACGACGTCGGGATTGACCTCGATGAAGATGATGGGATTTTCGCCCTGGATGTCAGCGAGCACCTTGCCGGCGCCGGTGAGTTCCGTCTTGAGTTCAGCCTTCTTGTCCTGCTCCTCAGGGGTGAGCGCGTGGATCTGGGCGCGGATTTCCAGGATTTGTTTGGCGGCGTCTTGTTCCTTGAGCCAGCGTTCTTTGACGTCCGCGGCTTTTTGGGTGAGCTCGACTATCTTGGCGACGATCTCTTGGTACTTGTCCTCGTCGATGGGCACGTTGTTGTCACGGTCGCGGTCGAGGGTTTTTTGGGTGCGTTCGTTGGCCTGGATAGAGCGTTCGGTGTCTTCGAGCAGGGCGGGTTTGGCGCTCAGGTTGACCTTGACGCGCGCGCAGCTCGTATCGAGGAGGTCGATGGCCTTGTCCGGGAGGAATCGGCCCTGGATGTAGCGCGCGGCAAAGTCGGCCGCGGCCTCGATGGCGTCGTTGCGGATAACGATGTTGTGCGCCTTTTCCAGATTTTCTTTGAGCCCCTGGAGGATGATCGTGGTGGTTTCGACGCTGGGTTCATCGAGCTTGATGAGCTGGAAACGCCGGGCCAGCGCCGGGTCTTTCTCGAAATATTTTTTGTATTCGCTCCAGGTCGTGGCGCCGCAGACCTTGAGTTCGCCGCGCGCGAGCGCGGGCTTGAGCAGATTGGCTGCGTCGCCGCCGCCAGAGGCGCCGCCCGCGCCGACGAGTGTGTGCGCTTCGTCGATGAAGAGCACGATGGGTACTTCCGAGGATTTGATCTCGGTGATGACGCCGCGCAAGCGGCTTTCAAATTCGCCCTTCATTCCCGCGCCTGCTTCGAGCGCTCCCATGTCCAGGCCGAGCAGCGTAACGCCGTGCAAGAGCTCGGGCACGTCGTCTTGGATGATGCGCAAGGCCAGGCCTTCCATGACCGCTGTTTTGCCCACGCCGGGTTCGCCGACAAGGATCGGGTTGTTCTTACGGCGGCGGGCCAGGACGTCGACGATCTGGCGGATCTCGTTGTCGCGTCCAAAGGCCGGATCGACCTTGCCTTCGCGGGCGCGGGCCGTGAAATCCTGGCAGAAGCGGGCGAGAAAAGAGCCGTCTCCGGCCGGCTGTCCGGGGTCGGCCGCGCCGGCCGCGCCGCCGGCAGCAGCAGGTGCGCGTTCTTCGGAGGAGCCTTTGGTGATAACCCAAAATTCCTTGAGCAGGGTTTCGCGGTTGATGGTTTTGAGGACGTCCACGTAGCTGCCTCCCACGCCGGTGTAAGCCGTGGGTTTGGCGAGGAAGGTGTAGAGCATGGTGCCGGAACGGATGCGGCTTTCTTGGAAGTCGATCGAGCTGTACATCCAGGAGGCTTCGCAGAGTTCGACAAAATAGGGCGAAAAGACAGGCTTGCCAGCGTTGCCGGTTTTGGCTTCAGCGAGCGCGTCGGTGAGGGCTTGGATGAGCCGCGTAGCGTTGATTTCGAAGCGTCGCAGGATGAGCGGAATATCGCTTAGCGGGGTTTCCAGGCATTTGAGAAAGAAGTGTTCGGTCATGATCTCGTAGTTGGTGCGCGACATGCAGAGCCCAGCTGCGTTGTGCAACGAGGTAGTGCTGAATCCATTCATTTTTGTGTAGAGCGTTTTTAAGTCTACGTTAAACATATGACCCTTCCTTGACTAAAATGTTAGACTTGAATGATGTGTTTAAAAATCGAAATTCCTTAGTGAAAAGGTGGCGCTGGTTCGCGCCGGGGGGTGTTCTCCCAAGACCCAGGTGTCGTACCCCAGCGCCGACCACTTGGACTGAACATGGCACTGTCCGAGGCAGGCGGGCTCAGCCTGTACCGGTTCGAGCAGCAGTTCGAGGTCAAAGTCCACAGGCTCGAGTGTGTAGAATCTGATCAGGCCGCACAGTGCCCTGAAGTTCTCCGAGCCTGGAAGGTAGGCGTGGTATTGTGCCTCGTCCATGGGGCCGATTGCGATGTGAATTTTTCCCATTCTGTCGTCAATTTCTTCGCCCAGATAGGCGCATTCGCCGAGTTCGTGGTTTTCCAGGCCCAGACCGAAGCGCTGGTCCAAGGGGATCTTGACGCGCCGCAATACGCATTGTTCGATCTCCACCTTGGTCTCCAAGAAGTCGGCGAGCATTGTTTGCAGCCCTTTGGCTGAGTGGGGCCATTGCGTAAAGAGCCCGATGTAGCGCAACAATTCGTAAGAGCGCCGGGCGGTGCGCCTGACTTCTTCAAACCCGACGCCAAGCAGGCAAAAGAGACGTTCGTAGTACTCTGGGTCTTTCTCGTCCAAGACCTTGATGTACAGCCGGTATTTGGACCAGGCCAGAATGATGAGCGGATAGAGCGTGTAGTTGACGATATCCAGAAAGTCGCGGACGACATAAAGGTCTTCAGATGCGTCGTCCAGCAGGTCTTCGGTGTAAAAGGTCGGCAGCGGTGACGAGGCGCCGTAAAGTCCGAGGAAAGAGGTGGTGATGTCGAAACGGATTTTTTTGGGGTCAATTTCAACGACGGTCGCGGCGTCATCGACAGTGTCAGGGTCGGGGGCAGGGATTTCCTTTTTCAGGCCCACGATATCCGAGCCGGGAAAGGCCAGCGAGAGATCTGGGTGCACGCGCAGGTTGTTGCGCAGGAACGAGTCGAGCATCGAGCCTGTGCTGAGGCCCTGGTAATACCTTAGCAGCCGTACGGCCTGGAAAAATGAATAGGCCGAAGGACGGGCAAAGAGGTCTTCTGCTAGAGGAGGTGGCGGTCGCCGATCCTGAGTGGCCATTTATAGGTCTCCCCAGTGTGTTTGTCTTCGAGAGAAAACAGCGTGAAGCTGTTGATGCTCGCGTAGCTGGCCAGGAACAGGTCGAGAATGGATCCGAAGACGTACATGTCGCCATGGCTAGCGAAGTTCGCGCCGTCCAGGGTAAGTTTGATATTGCGGCCGCGCATTGTCACGCCCGAGACGAGTCGGTCGGAGATCGCGCCGCTCAGGTCGAGAATGCCGTCGATGCGTTTGTTGTTGGCGACCACGGCGGCCTTGTTTCGCGTATCCGGAAATATGTAGAGCCGGAGCAGGGCTTTGATGGAATCTGTCGTGGCCACCGACAGGAAGTTAAGCGAGATGTGCGACAAGAGCCGCCAGAGCAGGTTTTTTCCAAGCGGCGGCTGAACCGCTGCCGTGGGCGGATGGATGTTTTTGAAAGCCAGCAGGCTCGGTGAGGTCTCGGTGGGTTGGGAGATGTCGCCGAGCTGAAGTTTTTCCGGGAGCTGGGCGTTGGTGCACAACAGATCGAGCGAAAGCGTTTCGGCCTGCGGCGGGCCGGCCTCGGGCGGATAGGAAACGGACAGGTAGGTTTCCACGCTCTCGCCGATGGCCGAAATACGTGGCGCGAGGTTGTAGACCGCGGCCTCGTCACTGGTGGGCTGGAACATCTCGAAGGGGAGATAATCGCGTTGTCGGACCGTGCCCTTGAGAAAGCCCGTGACTTTTTGCACTGCGTAGACCTGATAGTTGCCGGCGTGTTCGTCCGCGGGGCGGATGCGGTATTCAGCGCGTTTGTGGTCCAAGAGAATGGGCTCAGCCGAATGCTGGAAGACGTTGATGGCCGGCGTAGCGCCGAGTATGAAATGTTGCTTGCTGAATTCGCGTGGTTCCTGGGTGAAATTCGACATTTCGAAGGAAATTTCGAACTGCGAGCCCTTGCCGCGATCTTTCCAGCGTTCCCAGCCTACGATGTCAAAAAACAGAAATTTATGGGGCAGGACAAAGTATTCCTGCAAAAGCCGGAAGCCTGGAAAAGAGTTTGTGGGGTAGGGCAAAAGCGCCTCAGAATCGCGCAGGCCGACGGGCAAGAGGCAGGAGCGAGGCAAGATGGTGGGCTGCCCGCCGCCGACAGGAGTGAGTCTGATCTGCCGTGTATGGTGGAAAAGCATATGAAAACGGTCAGCCGCGGCCTCGTAGCTGCCGCCGATGAGAAAGCGCAGCCTGGTGGGTTGCCATTTTTCGAGCGTGGGGCCAGTCAGGGCCATGGACAGGTTGAGCGCGGGCGGCACACCGGGCAGGCGTTCGAGCGTCACGCTCGACACCTGGAGCGGGTGGACGTCCGCGTCGTAGCTCGTGGTGAAGATGCAGGGCGTGCCATCGACCGGGATCGAGGCCACGGCCACGCCGGCTTTGACCGGTAGGATTTCCATGAGTCCTGGCTTGGGCATGAACTGCACGATGGTGGCCGAGGGGATAGGCCTCAGGTAATGCGGCATGATCAGTTGCAAGAGGCTGTGCAACAGCTCTGGGAACTGGTCGTCGAGCTTTTCGCGCACCATGCCGGTCAAAAAAGCGGTACCTTCGAGCAGCCGTTCGACATCGGGGTCCGAGGTCGGTCCGCTGAGCATGGGCGCCAAGGCCGGATGCGCTTTCGAGAACTCGACCGCAAGTTCTTTCAGGTAGGTGAGTTCTTGTTGATAATAAGGGTTGATCATCTCATCTCACCAGAAAGAGAGGGGGAAGGGTGGAAGGAGGGAAAGGCGTCCCTTGGTTTGCCATCTGCCTCTCCTCTCATCCGCTGATCACGATTTTGCCGTCGGATTGGACGACGCTTTCGAAGACCACGGGCACGTCCTGGTGTTCGGACATGAGTTTTCCTTTGATTTTGAAGCGCAAGGCCAGGACATCGTCCTGCTGTTGCTCGAACTCGATCAGCGCGTCGATGAGTCTTGGTTCGTATTTCCTGATGACGCGGTTGATTTCGCGTTCTAGGTCCTGGACCTTGTCCGAGCTGAACGAGCCTGCGATGTCGGTATAGTCTGGGAGTCCGTAGTCGTCGTCGATGAGCACCGCGCCCTGCTTGGTGTTGAGTATCTTCTGGACATGGTCGAGCACGGATTTAATCATATCCGCAGGAGTGGCGCTGTCGCGTCGGTCGGGGTTCTTTTGGTAGTTACGGATGCGTTCGAGAAGTCTGTATTCGCGCACGTACGGCCCCCACGGGTCCAGGTTGCGATACGGCCGGCCGCCTTGCATGGCAAGGGGCCGGCCGCGCGTTTGTGTTGCGGCGATTGCGCGCCGACTTAGTTAGCGGACCAGTCGTCAGTGAATTCGATGTTGCCGTCGGTGTAGGTCCAGGTGATCTTGGAGTAGGTGAACGAGACGTCTTCCATGTCGTGGTAAGGCTTGTTTTCCGGCAGGAAGGTCAGGGGCGTGTACTCGCGCTGGTTGACGATGATGGCGTTTTCCATTTTGATCTTGAAGTAGTTTTCTTCTTCGCCGGTGTCCTTAATGCGGAAGAAGAGCAGCTCGATCGTCATCTGCTCGCCTTTGCAGCAGGCCTGAAAGAGCTTGGGTGAAGCTTTGTCTTTGTGCTTGGTGATGGTGAAAGGATGATGGATGCGCTGGCCGGTCGGCAAGCCAGTGTGCGTGTCCTTGGGAATCTCGACGACGTGATCCTGAGCGTATACCAATACGGTATCTTTCTTGTCGCCGCCTTGGGTACAATCACCCTTGATGTCGCCCTGAGTCTTGCCGTTAGCTTTCATGTACGAAGTAAGCGCCATAATTCAACTCCTTGGTTAACAGTTAATAACCATTGCTTCCCAGGTTTATCCAAGCCACGGGCCGCGTCACGGAACGGGCCGCCCCCCCCTCCGAGGACGCAGGCCGAGGCCGGCTTGAGAGTTACTTCTTTTCGAGCTTTCCAACCAACGAAAGCGTAAAAGCCGCGCCCATATACTTGAAGTGCGGACGCATCTTCATGGTCACCGAGTACCAGCCCGGATCGCCTTCGACGTCGTTGACCTCGATCTGGCACATACGCAAGGGGCGCTTGCTGCGGACTTCGGGCGCAGGATTGTCCATCTCGGTCACGTACTGGCTGACCCATTTGTTCAACTCGCGCTCCAAGTCCTGGCGCTCCTTCCAGGTACCGATGTTCTCGCGCTGAATGACCTTGATGTAGTGGGCCAAGCGATTGGTGATCATCATGTACGGGAGTTGCGTGGAAAGCTTGTAGTTGAGTTCAGCTTCCTTGCCTTCCTTGGAGATGCCATAGAATTTTGGCTTCTGGCAGGAGTTGGCAGAGAAGAAGGCCGCGTTGTCGCTGCCTTTGCGCATGGTCAGGGCGATGAAACCCTCTTCGGAGAGTTCGTATTCGCGGCGCTCGGAGATCAGGACTTCGGTCGGGATTTTGGTTTGGATCGCGCCCATGGCCTCGAACTGGTAGAGCGGCAAATCCTCGACCGCGCCGCCGCCCTGCGGACCGATGATGTTCGCGCACCAGCGGAATTTTGCAAAGCTATCGGCCAGCCGCGAGGCAAAGGCAAAGGCCGTGTTGCCCCAGCAGAAACTGTCGTTGCCGTCGGAGACGTCTTCGCGATAGTTGAAGGTCTTGGACGGGGCGGTGTCCGGTCCGTAGGGGAGCCGGAGCAGGAAGCGGGGCATGGTCAGCGCCACGTTGCGCGAGTCGTCAGACTGGCGGAACGACTGCCATTTTGTGTACTGTGGCATCTCGAAGATGGAATGCAGATCTTTGAGATTCGGGAGTTGTTCCCAGGAATCGATGCCGAAAAACTCCTTGCCAGCAGCGGCGACGAAGGGCGCGTGCGACATGGCCGCCACGCCCGCTGCGTACTGCAAGAGCTTGACGTCCTGGGGGCCGGGACCGAAATCGTAGTTGGCGACCATGGCGCCGTACGGCTGGCCGCCGAACTGGCCGTATTCAGCCGTGTACACGCGCCGATAGAGGCCGGACTTCGGCACTTCTGGCGCATCTTCGAAATCATCGAGGAGATCCTGCTTGCTCACGCTCATCATCTCGATTTTGATGTTCTCGCGGAAGTCAGTGCGGTCCACGAGGAACTTGAGCGAGCGCCACGAGGACTCCAGCTTCTGGAAATCTTCCTTGTGCAGGATGGCGTCCAATTGCTTGGAGAGTTTTTCGTCGATCTGGCCGATCATCTCGTCCACGAGCGCACCAGAGATTTTTGCGCCCTCGCGGTCGGGCTTGATCATTTCCTGCAAAAAAGCCGACAGGCCGGCCTTGGTCATCGAATAATATTCGTCGGTGGGCTTGAGCTTGGTTGCTTGGACGATATCGTCGAGCAGGTCGCCCTGGGTTGTTGTCGCAGCAGCGGCTTGTTGCTGTTGTGCAACTTGTTCGTCAGCCATGGATGTGTCCCCCTTATTCCTTCACGCCGAGTTCGGTCATGAGTTTTTCGCGCGCGCCTTCGTCCTTGACCAGATCCTGGACCTTCTTCCTGAAGTCAGGGACATTGCCCAGCGGTCCCTTGACAGCCTTGAGCGCTTCGCGCAGATCCATGAGCTTCTTCAGCTCCGGCACCTTCTGGACAATGGCGTCCGGGGTGAAATCCTTCATGCTGTCGAACTTCAGACTCACGGCCATCTGCGCGGCCTCTTCGCCTTCTTTGGGCTCGCCGGCAAGCTTGTTGTCGACCGTCATGTTCAGTTCGAGCTTTTGCCCTTTGAGCACTTCGTCGAAACTGTCCTTGTCGATGTTAACCGGATCGCGGTTTTCGACCGTGCGTTCGTCGGCCCGCTGCGTGAAATCGCCCAACACGAGCAGCTTCAGCGGCAGTTCCACCTCGGCTTTTGCGTCGCCGGTGGCGGGTTTGTAAGTGATATTGACGCGTTCCTTTGGTGCGACTGACCCTTCTTGCGACATTCCTTTCGACCTCCGAGAGCTATAGTTGCTTGCGTATCCACGCGTAACGTCGAGCTGTAACCTGCATATAACCCAGTTCGTTATTTAATGCCAGCGATTCTTACAGCCTCGGCAGGGCTGACGCGCACAATGCGCGCCAGGGTCTGCCCGGCCTGGTCCTTGGTCGGCACGTTGGCGTCCAAGACCTCGTAGGCCGCGGCAAGCCCTTGCAGGGCTAGGGCCGGGTCCCATTCTTCAAGACGGAATGTATCGATATCCTTGAGTATCTGCTCCACGAACGGCAGCGACAACGCAGGTTTTGCCGCCAGAAAAAAGAATCTGGCTAGGGCCACGCGCCAAAGCAGCCGGTCTTTGCCTGCGCTGGCAGTGGAAAAGCCGTCTTGGATGGTTTTCACGGCGTCGACAAATTTTTGATCGCGTAGCAAGCCTTGCGCCTTGTTCAGGGTCTCGGCTACTGTTGCCTCGGCGCCTGCCCCCCCGCCGGAACAAGGCGCGGCGCCTGCGGCGCCGAACCCCAGGGTCTTGAGCCAGGATTGTGTCTGCGGGTCGGCAAAGGGCGTCCCGTCAGCGAACGCGAGGTTCTCCACCCCAGACAGCCGTTTCACGAAAAGCAGCGTCTCGGCCGCGATCGCGTCGCGCGCGTCGTTAAAACTGCCACCCATCTTTTCCAGCGCTTGGGCTGCAAGCCGGTTTAGGTCGAGCCAGAACCGGTACTGCGGCAGATTCTCTTCGCAGGCATTGAGCGCGGCCTGGAAATTGCGGCCAGCGACAAGATTCTCGATGCTGCTCTTGAGCATGGAATCCGGCGCCGGAATCAAGGTGTTTCCGTCCTGCACAGGCGGCAAGACGCTCACCGGCAGCCAGACTGCGAGCCGAAGAATGCGGTAGGAAGAAAAATTGCCCGGATCGCTCTTTCGGGTAAAATCCGCCACGCCGCGTAGTTGTTCGAGCCCGGCCTTGAGCAATTTTGCAGCTTGCTCGGTGGATTTTGCGTCTCCGAGGGGCTGGAGCGGCGGTGGCGCTAGGCTGGACGTCGCAGCTTGCGGTGGCGCGGCCCGTGGCGCCTGGGGCGCAGCAGGCTGTGGCGCTTGCGCTGGCTGACTCGCTGTGGACGGTCCCAGCTCCGATTCCGCAGGCGAAACCGGGGCTTCCTGCGGCGCAGGAGCCTCTGTCTCTTTGATAGGCAAGCGTGCGATGTAGTTGGTTAATTCACGCAAAGGCTGCGAGGCGCCTTCGGTCTTGTCCGCCAAGCTCTGATCGAGCTCGGTGAGCGTCTTTTGCACCGCGGCGATCGCCTCGGGCAGCAGCGGTTCGGGCTCAAAGGCGCCCAGGTAGGCGGCGAGCTGTTCCTGCCACCAACTAATGGCGTTGAGCCGGCCGCGCATGCGCTTTTTCGGGGGGTACATGTTGTCCCAGAAGTTCTCGACCAGGTCCTTGAGCACTGTGATCCCGGCGGTCATCCCCTCGAATTGGTGCGTCTTGGCCAAGCCGATGCCCAGATAGGCGGCCACAAGCAGGTCCTTGGACTTCTCGGAAAGAATGGTAAAGGCAAGTTTCGTCACGCGGTTCCAGTCAATGCCTGGCTGGCCAATCGTGACGATGGACAGCTTGTCGATCTCTTCTTGCAACTGCTCAAACTCGGGCTCGTAATGCGCGTCGGTTCCGGCAGGATTCTCCGGGCTAATAGGTTGCGTGCCGAGATCTTTGAGCTTCATCGCTGGGGTGTCCTTCCTGGGTAAGGGGCAATTACTGTGACGGTTGCGAGAAATCGAAACTCTCTTCAGCTACAATTCATATTTACAAAAAAACGAACCCCGAAGCAAGTGGTATTTCGGGGATCTTCAGGGAAAAGGCGAAAAAAATTTCGGAAGCGGTTGCGTCCTTGGGCCGCTACGAGTCGGTACAAAGGCAGCAGCACACGAAGCTGCGCCGCTTCACGGCATTTGTAGGCAATAAGTCAGTACTTTTTCCCGGCACGCTCCAAAGGTCAATAGATGTAGGATTGGGTTATGGTCCTAGGCACATCCATGCGTTGTTGGTTGTGCAGGAGATTGACGACCGGCATGTTGCCCTGGAAGGTGTAGTTGACCGCAATTTCCTTAACCCCGAGCGCGGAGAGCTGGTCTTTGTATTGCGGGAAGTCAGTGGGGCGGAACTTGCGCGTGCCGTAGCGGAAGTCGCTGAGGAATTTTGGGAAGCCCATGGCGCCCTCGTAGGACTTTGTCAGGTTGAAATCCTTGAATTTAATCTGGAAAGTGGTGTCCCCGCACTTGTCCGGCGCCCATTTGAAGGTGGCAGAGGTTGGGTAGTTGAAGTTTTCGAGCTTCTGCGGCCCTTCGCTGCAATCCACAGATACGAATGTGGCGAAGGGGTCCTGCTTGACACCGTCGTTGACGTCGGTCGGCTGGCCCTTGATGGAAACTTCGTAGGTAGGTTGCAAAATTTGCGTCTCGACCGCGCCTTGCTCTACGAAGCGGAAGAAATCATCGATAAAGTTGATTTTTTTGTTGACGTATTCTTTGGGTACGTAGCCATTTTCCGTGCGTTCGACAAAGGGAGCGCAGGCGCCGGACATGAACTTCCAAACCACGCCGTTCTTTTCGTCGAAGAGGATCGTGGGCTTGCGTTTTTCTGGCGCCGCGGTGATCGAGGCGAGGACATTGGCTTCCCACTGTTTTTGGAGGCTGTGCGAGGCCTCCAAGATGGTATAGTCGAGCAAAAGCCGTAGCGGTCCGAACATGAGATTCTGGAATACCGCGTAGGAGGGGGTATCCGAGGCCAAAAACTGCTCCAAATGCATGGCTGCGACATAGGCGGCCTGGAAGGGCGAGTTGCCCCCCGTGGGGTCCTTGCCCGACGAAAATAGGCTGGAAGCCATGGAAAAAGCAGCGTCAGTCGAGACCGTGGTCGGCAATATCTCTTTCAGGGCTTTTTCGTAGGCTTTGTAATCATCGGTGGCGTTGAGCACGGATTCAGCCTGCTTGAGGCCTCCGGGATCCTTGCTGCCTGGGGCTGCGGTCGGGTCCTGCTGGCCTTGTTGGGGCTGTTTGCCGTCGCCGGTGAAGGCCTTGAAGAGATCCTTGCCGGCTTGGATGTTTTGGATCAGGGCCTTTTCGGTCGAGGCGAGTCGTTGTTGCGAGGCTTTGATGCGGACGTCGGCAAAGGCTTTGACCGCAGTGACCCAAACAGGCGCGGTAGGGTCGCTGGCATAGGGGGCGAGTTCCGCGCCGACGGTTTCCAAAAACTTGAAGTAGGGGTTGGTCGAATGCGTCATGTCCTCAGCCAAGTCTTTCCATTCAAACTGCGTGCGGCCCCAGTAGGCGCCGTCCGGAAAGTGGATGGCGAAATTTTCCCAGGCGTCGAGGTAGTGGTCAGCGTACCAGGCCTTGAAGCGGGCCACGCGATTGGACGAGGTTTCAGGTTCGCTGAGCGCGGCCTCGACCTGCCCCACAAAAGCAAAGATCATCTCGCGGCCCCGCAGAGTATAGGCTGGAGCGACGCGGACTGTTTCCCCGTGCGGGTGCGAGGTCACGCCCCAGTATTTTTCCATGGTCACGGTCTCGAGACCGGGTTGGTCGTTGGCCCAGTCCACGAGCCAGTTGAGCTCAGATTGTTTAGCTTGGAGCACGCCCTTGAGTAAGGAGACCATCGTCAGGCGTTCTTGCTTAAAGTAATCATTGTTCATTTCGTGTTCTAAATAGGCGACGTAGAGCCGGTCGAAATACTGGCCGAGTTCGGGCGTGATCGAGGGGTCCAGGAGCCCCAGGACGCGCTCGTCGGGCATGGGCATTTTTTCCAGGTCACTGTCTGAAACACCTCTGAGCTCGGCGTCCACGAGGTTGATGCGTCCGACCAGATGCGCGATGTGCTTGGTGAGAACTTGTTCTGAGGTGTTGCTGTCGAAAGCGAGAATGTCTTTGGACAGCGTGCTGTCGAGCTTTGCGAGCAGTCCTTCGCGGAAGAGGGTGTTGTAGAGTCGTTCGAGTCGTTGTTGTGCGTCCAGGCTTTGGGTGTACCCCATGCGCGGCAGATACCAATCCTTGTTCTGGTCGCGCATCTGGGCCAGCTCTTCGCGGAACTTATCTAAAAGGATGATGTTCTTGCGCAGGTCCGTGTCGAGCTTGGGCACGGTGATGAACTCTTGGGTAAAGTCATTTATCGTCGCGACGTTTTTGAGGTACGACCAGGTCATGAGTCCTGTCAGGCAGACGGCCAGGGCAAGGGCAGAGAACAGGGCTAGGCCGTGCGTGAGCCGCCGCCAGCGCGCGAACTCGAAGAGCGGGCTGTAGAGGTGGCGGTCTTCGGGGAGAAGTTGGGTGAAGAAGTCGTGCAGATACAAGCCCTCGTCGGCCGTGCCGGGCAGGGGCTCGGCCTTAAAGGCGTCGAGCGGTTCGGGAAGCGTGAATCCGGAGCGGTGCTGCTGCGCGCTCGTGAAATAAATACCGCGTAAGGGCGGCGTTTCCTGGTACATGTTTTTGTCAAAGAGCGTGGTCGTAAAGCGCATCAGTTCGGGCTTGAGCTTTTCGATTGCCTCGGCCAGGAGCACGGCGGTCGGGTCAAGGCCGCTTTCGCCGGAGCTGACGGCGCCGTCGACTTTCTGGGGGGCGAAATGTGCGTCGAAAAGCCACAGCCGCAGTTCTTTGATTCTGTCGGCCACGGCAGTAGCAGTTTCTTCGACCACGTACTCCGGGGTCTTGTGCAACGTGGCGTTCATCCAGCCCATGGGCTGGAGCAGTTCGTTACGCGTGAGGAGCTCGGCAAAGCCAGTGAACCCAGGAACGATGTCCATCTTGGTGACGAGCAAGTAAACCGGAAAGCGTGCGCCGAGCACGCGCATCATTTCGTCGATACGTTTGCGTAGCGAGCGCGCGTCGGCAATCAGTCCATCGGCGTCGCCAGCCAGGAGCTTGTCCGCGCCGACCGTGACCACTAGGCCGGAGATCGGTTCGCGACGGCGGTATTTGGCGAGTAAGGCGAGAAAGCTGTTCCATTCTTGTTGCAGCGCCGGGGAGTCGGTGACCGTGGCGAAACGGCCCGGGGTGTCCATAACCACAGCGTTGTCGATGAACCACCAATCGCAGGACTTGGTGCCGCCGGTCTGTTCGCGCCCCGGGGTGACCTCGGTGAGCGGGGCGTTGAGCCTAGCGCTACGCAGGGCCGCGGTCTTGCCCGTGCCCGATTCGCCGAGCAGCATGAACCAGGGCAGGGCATAGAGTGGGTCTCCAAAGCGTTTCAGACTTGACTTGCGCAGAATCTGAATGGCCTGCCGCCAGCGGTCCTGGAGGTCGAGATAGGTCTGTTCCTCTTCTACCTTGAGATCGCGTATGCGTTCTTTGTCTTCTTCAATGACGCGCTTGACGAATTTTTTTTCGCGGCGTCGGAAAAACCATTTTTTGATGAACAGAATGCCCAAAACCAGGGCGCAGACGCCCGCGACAATGGCCAGCACCAGCCACCACGGCCAATGTTTGAAGAAGATGAGCCAGATAAGGCCGAAAATGATCGCGGCCACGAGGAGCAGCGCGAGGAGGAATTTAAATATCCCCAAAACAATTTTGAACATCGGCTCGTCCGGTTCCTACTTCAGTGTTTCGAAGAACTTCAGGACCATGAAGTTCAGGCTGTTGCGATAGACAAAAAACAGTTCGACCAGAATGGCCACGGAAACCACGGGAATGAGCACCGCGTACCAGTCGAAGGGGTTGAAGGGGCTGCGTATCTTGCGCGTGCCTGATTGTTGTTGCCAGCCGTCTGGAAAGAGTCGTTCTTCGGCGGTGTCGGAAGTGTCTAGAAACGGCTTGAGCATGAGCTTGCGCAGATTTGTCTTTTTAATGTCAGCGAGTTCTGCGGCCTGGGAGTCGAGGAAATAACGGCCGCGGAATCCGAGAGCCAGGCAGGTGGCGTAGACTTCACGCACGAGTTTGTTGTCGTCTGGCAGTCGTTCGAGGCGCTCGAAAAACTCAACGCCCGCGTTTTTTGTATTGAAGTGCAGCCGTTGCAACTGGTGTTTGCGCCAGTCTTCCCCAGGTTTCCATTTCGAACAGAGAATGTGCTCGTCCACCCAGGCGCAAATCGCGAATTTGGCTTCCACGTAATCAGGGGGTTCGAAGTTGCGCTCCAAGGCGGCAATTCGGCATCTTTCCAAGAGTCCGTCAATATCCTTGCTGGCTTTGTCGAAAGGCACGATCTCCGCCACCTCGGGTTTGGCGAGGAAGAGCGCGTAGGCTATGAGTTCGGAGAAACAATCGACCAGTCGCATAATCGTTCAACTCCGCATGACGATGACTTCGGCTGCCAGGTCTTCGGGCGCCGAGTCCCAGTAGAGTGAGATGTTTTTCGTGCGCTCGACCTCGAGCCAGAGTGGGCTCGTTTTGTCGATTTTGAAATAGTAGGAGTTTGGGCTGCGCGGCAGGCCGGAGGGCGGCTGCGCCGTGTATTCGAGCGGGATGCCCGGCACGGCGCGGGCGATCAGCGTGGTCAGGTTCTTGGCCGCGCTGAGTTTGGCCACGTTGCGCACCGCGCTGAGAATGGCGTCGCGGTCCAAGATCGTGCGCAGCACCAACCAGAAGTTGTTCCCTTCTTCGAACAGCGTGTCCGGGGCCTCGGCCGTATAGTATTCCCCGTCGTGGATGAGCCGGATCAGGAATTCCGGTCCCATCATGATCCCCTCGAGCACGCGCGCGACCAGTGTCCTGGCTGTGGAAAAGCAGAGCCAGAGGTTGTCGTGGTCGTACTGCGGCAACAGCCGCTTGCCCTGCTTGTCTTCGCCAAAGGCGTTCAATCGTTCTGAAAATGTAGACAATTCGCCAAGCATCTGCCGGACTACGCCGTAGACGGTCCAGGGATGCAGGTTGCGCGTTTCGGTGACGTGGTAGAGCGCCGGGACGTAGCGGTTGAGCGTGCGTAGGGCCAAAAGAAAGATGAGGAACCGTACTTCCAGGTCCATGCCCT
>Ga0247840_10006120_pt1 | contig 17582 bp, 18 predicted proteins | sample LaCruzMarch2015__FD_192404 | JGI IMG/M metagenome (GOLD analysis project Ga0247840, IMG submission 192404) | Freshwater microbial communities from meromictic Lake La Cruz, Castile-La Mancha, Spain - LaCruzMarch2015_17m | ecosystem: Environmental > Aquatic > Freshwater > Lake | place: Spain... | reverse complement strand
CGTTATCATCAAAACACCACACATTTTGACTATTATGCCAAATTTCGAATGATTAGATAATTTTCCAACGGTTTTATTTAGTAAATCTTCAATTTGTTTTGATAATGTCTGATTGAATTCAGTTACTTGTTTGTTTATATGTAGTGATTGATTTACTAAAAAATCTATTACTTTATCTCTTTCCTTTTTAATAGTTTCTGGGTCATTGTTAAAGTTAATTAAGTCAAAAAGTATTGTATTATTTTTTAGAATAATTTCTTCTGTCCAAAGAATTCGCGTTGAAGGAACACATCGCAATAAACTTGGATCACCAAAAAAAGGTAGATAAAAAGTCAAGACTTCCTTTTCATAAGATTGTCCTCTGTCAACAAAAAAACTGTTTGGAAAATATTCTGATGAAATTTCTTCTTGTCTTGTCTCCAATGTTACATTTTCCTTGTCAAAAATTAATGGTTTTATCTCATATTGAGAAACCTTTTCAGATATATAGGATAGATTATCCTTAGGTGGATTTGTTTTCAAATCTGACTCAATTCGTTTTTCTATTTGTTTAAGTTGTCCTTCTAATGTTGCTCTTAAATCAACTCATTAAAAGCTCGAAACCCAGATCTGTTTATTAACATAATTATTTAAATAAATCAATTATTAGCAAAAAGCCTCCTCCAACCGCACCAATTAAAATAATAATTTTGATCAATAAATTTTTTTCAATTTTATTTCTTATTCTGTCAATATAATTTGATATTTTTTTCAATTCCTTTTTAAACAATAATGATAGTGTGATTTCTTCGTTTGAATTGGCATTAAACTTTCTAATATTTTTGTTCCTATTTTCTATAATCTGACGCTCACTTTCTAAAACTGAAATAAGCTGTTTAATTTTTGATCTTACTATGTCTCCATCGTAATACTTTTCAAAAGGACTATAGTTTTGACTTAAGGCTGAAGAAGGAATTTGATAATCTTCTAAATTATTTAAAGTCAGTAGACCTATTAAATTAGAAATAATTTTATGATAATCATTTATAATTTCTTCTCGATAATTGGTTTTTTTATCTAAAGATTCAAATAATCCTTTTAGTTGATCACACTTAATTTTTATTAATTCATGTTTTTCCATAATTTTAAATAATTAATAGTCTTGCTATAGTATTAATCAGTCCCGTTTTTTTAAAACTCACCGCACGGTGGATTATAATCTGTCCTCACTTTTTTCTCTAGGCTCAATCTTTCGTCTTGTTTGTTAAGCCGGTAAATATAAAGATGAAGTCTTCCTGTTTTATAATTTTGCCAATTTTGGCTTCTAGAATGATTTGGGAACCTATTATTCAAATCTTCCGTTTGACCAATATCAATAACTTTAAGTGAGTCATCAACTATAGCATAAACTGCGGCAATCGTGTTTTGAAAACCTTTATCTGGGTCATAAGGTCCAGAAAAACTTAAATTTGAAATTAACATTTCTTATTCACCGCCTTTTAATTAAAGAAAGGTCATAATTTAAACTGTTGTTTTTGTTTGCTTGTTTTAAATTTGCCTTTAATTTCTAATACTTTTTCATCTATAGCTTTGAAAATTTTACTTACCTCCTCATCTGTATATTTATATAATGTCTTATTAGCAGTGTTTCCTAATAATCTTAAAGTTTCTAAGATTCTATTTGTTCTTCTTTCAGCTATGCGATAAAATCTACTTATCTTTGCCTCTGTTGTATATAATTCTTTTTTGTACTCACTTTTTTGAGGTTGGTTGTTGTCCATATAGATAATAATATCATAAATAATGTTAGATGCAAATGATTATATATCTCTACAGTATATATTATATATTGTATATATATACAATATACGAAGATTATCTTTCCTCAACTATTTTTATTTCCTCTTCCGTCAATCCATAAAGTTTATAAACCATCTGGTCAATTTGTTTTTCGTATTCTTTAACTTCTTCCTTTTTTGCAGGATTTTCTAAATAATCTCTGGATTTGATAATTATTAAAATTTTATCTACGATTTCTATAAATGGCTTTTGTTCGATTAGGAGGATATCTTTTATCGGAAGTTCGCTTACAGTTTCTTGCTTCAATGTAAAAGCACCTCCGGCTGTCATTATGCCAATAAAACCAAAATAATACTCCATTAATTTGCTATTCAACAAGGCTAGTAAATATTTAATTGAAATTTCTTTAGAAGTAAGAATATATCCGTTACTAGGCAAAAAATTATTTTCATTATCATAAGCGAAAGTCCACTTATCTGATGTCAGTCCCCATATGATTTTTTCTTTTTCAAACTCTGGATAGTAAGCTGTATTATCCTGAATTTCGAACCAATTATAGGTTCCTGCTTTTCTACCAACCCCAGGCTCAAGCTCCTTCCTAAAACTACCCAAATGATCTTCAATTGAAGGATATTCTTTTATATTAATACCTTTACGGGTAAAAATTAAATAATCTGATGTTTTAATGTATGTCCACTTGCGGATATTTCTACCTTGCAACAATGACTTAATGATAGCTTCGTTTAGTTTATCTCTTCCAATTAACTCATTACGTTTTTCCTCGTCAATAATAAATGCTGGGTTATACCCAGTTGTAACTCCGCGATAAACATTAATTGTACCTGTTCTGCTTATGGTAATGGACTCACTTTCGATTTTTTTCTTCAGAACAAGACTAGTTTCATTCTCGAGTTGCCATATTTTTTCACTAAGGGTGTTTTGTTTTAAAAAGAATTTATTACGCTCAACAAAATCCCTTAAATCTGCAAAATCGAGCAGAGAATCATTGGCAAAAGAAATCTTAATATTATTCTCTGAACTATCGCTTTTTGAAACAATAAGAATGCAACTAGACACCAATGCCTCGAAAACATGAACATCTGTGAAGTCAATAATTTGGTTAATTTTCAAGGTCATGAAATACTTTCTTAAATTTTCACCATAGCTTGTTTTAAAAAACTTATTTGAAGTGATGTAAGCAAGAACTCCTTCCTTTTTTAAATTTTGAACCCCGTTTTCGTAAAAGTATATATACAGATCAGCCGTTCCTGAATATGTCGTATAAAACTTTTTCAATTCAGAAGAAATACCTTTTAACTTTTTATGCTCAACATACGGTGGGTTACCAATCACAATATCAAAGCCACCATTGCGAAAAACAGAGGGAAAAAAGTATCTGGTATCAAAAAAACCAACGGGTTTATTTTGAAAAATATTTTCATAACTTCCCCAAAGGTTATTTATTCGCATTCTTTCTGTATCTGACTTTTCATTTTTTTGAGCCAATGCTTTTTTATATTTTTCATCCTTCAAATAACTGTATGACTTCACAATACTCTCAAGTTCTTTCTTTGTTTTATCACTGATTAATTGTTGCAGTTTGCGTGCTGTCTCTAGTTTGTGCAACTGATCGACTGGTGCAAAATATTCATCAATAAGTTCTCCTAATGCTTCTGCGAACTCATCGCCAAATAGCGGTCCTTCGTGAATGGGTGGTTTAATGAGGGTGTTCGCACAAACAAATTTAAAATCAAGGTTTGGCAACGGCTCAATGCCTCTGTTTGGGGCATTGTCGTCAACTTGCTGATCGACAACAAGCGTCAAAAAACAACGCAGTCGAGATATGTCTATAGCAATGGGCTGAATATCTACTCCATGAATACATTCTCTGATTACACTTAGTTTTCTAATATATTTTGGGTCATGTTTTTGAAATAGTCGACGTGCCTCTGGAGGAAATGTATTTAAATAAATCGAACATTCCGGATCAAGAATGCCAAGCATATGTACTAATCTCTGAAGAACGCCAATTGGGAAAGCACCTGATCCACAGGCAGGATCGAACACTGTTATTTTGTGTATTTCCTCAACAAGCAGTTTTCTCTCCAGTTGATCAATTGGATGGGACATATCATCGTCCAGATCGTAAGATGAAAGAGCGCGTAGCTTTTCTTCGGAAATATTGACTTTGGTTTTTAGGTGAGCAATAAGGGACTCTTCTACCATAAAGTCCACAATTTCGCGAGGAGTGTAAAAACTTCCTGTTGATTTACGGGCGCTCGCACCAGTTTCCGGGTTTACCTCCGCCAAAAGATTCTCAAATATTCTACCCAGCATTTCTGGATCAATTGAAAGCTCGGTATCAATTGAGGTATTTTCGTCTATGGTAAAATTGTATTCTTCAAAAATTTGAAACAATTCAGAAAACCAAATATCAGGTACATTTACAACGCCGCGACGTTCACTCATCCCGGTGGTGCGATTGAATTTGTGATTATCTTCAACATGATCTTGAAATAATCCACCATTTAGAAAAGGAACTTTATCAAAAAATTCCGAATAATAAAAAAATGTTGGTCGAGAACTCTGCGGTTTGTTAAGAACTTCAAAGAAAAGCGGAACACAGACGGAATGATAATAATCCCCAATTTTTTTTACAGCAGAAACAGATAAAATCTCAGACGGTATGAGGGGGTTATTTAGATGCCCTTTTTTTTGTTTTAAAAACCAACAAAAAACTAATCGGCCAATAAGACGAATTGCAAAATTTGCATTAATGGCATTGTCTGTATTCCCAAGTTTAAGCGTCCTTTCAAATACTGTAGCTTTTCGACCTTCACCTCGCGTTCCTCCTACAAGTTTTGAATATTGAGTAGCTATTTGAGTGAAAAATTCCTTGCTGACTACCGCCAAAGAAAACTTATTTTCCAGATCAGTAATTGAGTCAATGGTTCCTATCAACATTTTTGAAGGTGTTGCCACTTTCGCATTTGGACCTAAAACATAAGAAAAACGACGTGGATTTGATACAGTTTCTTTGATTCCGTCTTTTGTTCTCGTAACTTTAGTGGTGAGAAGAGATAATCGCCATTCCGATGAATCATCTGAAATATAGGCTACCAAGGCATTGGACCGAGCGTGATTTTTAAGTACCGCATAAGTATTTTTTGTAATTTCGACACGGGCATGCAGTGATGAATCTGTTTTGGCTACAAAAACGACTAAATCCAGACTGTTTCTGTTGATTTCGGCTATTTGTTGAATTGATTTGAAGCCCGTGCGCGTTTCGGACCGTTTTTTATCCAAAGAAAGACACGGAACAATACTTTGAATAAATTCAACAAAATCTTCCTCATTATATTTATTAGTAAAAATAGGATTTATCATATACGATGCTCTTGAGTAAATAAGAGAAGATTTGCCGATTTTGCTTCGTTATTTTGTCTATCCAAACTAACCCTTATCTGCTGTTCTGGCGCAATTTCTATAATAGCCTCCACTAATTGATCTTCGGTTAAATCAGTATTTTTTGCTAACTTAATTATTGCTTTGAGCTGGCCTTCCGAAAGATCATCAAGATCGCTAACAACCTGCATTAAATCATCACAATAATTCTGATATTGAGATTCCCGAACACTTCGTAATATATTTACAACACCGGTCCGGTTTGTTGACATTCGCCCCATCGGTGGCTTTTCAAAAAGTTTTTCTTTTATCGTATTAAATACAACTCCAAATTGATCGTCAGTCTTCTCGCCAACTTCATTCTGTTTTGCTGCAAAGTGATTTAACACTTTTTCTGCATCAACCAATTCAGCTTGACCGCTGGTTTCAAGCGCGTAAATTTTATTTTCTCCACGAATACCAACACCAACGCCCACTTGAACCGGTCGATTTTTTCTAACTATTCGGGCGCGCATTGGGATTTTTTTTGCAAGTTCGATAGTTTCGTTATTTCTCTTTGCTTGTTCATATATTTCCCGGTGATCTGTATCCCAACTCTTTTCTTCAGCTGTTGTTTTTCTGAATTCATCAATAAAAAAAGATTCTGGAGTTTCATCTTCTGTAAGGGTTCGCGTGTCATTTCCTACCACAGAATTAAAAATCTGCATCTTTAGTGTTGACACCCCTCTAATATTTGTTTCTTTCTCTCCATGTTCGGTTGGAAAATAGTTGTCAATATAAAGCTCATCAAACATTTTTTTATCTATTCGATTTATTCTGCCAACTCGCTGTATGACTCGTGTTGGATTATATGGAATATCATAATTAATAACTCGTCCCGCTCTATTTAGATTAACACCCTCGCTCAAAGCATCGGTCGCAACAAGAACTCTAAAATCATCAGACTGTTTGTCAGCTGGAATTCCGGCGTCAAAATTCTCTCTGACTCTTTTGCGATTACTCTTGTTGTTTTGAGCAGTATAAATAAAAGTTGGAATTCTAGCCTTTTGTAGCTCTTCTCCTACATAAACAACAGTATCTGCATACATACTAAAAATAACAATTTTTCGTTCCGGCTCGTTAATTAAATGTTTTTGAATATCTAGAGTGAGTTGTTTTAATTTAGGGTCTGGCATAGTTAGAAATGGCGATTGTGAATCAAACCATTTTTCGTAAATATCTGTAAGTACACAAATATCATGTTTAAGTTCAGGTACAAATTTTTCATTGAGATCCTCAAGTTTAACGAAAACAATATTTTTATTATTTGTGACTTCAGTGTTTGTGAATTCAGCCTGTTCTTCTGTATTAATTTCCTCCGTATCTTCTTCTGGTATCTCATCTGGTGTCGGAATATAGGCTTTTTTGGAAATCGGTACTAATTGTTTTTTTTCTGCCCAATCAAGAATTTTTTGATGTGAATCTATAAATTTTTGAAGAGTACTCTTGAATGCTGCTCTTGAACTTTCGAAACGCATGACCAAAAGCTTGCGCATAAAAGAAGCCACGTTCATTTGAGCTGTTTTTATATCATCTAACTCTGGATATTTTTTTGCAAAATCTACATTATCATCTATTGCGTATGTAGTTGGCATATAACGAGCACCTGTTAATCCGCCTACATATTTTGAATCTGGAACAATTCTCTGTATGGTTTCCAAGTATATTTCAGTAAAACTACCCAGTTCATACTCTCGGATAATCGGATCTTTCATTTTTGAAAATTCAATTTTTTGTGATATTAAGTCCTCTCGATAGCGAGTAATTTTTTTAAGATCTATCCTCGAACGTCTAATTATTATTGGCTCGAGTAAGCGTCGCAGTTCGGAAGCAATAGCATTGCGCTCTGTGTCTAATTCTTTGCGTTGTTCTATAGTGATGGCGCCTTTTGCTTGAAATCGACGAAGTTTTTTATACCTATTTGCAAGATCTGCAAATTTTGCTGATAAATTTTCTACTGTTCGGAGTGTGGCGGCACCGGGTGTTTGAAATAGTTTTATTAGAGCAAAAATATCACTAGGGTCATTGTTAAAAGGAGTTGCCGATAATATCAGAACTTTATTTCCGCTATTACTGCGAGTTAATTGATGGAGTAACTGATAGTCTTGCGTATCCTCATTTCTATATCTGTGCGCCTCATCAAGAATAAACAGTATAGGTTCCGTAGAATTGTTATATTTATCATATACCTCGTCAATCTTGCCAGCACTAAAAACCTTTGACCCGCGCAGTTTGAATTCTTCTGCATAATCCTCCCACATTGGAACAAGATGTGGGGGAGCAATAATTATTGTTTTTAAATCCGGACAATTTACAGCAACGGTGGTGGCTATAATACTTTTCCCAAGACCGACAACATCCGCAATAATAGCGCCATCATAATTTTTCAATCTTTCAATTGCCATCTTTACTGCGTCCATCTGATATGAAAGGTTCAAATATTGTCCTCGCGTTGCCTGCGATGCGTTAGTTACATCAATTTCGTATTCAGCGCCAAATATTTCATTAAGAAGTCGAATATACATAAGATATGGGGTCGGTACCACATTCATCCAAAGCTCATCTTTAAATTTTCTCAGAAACATGTCTGATTTCCCTTTTTCTTGAATGACAATATTGCGAGCATCAGACCATCGCTCAGAAAATTTATTTGAATATTCTTTATACTTTTCTTCTGAATCAAACGTTTCGTTTATTTCCTGTTGTCCAACTAAGCCATTATAAGTAAAATTACTCGAACCCATAAAAACTTTGCCGGCGTTTTTATTATGAATTACATAACATTTACCATGCGCTTGTGTTTCGGTCATTTTAATTTCAAGAGATCCATCTTCGAGTTTTCTTTCGAGAATTGAGTATGATTCTTGAGATTCCGGTGCGTCAAATATTGCCGTTTGATTTGCAAGTTTCTTGATACCTTCTCCAAATGCTCTAACTCTTTCCTGTTTTGAGGAGGGAATGCTTCTAGGTTGGAACGGATCGAGGTTTATCGATGATTTTTTCATTGATTCCATGATTAAAGTCGGTATGGCATCCGGATCAATATAAGAGCCAACCAAGATTCGTACCTTAATTTTATCGAGTTTTTTTGACAAAAGTTCAAATCCACAAAGATAAAAATACCCGACTTCAATATCTAGGCCCGCTGTATCATCTCCAATTGCATCTGATATGGCTCTGTAGAGATTGTTCTTGCCCTGATTGTCTATACTTCGATTTTCCGTTGGCATATTCTATCTATTTTTTGATAAATGAATTTTTCAATAACTTCTTTTTTATATCAATATAACTATCCATTTTACATCTTTTTCTTATAAATAAAAACTTTTCACATTTTTTCCCTGCAAAGTTGTCATTAGTTAACTCAGAGTTTGTTTATGTTAATTATATTGGAGTATCATTCTGGGTTGGCCATCGCCATAATAGTCGTCTTTCCATCCTGTGATATTGAAACCATTTTTCAGGTATAAAACAATTGCAATGATGTTTTTTGGATGAGTAACTAGCCAAATGTTTTTACCTTTGTTGATTTGCAAAAGCTTTTTTACAATAATTTTTCCATATCCCTTATTTTGAAATTCCGGAAGAACAGCAATTTGTTTCACTTCAACTTTTCCATCTTTTTCCTCAAAAGCAAAAAGACCAACAAGTGTGTTTTTATGGTAAACAAAATATACTTCGCAGTTTTTTAAATAACTCAGAGTCATTGCTTCAGATGGTGAAGGATAATCATATTCACGAGTGAAAGTTTTTATATCCATTTCATACAACAGTTTGCCGTAATCAATCGGTTTGATTTTTTTAAATTTAAGTAGTTGTCTTTCCATGTTAATTATTTTACTCCTATTCATTGAAAAAATGAAAATGGTAGAAAATTATTAAAGTTAACTAACTATTGAGATTATTTATTTGTTTTTATTACTGAAAATAAATGTGGAGCTTGGTGTCAAGAGCGCGTGAGATTCTTTCTAAGAAAGAAAAAGTGGGGTATGATTCCATGTTCTCCAATCTGGATATGACCGGTTGTTTACTTCCAATTTTATCTGCTAAATCTTTTTGGCTAAGATTTTTTTTCAAGCGGGCACTAATTAGACTGCGCACCAATTGAAATCTTGGTTCATAATTGTCTGATAGTTTTTGAAAGCCTTTTCTTTTTGAAAGTCTTTTTTCGTATTCACTCCAAGTGGTTAAATCATTTAATTTTCTCATATAATCAACTCAATAAATATAACAAAATTATTATATTAATAAAATAGCTAATTGTCAAATTCTTTTAATCGATTAATTGCAACTTGGATTTCTCGATGCGGAGTTTTATTAGTTTTTTTTACAAAACCATGAACAATCAAAAAAATATTTGGCTTGAAAAATACAAAAAACAGCCTGATTTGAATTGAGGATTTTATTCTTAATTCAAAAAGATTGGAATATTCCTTAATTTTTTTTACTTTTGAAGTAAATAATAGCGATAGACCATATTCCTCGAGCAATCTTAAGTCTGATTTTATTTTAAGAACAATTTTATTTGGAAATAATTCAATAAAGCTTATGATTACTTCTTTTCCGGATATGTTTTTATAAAATAATACTTTATGTTTTAATATTGTTGGCATTAACTGCAAAATACAAAAAATATTTTTATATGTCAACGGACTATAGACAACATTGTTAGGAGTTTGGATTGTTGTAGTAGTTATAAAACGAGGATATGCCAGGTAATTAAATTTGAAAGTTGAAATTTGAAAAGATAGTTAATTAACCAACCTCCGAGGATGTTATATGAATTTTTTAGGACATGGCTAAAAACCTACAGAAGAAACGAGAGTTACTCTGTCCGGAATTTCTCTTGCAGAATCAATTTTTCTTTTGTTTCTTGATTCAACATATCGTTATGCCTGAATAATATTGATCAATTTTTTAAACATATACATTTTATTTCTCTTCTGATTTTTGGTTATTTCCGTAATCAATCCTGCCTTTTCAAATTTATGAATTAAATCAAAAAGTGTTTGATTATTCTTCACTTTAATGATTTTTCTTATTGATTTAGACGTGAAAACCGGTTGTTTGAATAAAGCATGAAAAAAAGTCGAAGTGTAAATTGATTTCAATTCGAGAATATTTTCATCAATTGAATTGTAAAGGTTGTTGATTTTTTGTGCTAAGATTTGAGCTTTTTTTGCCTGTTCTTCCAGACCTTTAAGAAAAAACAATATCCAGCTGTTCCAGTCGTTTTTCACACTAACGTTTCTTAAAAGTTCATAATATATGTCTCTGTTGTTTTCAAAATATTCACTTAAATATAAATAAGGGTAGGAAAGAAGTTTTTTCTCAAAAAGAAATAAAGAAATAATGAGGCGCCCTATTCTTCCATTTTCATCCATAAAAGGATGAATTGCCTCAAATTGATAGTGGACAATAGCAATTTGTACCAACATATCCTGCTCGTCTTCGGAATTTATGTACCTTTCTAAATTACTGAATAATTCGGGAATAAGAGTTGGCAGTGGTGGAATAAACGTTGCTTGGTCTATTGGAGTTCCTGGTTTGGCGATATAAACCATGTTTCGTCTGAATTCACCAGGAGCTTTATTATGACCCCTAACCGAGTGAAGTAAAATTGAGTGTAATTCTTTAATAAGGTTTTCCGAAATCGGTCGTTGATTTAACATCAAAACTCCTTTTTCCAATGCTTTCCTGTAGTTTATGATTTCTTGAATATCAGCATGTTTCTGGGTTTCATACTTTGTCTCTCCTTTTGCCTCAAATTTAAACACATCGTTAATAGTTGCCTGTGTGCCTTCAATTTGAGAACTCATGACAGCTTCTTTTGTCAGTAATGTTCTTTCCAATAATTGTGGATTAATCAACTGTGATAACATTGCATCCAATTTGGCAATTTCGCGGTGTGACTTAGTGATTTGTCCTAATAATGACTGATAGTCAATTTTTATAGGAAGTTTCAATGGTATAAATGGATTTTTCATAAGATTATGGAATTTTATAATCATGCATAGTAGATTATAAATAATCATAATCTACTTTTCAACTTGATATTAGATTATAGTTCAAACATAAATATTCAGGCTAACGTAATTATTGATATATACGGAGACAATATTATTTTGTTGTTTGAAAATCGGCATATAAATATTTTATCACTTTTTGACATTTTATCCCACCAAAGTTGCCATAAATTTTTTAGGATATGGAGGGAAAAATCTGGTTAACCAACGCTTTAGGTTGTTTATTTGTACAAATGATGACTATAGTCAACAATTGTTAGTAGTTAGGGGTTAGTAGTCAGGAGTTAGGAGGGATATGTTATTTAAATTTAAAATTTTTAATTTGAAATGGGGAAGGAGGAAGGGAAAACGAGAAAGTTTGATATTTGAAAAAGACGAGGCGTTTTATATTCCTAAAGATATCACCAACTTTGTATTAAAAAGCCATGTTATTCTTTTTAATAAAGAGAGCGATGGGTTGGCGGTCATTGTTTCTATTCGAGAAACAACCGCTTGTGAAGTTTTTAACTTTTTGGCAAGATTCCGCTGTGACAATTTGTTTTTCAATCTTAATTCCATGAGTTGACAAGCAAGTTGATATTCCGGTTCAGATTTCAGCCAAACTTTTTTAAACTCTTCATTTTGAAGTTGTTCTTGCAAATGATTTTGATAATGATAAAGTTTATTTTTCATAAAAAAATGATATCTTTTATGATATCATTTGTCAAGTCTTTACCCAACCCTTGAGATTTATATTTTTTTCTTATTACTGGAAATAAATGTGGAGTTTGGTGTCAAGAGCACGAGAGACTCTTTCTAAGAAAGAAAAAGTGGGGTATGATTCCATGTTCTCCAATCTGGATATGACCGGTTGTTTAGTCCCAATTTTATTTGCTAAATCTTTTTGGCTAAGATTTTTTTTCAAGCGGGCACTAATTAGACTGCGCACCAATTGAAATCTTGGTTCATAATCGTCTGATAGTTTTTGAAAGCCTTTTCTTTTTGAAAGTCTTTTTTCGTATTCACTCCAAGTAGTTAAATCATTTAATTTTCTCATATAATCAATTCAATAAATATAACAAAATTATTATATTAATAAAATAGCTAATTGTCAAATTCTTTTAATCGATTAATAGCAACCCTGGTTTCTTGGCACGGTGCAGGAAGCGCTCTTATTTCAACGGACTATAGACAACAATATAAGGGGTTAAGGGGATAGTAGTCAGTAGTTAAGGAGATTATACCAGGTAATTAAATTTGAAAAAGGGATTAAAGAATAAGAGGTAAAAAAATAAAATTATTTCACTATGGTTGCATTATGATTTTTCTTATCTTTGGAAGAATTTGATTTTCATATATCGTTCGTTTATTTGATTGTATAGCTGATGAGTCTAAATCTGTATGTTGAGGTAATGAACAAACCCCGGATAATCCATATTGTTTTTCATCAGTTCGATCAAGTCTTACCGTATCTAATTTTTCAAGTGGTGTTTCATACATAAAGTCTTCATCTCGTTTGATAAACTCCTTCATTCCTCTTTGGTCAAATCCTAACCGTCCCTGAGGTCCGTACAAACCAAGCCAACGCTCATGTTCTGTTTCACGTTCTTCAATTAACCGTTTTAATTCTTCAGTTGGTTTGTTTTGGAATTGTTCTCTTAAAACTTTGAGTTGTCTTAAATTTCCATCCTCACTCTGATAAACAACCGGTTGCCAATCAAGAACAGCGATACGTTTTAATATATCAAAATGGGCCAGTTCAATTGGCATGGCAATTCCCGTTGCTCTTTCTGCTGTTGTCACGTCGCCGGTTGCATACCAATAATCGCCTTGTATTCGATCTTTGTCTCGTTGAAATAATGTTATTCGATAACCAACAATCTCACCACATTCATTTGTTGCCACAAAAAACCAGGCTTGATCTGCCGTCTTATCCACAAGCGGATGTGCAAAAGGCTTTTTTATATTAAGCGTATGCACTAATAAGGGGGCTCCCTTTGATGTGTCAACCCGATAGGTTGGGCCAAATGCAATATGGTCTAGTCCACATGGTTCAAGTGCATGTTTATACTGTTCTCGCAATCCGTGAACAAATGTTCTTTTTTCATGTTCTTTGTATGGAGTTGGGATTTCCATGTTATGTTTGAATTTTAATATAATATTTTACTCCTTTTCATTGAAAAAATGAAAATGGTAGAAAATTTTTGATGACTGAGTTTTGAAGTTGTTTATAAGAGGGCAGGAGGTTTGAGACCTAATTTTTCCTGCATAAAAGAAACTACTTCTTTTTGTGGTAAGGAAGTTGGCTGGTCGATTAAAATCTCGTTTGAAGCTTTTCTTATTTGCGAGTCAAAAGAAGCCCATGTGCTCCACCATGCAAAAGCTTGCATTCCAGGAGATAATTTTTCAACTTTTTCTCTGAAGTTTGGTTGATTTTCTAAGTAAGTATGAAAAGGTACTTTGCTTGGAGGAGGCTTAATTCCTAACTGTTCCAAAACAAAATCGGTCATAGGGCCATTAAAAATAAGATAAATTTTACTTGGCGAAAGCAACTCTGGTTTTTCAAGTGTTGCTTTTATCGTCTCATCATTTATCGGTTCTGCCATTGAACTAATCCAAATATAACAAGTGGCTAAGGCTCTTTGAAGTTCAGGTTTGTCTTTAGCATACTTAGGAACTTGGTCTGCTAAAATTGCTGCCACTTCATCATAGTAAGCAAATTCCCAAAATTCTGATCCTTCTGGACTAGGCCAATCTCCAACGAAAGAATTAGGTGGTAAATTAAGTTGTTCTATCCATCCCATATAGTCGATATTCTATCACAATAGCTTGTTACGGAAGGTTATTTGTGAAATTAACCAACCCCCGAGGTTGCTAAATATTAGCAAAAAGATTTAATTTAAACTCAAAAAGGCGATTATTAAGTTATTGTTTGCGCTGGGGATTGAAATTGCGCAGGTATGCTTCCGAGTGGTGGTTGACCTAATCTTAGTCTTTCGAGATGTTGGTCACCAATATTAAGAATATTCATAGCTCCACAATCAATAGTTATCGCCCCTAGCATCTTGTTTTGCTTGGCTCTAATGTTAATCTTTCCGCGATTTGGAGACCAAACCTTCATCCAATCTTCTGTCCACCAAGAAGGTTCAATTGATTGAATTTCAACACCATCTTTTAACGTAACATTGGCGAATGTCGTTGCTGGGTCAACTTCTATAACATCACCAGTTACAGGTCTGTTATCTTGATATGTCACGTCGACCCCTGCACCAAAACTTGCAGCAAGATTTATTCTCCTGTGACTAATATCCCTCTGCAGGGCAAGATTGGCATCTCCATTTCCATTGCCTCTACATCTCTTTTCAACAGCAATAAACCCGTCCCTTTCTGCAACAACAGCTATCGCTCTTTTATCGTTGGTTATTAAAGCAATTAAATCAAATGGAGCATATCTCAATAAAGCAATTCCTGTTATATGGGCTCCTTCAAAAGGACTAAAAAAAGCCGCTCCTTGCTTGCTTTCAACACAACGTACAATACTTGGTGGTTTTGGTGAGGTTGGAATTAATGCTAAAAATTCGTTTATTGACGGTGATGGAGTTTCGATAGCCATGCAAATAGTATACTATAAGATATTTATAAATTCAAATCTAAAGAATCTTTTTCTAGTTTATCACATTAATCAACCCCCGGGGTTGTTTTACTGTCCCCCCGACTGGAAAAGAAAGCCTCCGAGCAATCTAATTTACCATTTTGTGCCGAGGGTCTTTTTCTAATCGAACACTTTCTGCCTTGGATTTACAAAATTATACTTGCTTACCAAAATATAGAAACGACTGAAAATGACCCCTTTTCTTCTGAAACCAACAAATTTTCTAAACCCTATTATACGAAAAAAGTTAATTAAATGAAAGGAGACGAGAATTTATGTTTTTCTGGAAGAAAAAAATCTTTAAATCGCAGTTATTTACACAACGAGATTTCTACAATAGGTTTATTCAAGACCTAAATGAATGTCAACGAGACATTGTTATTGAAAGTCCATATATAACCTCATTTAGAATGGATTTATTTATGCCTATATTTAAGAAATTACTGGACAAAGGAGTAAAAATACATATTATTACCCGAGACCCAACAGATCATGATGAATATTTCAGAGATCAAGCAACTAATGAAATACTTGAGTGTAATGAGATAGGAATTAATATTGTTATGCTCAAAGGTAATCATCACCGGAAATTGGCAATAATTGATCAGGAAATACTTTGGGAGGGAAGTTTGAATATATTATCATATAACCGTAGTCAAGAAATTATGAGAAGAATTGAAGGAGAAGATTTAGCGAAACAGATGATTGATTTTCTAAAATTAAGCAGATATTTTTAAATATTCAATAGCTTTATTCCTAAAACTTCAGCAATTTGCTGTAATCTTTCAGCAGCTATATTTACTTCTCCACGCTCGACACAGGCATAATAATTCGTGCTGATACCCGCTTTTTCAGCGACTTCAACTTGAGTAAGTTTAGCTTTTTCTCTTGCCTTCTTTAGCTTATTACCTACTTCTTTTCTGAATTCTGGACTATTCATATAAAGATATTATAGCAAAAACGGAATAAATGCAATCACGCTGTTAAGAAATTAATGCATCTAATAACTTTTAGGATATAATTAGCTTATGTTATCTAAAGATGAAATAAAAAACATCATTGAACAGGAACGTTATAAAAAGCGAGTACAGAAGTTAAGTAGCGAAACATTACATGTTATTCTTGACAATCCTTTAAAAGCAAAAGAATATGCCCAAAAGAATATCGATAAATCCATTCCTGACAGTCAAAAAGATGAGTACGTCAAAATGATGGTTAAATCCATGCAGGAACTAGCAGGAATTATTTTGGAAAAAAGAGGTAAATCGAAGTAATTCTACTTATATAATACAATTTTCCCTTCTTCTTGTTTTGACGTTTTACCTTTCTCTATTAAATAATAGCTTTCTTTCTGGTTGTTCAGCGTGCTCTTAAACGAGGCAAAATATGGTTTATCGTTCATTTGATAGATTAAACTGACGATATTGGGTGTTTCTATCTTCTCTTTGTCGATATAAATATAGTTTTTGTGATTTTGAAATTCCGCTTCACCAAAATATAAATTATTTCCTATTACTGTTACATCAGTGATTAAGTTGTTGGAAGAATAAATATCTTTTTGGCTTTTAGTTTGAATATTTATTGAAATCAATTTATTTTCAACATAATTAGTATATTGTTTTGTTACGCACAATATCTCATATTGGCTTTTAATAAACCCATTTTCACACAATACTCCTAAATCCTGTTTGTTATAAAGAGTCGCTGCTCCTCGGTTGGATAGTAGATTGCCTTTATAATAATCCAGCACAATTTCATTTACCTCTTTTTCCTTCTTTTTATTCTCAAGGTTGTAAATATAAGTTGTTTTAAGCGTTGGTTTAACAACCACAAAATATGGATAATGAAAAATAATCTTATCAGGAAATGGATTAAAAGAAATAAAGTTATCAAAAATCTGTAGCTTGCCATTTTGAAGGTAAACCGCATTATTTTTCACTTTATTTTGTCCCTTACCTAAAAATACAAAATAAATAACTAAGAATAATACGAGAATTAAAGCTACTCCAAACTGGAGTAGCTTTCGCAGATTAGAATTTAAAGGATTAAGTTCAATATCTTTCATATAGTTATTGTATATAATTTAACGGATTAACTGCTAACCAAGAACTTCCATTTTTAATACGAATTTCATAATGAACATGAGCGCCGGTTGAAAAACCCGTACTTCCCATAATACCAATCGGCGTTCCCGCTTTTATAATGTTACCTGTGTTAACTAAAACTTCACTAAAGTGTATAAAAATAACTTTTAAAGAATTGTCAGAATTGGTGACTTCTACCGTCTCTCCACCTTCGGAATCAGTGTAATAATTTACTCTTCCATTAATGGTTGAGAAAATTATTATTTCCCTTGTTGTTTTATAGGCGTTACTGTTGGTAAAGTAAGAATTTGAAGGTACAAGATCAACTCCTGTATGATTTTTTCCAAAAAACAGATAATAACCTGAGTCCATAAAATAGGCGCTCACTGTACAGAAATCCATGCCCTGCCCTCCAAAGGGATTCTGGTGAGGTATAGAAGCTTCATTAAATCCATTATCAGCAGATAATGATGCGCCTGAACCTAAGGTAAATGTTTTTAAAAAACCGGAGGTAATAAGAAGCGGGGTCATAAGGATTGTGCCGAGAACAGTTAAAATAAATAGTCCTAAAACAAGAAATGAAATTAAACAGCCCAACACTGGTCCTCTAAACTGAGC
>Ga0247840_10006118_pt1 | contig 17585 bp, 18 predicted proteins | sample LaCruzMarch2015__FD_192404 | JGI IMG/M metagenome (GOLD analysis project Ga0247840, IMG submission 192404) | Freshwater microbial communities from meromictic Lake La Cruz, Castile-La Mancha, Spain - LaCruzMarch2015_17m | ecosystem: Environmental > Aquatic > Freshwater > Lake | place: Spain... | reverse complement strand
AACGTAGCCAGTACTTTGTTTCCATAAATTTCCTAAAAAGAAGGGATAGTGCATCCCAGGAAATGGTGAAATAATTCATGTCCAGTAACATCCAATGGTAGATTACCTTTTAAAAGATAATTTCTGTGGTATCTACTAACATTCCGGATATGAAATAAACAAACTGGATTATGGTAAATAAAATTATCCTTTAGAGGAAATAAGAGCTGAGCAAAATGATTTAACCTTATTAATTTGGCTACTAATTCAAATTATTTTTTAAACCTGGTACATAAATTCCTTCGAAAAAGTAAAAAGGAAAATATACCATGAATATCTCAGAACTCTCATCTGGAATTCCTATTTTTGTGATAGGAGAAATGGGATTCAAGGTTTTTAAGGATCAGAAACCATCTAAGAAACTATGACAGTGCTAAAATAGGTTATAGGTTGAGTAAATTTGACAAAATAATTCAAAAAATTCTGAACGGTCTTTCTGATCAGAACATCGACTTTCCGGAATTTCTGAACATGATAATAAATCTTGGTTTTGAGTTGAGACAAAAGGGAAGTCATCATATTTTGACTAAAGATGGGATTGAAGAGATAATTAACATACAACCTAAAAATGGTAAAGCAAAGTCTTATCAAGTTAAGCAGGTTAGGGAAATCATTATTAAATACAAATTAAATTCAGCCATAGATGGATAATATAATAAAGTATGAATTAATTATTTTTTGGAGTGAATCTGATGATTCATTCATAGTCGAGGTTCCTGAACTTGCAGGATGTAAAGCAGATGGTGAAACTTATGAAGAAGCCATTGCAAATGCAAAGATGGTTATTAATGATTGGATAGAAACAGCTATAAAAATGGGTAGGGAAGTCCCTAAACCCAAAGGAAAACTAATGTACGCTTAAATGTTCACGAAGCCATAACACAGCCTATCAACAGCATGACTCGTGTCGTCGTCACGTCGGATAGCCAAAATGTTAGTTACAATGGTCACTCAGTAAAGGATAAGTTAAATTAAATGGTACTAGACATATCAAAATCAGTAGAAATTATCGAGATAATGGAAAATTACATTGAATCGATAAGACCCGAACCAGCAATGCGGAAACAAATTGATATTAATTACGAAATAATTGATCAAAGCATAATTATTAATGAAGTCAGACCTGCATGGAATAATCCAAAAGAAATTTTATATCATGGTTATGCCAAAGCAACATACGTACACAACAAAAATGTTTGGAAAATATATTGGAAGCGTGCGAATCTAAAATGGAGCTCTTATAAACAAAATCCAACAGTAAATTTACTAAGCGACTTTTTGAAAATAGTAGATGAAGACGAACACGCTTGCTTCAAAGGCTGACTAAAATACCGCCAGCACCTAACAGGCATCAAGCGCTATATTTGCTATTTTAAAGTTAAGTTGTGCTATGTGCTAATTAAAGCGCAAAAACAGGATAAATTTTATTAAGGTATTTACAAAATATTGATAATCATAATACAAAAAAGCACATACTCAAGCAGAAGAGGAAAATAGGTTTTTTCATTTTGTGGACTGGTTATCTTTCCATTGGGTACGGCAAATACCACCGGAACAAATCATTTTTTTTACTAATTTACCCTCTTCATTATAAAATAATAAAGGACCGTCTTCGGTATTTCCATTTTTATAATTTCCAGAAACACTTAGCTGCCCGGTAGGAAAAAACTCTTTAAAAGGGCCATTTTCTTTATTTTTTGAAAAGGTTACCTCCTCAATCAAAAATCCCCGCTCATCATATTTATACCAAAGCCCAACCATTTCATCATTGATGTATTGACCTTTTAATTTGAGCTTATTTTTCAAAAAAAAGCTTCGGTAGGCACCATTAAACTGTCCATTTTCATGCGTTTCCAAGACCGAAGTATCTTTTGAACCAGGAAAAAATAAAATTCTTTCCCCGTGGAGTACAGAATCTTTTAATGAGTAAATTTCTTGTGGCAATCCATTTTTATCTTTTATCACTACTTGTTTCACGTCAGCCTTAGTCCCATCTTTTTTATGGCAGCCTATTGGTAGGAATACTAAAATAAAAAGTACTCTGTAAAGATTAGTGGTTAACGATTTAAATGATAAGTTATGCAGAAACATAGGAAAATGTAATGATTTAGGAAATAACCGATCTTCCCATACTTTCATAGTAGAATCCCTCCTCAGTCATCTGGTCCAAATCGTATAAATTCCGACCGTCAAATATTTGAGGTTGACGCATTAACTGTTTCATTATTTTAAATCCGGGTGCTCTAAACTGACTCCATTCTGTGACAATTGCGAGAGCGTCAGCTTCAATCAGTGCTTCGTAAGGTTCATTAACATAAATAATACGATCTCCGAGTGTTTTTTGAACATTGGGCATAGCTTCAGGATCAAAAGCTTTAATGGTTGCGCCGGCTGCCAGCAATTTTTCTATGATAAACAAGGCGGGAGCCTCTCTAATATCATCGGTATTAGGTTTGAAGGCCAGGCCCCAAACGGCAATATTCAAGCCTTTAAGATTACCATTAAAACGGTTAATTATTTTATTTGCAAGTATTATCCTTTGATTGTCATTTACTTGCATTACAGAAGAAAGGATGTGGAAAGGATAATTATTGTCATTTGCAGTTTTTGCCAGCGCCTGAACATCCTTAGGGAAACAACTGCCGCCATAACCGACGCCTGGAAAAAGAAAACGTTTTCCAATTCTTGAATCCGAACCCATGCCCTTCCTTACCATATCAACATCGGCGCCTAAGATTTCACAAAGGTTAGATATTTCATTCATAAAAGAGATACGCGTTGCTAAATAAGCATTAGCAGCATATTTGGTCATCTCCGCAGATCTTACATCCATAAAGAAAATAGGATTTCCCTGACGAACAAATGGTTCGTAAAGCTGTCGCATTAATTTTTGAGCTCTTGCGGAACTTGTTCCAATGACTACCCTATCAGGTTTTAAAAAATCATCGACAGCGACTCCTTCTCTTAAAAATTCTGGATTTGAAACGACATCAAATAGATTTTTCGATAAACTTTGTTCCAATATAGTTGAAACTTTTTCAGCTGTTCCAACGGGTACGGTACTTTTATCAACAATGACTTTATAGTCAACAATGATTTCAGATAAATCTTTAGCTACCTTTAAGATGTATGATAAATCGGCAGAACCGTCCGCACCAGGCGGTGTTGGCAAGGCTAAAAAAATAATTGCCGCATCCTTTATGGCCTCTAAAAGATTTGTTGTAAATGAAAGCCTGCCTTGCTTAGTATTCCTTTCAAAGATTATATCCAGGCCGGGTTCATAAATTGGTACTTCCCCTTTTTTTAATCTTTCCACTTTATTTGCATCAATATCGACACAAATGACATGATTGCCAGTTTCGGCAAAACAAGCACCGGTTACTAAACCAACATAACCAGTACCAACAACAGCTATTTGCATAAAAATGATTTAATTTGAGTAATATATTCTATAAATAACATCGGCATAATCGTCAGAAACTAGCACTGAGCCATCGGGCAATAGTTCCAGGTCAACGGGACGTCCTGTAACATCGTCATTTTTAGGATTTAACCAACCGGTAGCGAATGGTTTATAGCTGATAGCCTTTTGATTTTCATCCAGTGTCACAAGGGATAGCTGGTAGCCCGACTTTTTAGTCCTATTCCAGGAGCCGTGTTCTGCTATGAGTATTTGATTTTTATAGCTGACAGGAAAATTTTTTCCTGTATAAAATTCGATGCCAAGAGGTGCCACATGAGCATCAAGTTTTTGAGCTGGTTTCACAAAATTATCACAGGGAAATTTTTGACCAAACTCAGGGTCAGGTATATCTCCCTGGTGGCAATAAGGATAGCCGAAATGTAAATTATCTTTTTCAGCTCTATTCAGCTCACAAGCGGGGACATCGTCACCCAGCATATCTCTGCCATTATCTGTGAACCAGAGCTCTTTTGAAGTAGGGTGCCAATTGAATCCCACCGTATTTCTAATACCGGAATGAACTATTTCCAGATTGGTTCCATCAGGATCCATTCTTGTAATAGAATTAAAAATTTTATCTTCTGATTCACAAATATTACAAGGTGCGCCAACGGGGACATATAATTTTCCGTCAGGTCCGAATGCGATATATTTCCAGCCATGATGTTTTTCTGTTGGGAATTTATCGTAAATGACTTCAGGTTCCCCTGGGTTATCCAGGTTTTCTTCAATATTTTTAAATCGTAAAATCCTGTTTACCTCTGCTACGTATAAATCGCCATTTCTAAAAGCCACACCATTAGGCATATTCAGTTTAGAAGCAATTAAGTACTGTTTTTCTGCCTTATAATCACCATTTTTGTCAACCAACGCATATACGTTCCCTTTATCTCTTGTACCGACAAACAATACACCTGAGGGGGAAAGGGCCATAGACCGGGCATTTACTACATTTTCGGCATAAATTTCTATGTTAAAACCATCGGGAAGTTTGATGGTAGAAACATCAATTTTCCCGCTAAATATTTTTGGCATGGGAGGGTTTATTTTCCCACAATAGAGGAAAAGTAACATCGGCAACACCATCAATGAACTAAAAAGTGGCTTTTTCATTTTTGAATTTTTTAACTACTTTATATAATCTAATAAAACAGGATAGGTTGAAATGAGTTTAGAGGCTTGGTCTTTTGATAGTTTTTCACCGTCCAAAAAGGCAACAATTTCGTAATTCTTATTATTTGACCATTGAGCCAGCTCGAATGAATTAAATAATCCACTATATATACCTATTTTGTTCTTATCAGGTAAAATCTCAAACAGCAGGTTTTCATGCCCTTTAATATCTTCAATATTTATATTTTGAATATCGGTGTAGGGTATTTCTTTTAAAAGCCACTTAAAGCAAAGGGCATCTTGAGCTATATTTCCATTTTCCCCATCAAAAAGCAAATTTGTATTCAATGCCATATCCATGGGCTTGGCACCTGAGAAACGAAAAGAAATACCTTGATTTCCTTTATCAAATAAAGGAGAACAAATTACGCGATAGCTTATGTTTGGATGTTTGAGAGAACTTTGTGAAAAAAAGCGATGAATATCAACCAAAGTGAATAGGCTATTTTTCACCCCTACGCCAAAATCTAAATCTTTATGAGGATAGGCAGAAATAAATAACTTTAACCCATCATTTTCATTTAAAACAGGTATTACGGCATTAAAGTAAGGTTTATTATCACTTTCCAAAGGATGTTCAGCGCCATTTAGCACCATGGCATTGAATTCAAAATAATCTACTTTCTGATCTTCTTTATAGGCTATACCAGCCGTAAAAGTTTGGGGTTTCATTTCGCTCAACGGAGCAAAAAAGTAGGCAGTGTATAAATCTCTTGCGCCGTATCCACTTTTTCTGTTAGAGGCAAAATAAGCCGTTACGCCATCTCTGGAGGCAGAAAAATGGGTATCATCTGCCGTAGAATTAATGGGCGTTCCCATGTTTTCAGGCATTTGTGCTGAATTCAGGGAAATTTTAAAAATATCAAATCCACCAAGACTTATTTCCGGATTGTTAGAAGAAAAGTATAGGGTAAGTCCATCAGGTGCGAGGAAGGGATAATTTTCATCATACACAGAATTTACATCAGGACCCATATTTTCGGGCTTTGACCATATTCCATTCCGCTTGCTTATTTTGAATAAATCAAATCCCCCTTTACCCCCTAAGGTATTTGATGCAAAAATAATGAGGGTATCAGAAATAAAATGAGGAGGTGCCTGAGCAGAAACCCGATCAAAAGTTGGGTAGAACGGATTAATTTTAAATTTCCCTGATTTCTTGATGGTATCTGTAAAAATAGCTCCCTGGAGAAGATTATTTCCTCTAAAATAGTATAAAACCTGTCCAGAGGGGTTAAATCCGATACCAACCTCATGATTAGGCGAATTTAAAATGGGGCTAAATGATTTTGGTTTTTCCCATACCCCATCTTCTTTAGCACAATAAAAAATATCAGTTTGTGGTAACTCTTCTTTTCCCTCGGCTAAATTGGCAGCGGTGAAATATATTCGGTTTTGGTAGAGAGGGTTCAAAACAGGGGCAAATTCGTCACCCTGCGTATTCACCTGAGCGCCTAAATTTTCAACAACGGCTAAAGGATTACGATACTGAATGGCCAACCCTGTTGCACAGTGTCTAATAATATTTCTAACCTCATTTCTATTGGGATGCGAGGGTGAAATAGCTTTTAGATAACTTTTTAAATAGGAGGAAGCAGTGATAAAGTCTTGACGGTGAAAGCGTATTTGGCCTAAAAAAAGAAGCGCTTCTACCTGAAGGCTATTTTTATTTTTCAGTAAAGAAACAAATTCTATTTCAGCCTCATCCAATTTATTTTTATAATAATGGCTTGCGGCACTTAGGAAAGTAATTTCAGGTGATTCTGTTTTGAAAAACTTTTTTCCTACCTGTAGGTAACTTAAAACTTCGACATATCTCTTTTGTTGAAACAGTTGATTCGCTTCATTAAATCGTTTGGTATTACCCTGCGCTAACGAGGAGAAAGGGTAAAGATAAAGAAATAACATAATTAGGGCGAAATACCTGCAAAGACTCATGGGTGTACTTTATTGAAAAGGTTAAAAGCCTTGATTTCCATCAAAACTTTCAATATAATCTACGATCCGACGTAAAAAAGAACTTCCCAGTGCTCCGTCCACTACTCTGTGGTCATAGGATAAAGATAAAAACATAAGATGTCGAATGGCTATAAGGTCACCGTAAGGCGTTTCAACCACAGCAGGTTTCTTTTTTATGGCACCAATAGCTAAAATAGCTACCTGAGGCTGATTTATGATAGGCGTACCCATGATACTACCAAAAGTACCTACATTGGTTGTTGTAAAAGTTCCACCTTGAACTTCATCAGGTTTCAATTGGTTATTTCTGGCCCTGTCTGCAAAATTATTTACCTTAGTAGTTAGTTCTAGCAAGCTCAGAGTGTCTGCATTTTTAATAACGGGCACAATAAGATTTCCGGAGGGTAAGGCAGTGGCCATACCAATATTAATGTCCTTTTTTATGATAATTTTGTCGCCTTCAACAGAAATATTAATCAAAGGAAAATCACACAAAGCCTTTGCCACGGCTTGAATAAAAATGGGGGTAAAGGTTATTTTTTGTTGATATTTTGCTTCGAAAGGTTTTTTAATTTTTTCTCTCCAGAGAACTATTTCGGTAACATCGGCCTCGGCAAATGAAGTTACGTGGGCGGAAGTTCTTTTAGACATTACCATGTGATCGGCAATAAGCCTTCGCATTCTGTCCATTTCAATGATCTCATTTTCGCCTGAAGTTCGGGTAACTATTTTTTCTGGGACCTTACTTTTACTCGAACCTACATTTTTTATTGATTCCAAATAGTTCAGCAAATCATTTTTTGTTACTCTCCCTTGCATACCTGTGCCGGTGATAGTGTCTAACTGCTCATAAGAGATATTTTCCTTTAGCGCCATATTTTTCACAAGAGGAGAATAAAATCGGTTAGATTTAATGGTTGGGGCTATAGATGTAATGGGAGGAGTTTCTTGATAATTAGTAGAATATGTCTCGGTATGGTTTACGTGAGAATCATTGGTAACGATATCCTGAGAAATGTATGTTTTTTCATCTTCACCCATTTCGGTAGCTATGATAGCTATCGTTTGACCGACAGGCACCACATCATTTTCATTAAAAAGGATGTCGATTAACTTACCTTTTACAGGAGAAGGAACATCGGTATCAACCTTATCTGTAGCTATTTCGACCAGGGTATCGTCGATTTCGATTAAATCGCCAATATTTTTAGTCCATCTAAGGATGGTTGCTTCAATTATACTCTCGCCCATTTTAGGCATGACAAGTTCAAAATGCGTCATAAGGATATTTTATCCGTGTTAATTACTGCAAAAATACAAGGTATTTTATTAAAATGATTCTTAATTCAATTTAACAAAAAAAGACGTAAATAATTTAAGGAAACGTAAGCTGCATACTGAATATTTTTTTCTCTGTTTTTACCTGCTTTCACAAGGAAGGTCTGGTGTTTTTCTTTACTACCTAAGGCTACCCAAATGGTGCCAACCGGTTTCTCCACTGTTCCACCGTCCGGGCCAGCGACACCTGAAATGGCAACACCTATGTTGGCACCGGTATGAGAAAGTAAACCATGAAGCATTTCAATGACGGTTTCTTCGCTCACTGCACCATATTTTTCTATGGTAACTGGATTAACACCCAATGATTTTTCTTTCATTTCATTGGCATAGGAAACGATAGCCCCTTTAAAGTACTTGGATGAACCAGGCACCAAGGTGATAAGATGACTTAAATAACCGCCGGTGCAACTTTCGGCACAAGCGAGTTGGTAATTATTTTTCTTAAGTAACCGTCCAATAACAACAGGTAATGTGTCTTCATCTTCACCGGCAACGAGCTGCCCCAGTATGCTATGTAATTGGTTTGTTTTTTCAATAATTAAGCCTTCCAATAGCTGTTTATTATCGCCTGAGCAAGAAAGTCGTAACCTGATTTGGCTTAAAGCGGGCAAATAGGCGAGTTTAATAAAATGGGGCAGTTCATTTTCAAATGTTTCTAAACGCTGGGAGAGTGTTGTTTCAGGAATACCTGCTATCAGCAGGGTTTTATGGATTATTATTTCGGAAGGGAAGGTATCCTGGAGTTTTGGAATAACCTCATTTTCCATAAGATATTCCATTTCATAAGGTACACCTGGGAGCGAAATAATAACTTTTCCCAAGCCAGTATTTAGCCACATTCCTGGCGCTGTTCCCATTTTATTTGGCAAAACTACCGTGTTTTCAGGTACTTGCGCTTGTTGCACCAGATCCATGGTATTGGGGTCACGACCAATTTTAGTAAGAAAACGAATGAGGAACTGTTGCGTTTCTTCATGTAAAACTAAGGGTACATTCAGAAATTCTGCTAATGCTTTTTTGGTAATATCATCTTTAGTCGGTCCTAGTCCGCCGGTGATAATGACTACATCTACTTCGTTGAGTGAAAGCTGAAGCTGTGATTTGATGTCCATTAATTCATCGGAAATGGACTTCATCTGACTGACCTTCATTCCAATAAGATTCAGTCTTTGTGCAATCCACGAAGAATTTGTATCTATGATTTGACCGATCAAAATTTCGTCACCAATAGTAAGTACGTGAACTTTCATGCCTCGATTTTAATAGTAAAAAGGGTAAAATGTTAAAGATAAATTAAATCTCCATGTTGAAAGTACAATGACTGGTAATCAGAAGAAGATTTTACTATTAATTCACCCTTGTCAGAAACGCCAATGATGGTTCCTTGCAAAGTTTCATTATTTTTTTTAATAAGAAAAGTATGTTCTTTGTTCATTCCTAACAGGCAGGAATGGTACTGAAACTTCAGCAAATCGGGTTGTTCGTTAACATAGATTAAATATTCTTCCAGTGCAGCAAAAAGATTCTTTTCAAGTTCTTTTCGGTTGGTTTCTTTGAATGTATTTAAAAAAAGGGAGGTCGCCGACGGAAGAAAATCGGGAAAAGACGCCTGATTTACATTTAATCCAACGCTAATAATAGTACTTTGAACTTTATGAAAGTTAAGACTGTTTTTTATGAGAATGCCAGCGATTTTTTTATTCATAATATAAATATCGTTTGGCCACTTTAAATAAACGTTTTCAGGTAACGGATAGACATCAAGAATTGATTTTCTAACCGCTAAGCTAATAGCCATATTCATCAAATAAAGTTTTGATGGCGGCAAATTATCGGGAAACAGTATGATGGAAAGTAAAATATTTTTCCCTTTATCACTAAACCAGGTTTTTTCTTGCTGACCTTTCCCCGCTTCCTGGAAATCGGCTGATATAACTGTTCCGTGCTGCGGGAAACTGTGGGAAAGCAATTCCATTGCGTAAGAGTGAGTAGAGGTTATGCTATTAAAAAAAAGATAGGCATCACCGATATTTTGATTCTTATTAAAATGCAAGTTTTATTATTTTAAAAGTTCTTAACTTGCCTCAAAATTACCAATTTAATTTTTTAAAACATCAATCATTTTGAGTACAACCATTGCAAAGACTCCAAAGAAATTTCATAAAGAGGTGGAAAACCTCAATAATGAGATAATTGAGAGCATCAAAAATCTTAAAGGAATAGATATAGTAAAAATGGATTTGAGGCATCTCCATGATGCACCCACTGATTTTTTTATTATTTGTGAAGGCACTTCCAATACGCAGGTAAAAGCCATAGCCAGCAATATTAATCGTCATGTAAAAGAAACTTTAGATATCAAGCCCAATCATGTTGAGGGGGAAAAATCAAGTTTGTGGATTTGCGTCGATTATTTTAATACCGTCGTGCATGTTTTTCATCCTGATATGAGAAAATATTATGCGTTGGAAGACTTGTGGAGTGACGCAAAAACGGTGGTGTACGAAAATTTATAGTAAATTTTTTACAATTGAAGCTGCGGATTGCAACGATTATAGTAATTGATTGTTTGAACCCGTGTATATTTTAATTTCAGAATAAAATAGCCTCCTGGCATGGACAGTAACAAAAAGCCGGCAAGCCCGGAAAATGGCGGTAACCGCTTTAATGGTTTTTGGATTTACGGAGTATTCATTCTTACTTTCATAGCTATTAATATGTTCACGATGATTGGTGCTGACAAAAAACAGCTTACCCAAAATCGTTTAGAACAAATGATACGTGATTCTGATATTGAAAAAATTGAAGTGGTCAATAATCAGAAAGCGCTCATTTATATCAAAAAGGGCAGTTTGTCCAAATACAGTGATATAGAAAAGTCTAATCTTTCTGCAGACAGACATCATTATTTTATAGATATCGGAAACGTAGAGGTTTTTAGTTCATCTTTGAAAGAAGTACAAGAAAAGGCTGGGATTCCAAGAGAAAATTGGGTTCACCCTGCTTATGTTACCAAAACAAATTGGATAGGACCTATTTTAAATTGGGTTTTACCCGTTTTCATCCTTATTGCTATCTGGCTTTTTATTATGAAAAGAGTTGGCGGTGGTGGTGGCGGTCCTGGTGGACAGATTTTCAATATTGGAAAATCAAAGGCAACGCTTTTTGACCAAAATAGTAAGGTTAATGTTACTTTCGCAGATGTCGCTGGTTTGGATGAAGCTAAGGTCGAAGTAATGGAGGTGGTTGATTTCTTGAAAACACCTAAAAAATATACGGCACTGGGTGGAAAAATTCCAAAGGGCGTTCTTTTGGTTGGTCCTCCGGGAACAGGAAAAACATTGTTAGCTAAGGCAGTTGCCGGAGAAGCAAGTGTGCCTTTCTTTTCAATTTCAGGATCCGATTTCGTAGAAATGTTTGTTGGTGTTGGAGCATCAAGAGTTAGAGACTTGTTTAAACAAGCCAGAGAAAAAGCACCATGTATCGTTTTTATAGACGAAATAGATGCTATCGGTAGGGCTCGTGGAAAAAATAATATGCAGGGTGGAAATGATGAGCGCGAAAATACATTAAATCAGCTTTTAGTAGAAATGGACGGTTTCTCTACTGATAAAGGGGTCATCTTGATGGCTGCTACAAATAGACCTGATATATTAGATAGTGCCTTACTCAGACCTGGTCGTTTTGATAGACAAATTGGCATAGATCGCCCTGATCTAAAAGGAAGAGAAGCAATTTTCAAGGTTCATTTAAAGACAATTATCAAGTCAGACGATGTTAAGCCTTTTATCCTTGCTGAGATGACGCCAGGTTTTGCCGGTGCCGATATAGCTAATGTTTGTAATGAGGCAGCACTTATAGCTGCAAGAAGAAACAAAGCAGCCGTCGATTTAGATGATTTTAATTATGCATTGGATCGTGTAATTGGTGGATTAGAGAAAAAGAATAAATTAATCTCTCCCGAAGAAAAGAAAATTATTGCTTACCATGAAGCGGGTCATGCTATCTGCGGCTGGTACCTCGAGCATGCAGCTCCGTTGGTAAAAGTGACTATTGTTCCCCGCGGAATTGGAACCTTAGGCTTTGCTCAGTATTTGCCAAAAGAAGAAAACATAACCAGAACTGAGCAATTGCTCGATAGAATATGTATGACTTTTGGAGGCCGTGCAGCAGAGAAGTTGATTTTCAGTAAAATTTCAACAGGCGCCCAGAATGACCTCGATCAGGTTACCAAAATGGCGTACAGTATGATCTCTATTTTCGGTATGAATGAGAAAGTAGGTCAGGTTTCATTTTACGGTATGCAAAATGATTCTTTTCATAAACCTTATTCTGACGAAACAGCTTCTTTGATTGACGACGAAGTAAGACAGTTGTTGCAACTGCAATATGAAAGGGCTCAAAATTTATTGACAGAGAAAAAAACGGAGTTGGAAATGTTAGCTCAAGAGCTACTTACCAAAGAGGTTTTACATAAATCTGATGTCGAAAAATTAATCGGACCCCGCCCATATCAGGAGGAAGAGAAATACTATCATCCGGAAGAACTAAAGGAGGAAGTAAAAGAAGAAATAAAAGAGGAGAAAAAAGAAGATGTGGCTCCGACGGAAGAAAGTAAGTAAGCGTTATATCCGTTTATTGTTATAGAATTTATAGATAGGATATATTATAACAGAAAGGACAATTAGCAAACTTCCCCAATAAAAGGAGTTTGTTAATTGTTCGTTCTCGTTAAGTAGGAACCAGGCAAATGCAATTCCATAAAGCGGCTCAAGCGTCATACTAAGGCTAACGGTAAAGGCACTCAGTTGCTCCATAGCATGAAGGGTTAGAGAATAGGCCAGGCTGGTGCACACAAAAGCTAAAAGAGCTATGTATATCCAATCGTTCGTTCCCTGAGGAATTACTGCTTCTTTAGGGTTGAAAGTTAGCCAAAAGGGAATAGCGATGGTTAACAATATGAGCGCGCTACCCAATTCGAGAAAAGTTAGGGTAATCGCGTCGGAGAGCAAGGTCAATTTTTGATTTAACGAACTAAAAAGGGAAGCCAGGAAGGCGGAAAAAAGGCCTATCAAAAATCCATCTAAAAATTTTGTCGGTAAGGTTTGTACAATGAGTATCATGCCTGGTATAATAAGCAGAGAGAGCATGATTTCAATGATATTTACTTTTCTCTTCTGTACCAATGGTTCAAGAAAAGCGGTAAATAATGGCGTTGAGGCCAGAGCTAAAACGCCAACAGACGCATTGGATGCTTTAATAGATCCGTAAAAGGTTAACCAATGAAGACCCACAATACCACCTGTTCCGCAGATAAAGAGGATGTTTTTTGTGGAAACCTGTTTAAAAACGGATGTTAATTTTGCAAAAAATCCAAGGCTGATAACGGTTAAGAGTATTCGCCACCATACGAGAGGGAGCGCTGATAGAGATATGACGGCACCTAAAATGGCTGTAAAGCCAAACAGAATAATTGAAAAATGCAATGCCAGATATGAACGTAAAGGCTCTTTCATGAACAATTTTAGTATTTATGTCATTATAGTATTTTAAACCAAAATAACCTGCTATGTTAAAAATCGGTGATACAGCTCCCTCGTTTACTTTGTTCTCAAGTGAGAAGAATGAAGTATCTCTTTCAGACTTCCAAGGTCAATCGGTAGTCATTTTGTTCTTCCCCCTTGCATTTACTGGTGTTTGTACCACTGAATTGTGTAATACCAGAGATGATATCCAGTCTTACAAAAATTTGAATGCCCAAGTTATTGCTATTTCGGTAGATTCTCTTTTTACCCTGGAAAAATTTAAAGCAGAACAAAATTTGAACTTCCCATTATTGGCTGATTTTAATCGCACGGTTTCTGCAGATTATGGTTGTCTGTATGAAGATTTTGTTTTAGGAATGAAAAAAGTGGCCAAGAGGTCTGCTTTTGTTGTCGATAAAAATGGAATTATTCAGTATGCAGAGGTATTGGAAAGTGCGGGAGATTTACCGAACTTTGATGCCGTTAAAAGTACCTTGCAAAATTTGTAATTATATAGCTATGACTTTTTCTCATGCAGATACGGATGAACTGATCTTAACCGAAGTTATTGAGGAATTAGACAGCGATAATACAGGTAATGTAGCCAGATTAATTGTGTTTAATGATGAACACAATACGTTTAATTGGGTCATAGATTGTTTTATACAAGTCCTGAATCATTCAGAGGCTCAGGCAGAGCAGTTAGCTCTTTTGATTCACCTGAAAGGTAAGGCGACTGTTAAAACGGCACCCAAAAGAGTGCTAAAGCCTTTTAAGGACTCCTTAACGGAGAAAGGTTTATCGGTAATCATTGAGGAAGACAGCGGAAAGTAAATGAAAGACTTTAAAATAAAGCCCCAGAGTAAATCCCTGGGGCTTTTTAATTGGCTGAAAACTAATTCTTGAATGAATAATCTAACTTGACCTCAATATAAATTTCAAATTTTACAATTCCAAAAAATAATAGGGGAATTAGGGGATCCCCTATTATTTTAAAAAATGACGGGATATTTTTTTGACCGATTTTCGTTCTATATTTGTAAGACCGAAATATTCCGATGTATGCTCAGAAATGTTTTTATTTGCCTTCTTTCACTCTCCCTTTTTATTTCTGACATTACGTGCCAATCTATAAATCAGCCATTAGTTCTATCTTCTGAGCAATTTAATATAGCAGTTAATCCTCAAAATGGAGATTATATCGTTCTTGCAAAAGATAGTTTTTATTTATTTAATTTGTCAGTATCGGGAGGGTGGAGATCTTTTAAGTACAAAAAGAACGAGCTGGATTCGGTTTTGAAGCAACCTATAGAATTGAACTTCATTCACGATGCAAAACAAGTTCTTTTCTTTGCCGGCGGTGGAGGTCAGGTATATCTATTTAAAGATTCTTCTATTCTTCGTCAGGATAAATCCTTTCTGCAAAAAAATCAATTTGGTGCGGCAAGCTTTGAGTTTAAAGATAAAATTATCCTTTACAGCGGGTATGGCTTTTATTCGTATAAACCATATATGACTGAATTTTCCGATAAAACCAATGAATGGTTCTTAAGACCCTATGCTTCTAATCAATATCTACCTAAAGGTAGGCAGGCAGTTGTTTATCAGTTAGATAAAAATTTGGGCTACTTTTATATGTCTTCGGGATATACTTTAAACAAGCCTTATTTTGAAGATGTTGAAAATTTGGATTTAAATGATGTCTGGAGGTTTGACCTGAACACAAATAAATGGAAACAACTTGGATACATAGACGATGATAGGAGAATTAGAAATCTTAGGTTTCCTTTCTTTGCCAAGGGAAATTTCTATGCGATTGAGAAAGGACCAAATAATGCCATCGTTAAAATAAATATAGCGAAAAATTCATTTGAAAAATTTAAAACAGATCATCTGGTTGATCAGTCTTTAGTAGAATATGGGACGGTTTATAATGCTAAGGATGAAAATATTCTTTTGGTTATACAAGGTAAGGACCTAAGGGACAAACATATATTTATAGTAAGTATAGTGCCGCTCAAAGAGTTAGAAAGGACCTTAATTATATCCAAAAAATATTATTTCACTGTGTTTGATAAGTTATGGCCTTTTTTCTTAATGATTACAGGGCTTAGTATTTTAGTCTTTTTCAATAGGGCGTTTAAAAAAAGAAAAAATAATCAGCGAAATGAAAAGCTGGTCATTCATTTTAATCTAACTGAAAACCAAGTTACTTATAGTGGAATCAGGATTCCTTTTGAGGATGAACAGATTCAGTTTCTGAATTATCTGTTGGAAAACGGGGGTGAAATTTCAAACAATGATTTATTAGACTTTATAAAAAAAGGCCATGAATCATTAGATACATTAAAGAAAAGAAAGCTAAAGTTAATAATGGATATAAATCAAATTTTTAAAATTTGCACTGGGTTGGGCAGTCCGTTTTTGCTTGAGCTAAAAGATGATAATGACAGGAGGTACAAAGACTATCTAATTAACCCTGTTTACGAGGTGAGCGTTTAAAATACAAAGAGCCAACCTTTTCAGGTTGGCTCTTTGCGCCTCAGGTAGGGCTCGAACCTACGACCTACGGATTAACAGTCCGCCGCTCTAACCGGCTGAGCTACTGAGGCAGGTTAGATTCACCTTTAGATATTTTCAAAAGGCGACTGCAAAAATAGAAGGATTATTAAATAAATTGCAATATTTACACAATAAATTTTAAAAAAAAATCACAATGAAATTATTAACCGTTGGTACTGTGGCATTTGACGATATTGAAACGCCATTTGGTAGAGCTGAAAATGCTATTGGTGGGGCCGCAACTTACATTTCTTTGGCCGCTTCATACTTTGCTGAGCAAGTTAGGATCGTTTCTGTGGTGGGTGACGATTTTCCTGAAAGCGTTTTACAAGACTTAACAAGTCGAAATATTGATTTGGCAGGGCTGGAAGTAAAGAAAGGTGAAAAGTCGTTTTTCTGGGCGGGACGATACCACAATGACATGAACTCACGAGATACCCTTGAAACGCAGCTTAATGTATTAGCTGATTTTAATCCTATTCTTCCGGAAGAATATAAAAGTTCAGATTTTTTAATGTTAGGAAACTTAACGCCAGACATTCAATTATCGGTTATTGAACAAATGGTGGTTAAGCCAAAATTAATTGCGTTGGATACCATGAACTTTTGGATGGATATTGCCATGGAAAGTCTCAAAAAAGTATTAAAAAGAATTGATATGCTTATTATCAATGACGAAGAGGCAAGACAGCTGGCTGGTACCTATTCGTTAGTGACGGCGGCGGCTATAATCCATGAAATGGGACCTAAATTTGTTGTGATTAAAAAAGGAGAACACGGCGCCCTTTTATTTGAAGGGGAAAATATATTTTATGCTCCTGCATTACCCTTAGCAGAGGTTTTTGACCCAACAGGTGCGGGTGATACCTTTGCAGGTGGATTGATGGGGTATTTAGCTATGACGGGAGAGGTTTCTTTCGACAATTTAAAAAGAGCTATTATTTACGGTTCAGCAATGGCTTCATTTTGTGTTGAAAAGTTTAGTACAGAAAGACTGTTGAACCTTTCTAAAGTTGACATTGACGCGCGGATAGATAAATTTGTTAAACTGGTTAATTTTGATTCTATTCCAGTGTAAATTACTCCTGATTGGCTAACTGTCCGCATGCGGCATCTATATCTTTTCCCCTGCTACGGCGGACAGTTACCATTATTCCTTTTTCCCGTATAGTCTTTGCAAAAATATCTATCTTATTTCCACTGGCTTTTTCAAAAGGGGCATCGGGAATAGGATTGTATTCAATAATATTTATTCTTACCGGAAAATTCCGGCATAGTTTAACCAGGTTTAAAGCATCGGCAACGGAATCATTAAATCCCTGGAAAGCAATATATTCATAACTAATTCTATTTTCTGTTTTTTCATAATAATAGGAAATAGCTTCTATGATAGCCTTTAAGTTGTTTGATTCATTAATGGGCATTATCTGATTTCTTTTTTCGTCATCAGCTGCATGAAGAGAAAGGGCTAAATTAGTTTTTGTCCCATCATCGGCTAATTGCCGGATCATTTTCCCAATGCC
>Ga0247840_10006112_pt1 | contig 17594 bp, 13 predicted proteins | sample LaCruzMarch2015__FD_192404 | JGI IMG/M metagenome (GOLD analysis project Ga0247840, IMG submission 192404) | Freshwater microbial communities from meromictic Lake La Cruz, Castile-La Mancha, Spain - LaCruzMarch2015_17m | ecosystem: Environmental > Aquatic > Freshwater > Lake | place: Spain... | reverse complement strand
GGAAGCTCCAGCACCTCCAACTCGACCCCGCTGGCTCGCTTCGCCGCAAATTGAAGCAAACGGATGGCCGCCTGCGTCCCCTTCGTGATCTTCTTGCCCGCGCCCGCCGGGGGGTCCGCAATCACCACGGCCACCGGCCTCCCTTCCACCACCAAAGGCACAACCTCCCCGGAGGAAACCGTTTCAGCCGCCACGCAGAAGCCCAGCGCGAAGCCAACCAGAGCGAACAACATGAGATACCCACGTGGCTGCAAATAAAATGGGCTTAAAGTCAGTGTCTTCATTATGTGGATTTTCATGTTTTCGATTTAAAGGCCGTATCCGCCCCTCCAAAGGACCGACCAAACCCCGGCCGAAACGAGTTCTTCGCTCGGCACCCGCCGCGCACTGCCGTCAAAAAAGACAAATTGTGCGCCCTCGCCGTGCGGCATGTTCTCGAGATTGCTGAAATCGTTGTCACCATTGCCTTGCACACCAATCGTCTCATCGTAGTCCCAGGCGTCCCATGCCGCCACCCACCCGGGATTCACCGCGTCGCCGAAAAAAATCATTTGTGAGGGTTTGGTCACCTGCGCGAGATGAGTCGGACCGTAAGGCCCCGTGGTGTTTCCTTGGTTGTTCACCCAGGACGAACCAATCGCGTAGGTGTTGTGGCCGTATGTTCTTCCGTAGCCGTTGCCGGACCGGCGCATCCGGTTCAAATTCGGGCACGCCAGAACCCCCTTTTTCAGAGTCCGCGAAGCTTGGGGAATGTAGCCCAGGATCGAGCCCTCCTCATTCGGCTCCCGATACCAATACTTCGATGGCAATTGCCCGCCATTTTCCCCGCAGTAAAGCAGACCGGCCATCCCCAATTGCCTCAAATTCGACAGACACGCCGCGTTGCCAGCCGAATCCATCACCTTGGACAATCCCGCTGTTCCAATCGTGGCCAAAATTCCCAAAATCGCCACCACCACGAGCAACTCCACCAGGCTGAAGGCCCTCCCCCAATTTCCACTCGCCCAGCCCACAACCCCTCCCGCTGCCCTATGGATGCTACATATCATAGACGAAAAATCAAAACTATGAGTTTTGTTGTTATCGTCAAGGGGATTCTTTGGAGCCAGCAGGCTGTCGGAGTTTCCAGTCCGAGTGGAATGTGGGCTGAACGGGTGATCCGCTGTGGCCCTTCCTCGCCAGGCAGACTGCCGGGATTTTCTGGTCTCACAGGCGGCGAGATTGCGACCCGAATCCTTTTGACTGGGTGGCACAAATTGATTTCTATGGGTTTTGATGATTCGATATTTTTGGGTTAAGAAACCGGTAACCGTCACCGGGCAGATTGATGAGAAGGATTGTTTAATGCGAAGTTTCCGGAATGCCATGCGAGAGGGAATGGCCCGTGGTTGTGTCTTGATTGCGACAACGCTGTTTTCACGTGCGGCAGCGGCTTTTCTTTGCACAGTCGTTGGCTTGAATTGCTCCCTGGCAGCGACAACGCCCACTCAAGAACGTTGTGTCGATGACTTCGGTGCCAAGGGGGATGGGAGGGCGGATGACACCGACGCAATCAATCGCGCGCTGTCGGGCGGAGGCACCGTTTCTTTCACGTCTGGGAAGACCTATCGAGTGAGGGGTGCCAAAGTGCATGAGCAAACCGGGCTCGCCATTCCGGATCACACGCACTTGAAGGGGAATGGTGCCACCATCAAGTTGCTCGATCACCAGGACAAGGAAGTCTGGCAGCCCTGCCTGATCCGGCTGGTTGAAAAGACAGGAGTGACCATTGAGAAACTCACCATTGACGGAAACCGGATGAATAACAACCCGCCCCTGGAGGATGGGGATGGGGGCGGCAACAATATCCAGTTGGAAGGCGCACGGGACATTAAATTGATCGGGGTGATCTCGGAAAATGCGTCAACGGACGGTCTTTACGTTGCGGACGGCTGGTCGGTCAGCGGTGGCAAAAAGTCGCCGACGGACGGGCTGTTCTGTGAAAGCAGTTGTTTTACTGGAAACAGCCGACAGGGACTGTCCGTGATCTCCTTGCAAAACGCCGAATTTGTCGATTGCGAGTTTAGCAAAACGTCCGGACTTGCACCCGAGGCCGGCGTTGATTTTGAGAACAACTGGCCGTATCAGGTGATCCGGGAAATCGAATTTCGAGGGTGCCGGATGCTCGACAACCAAACCCATGGCGTGGTGTTTGCCATCCGGCGAAATATTTGCGCCGGGAATGTGACGTTTGTGGACTGTGAATTCCGCGGAAACGGCAAACAGCCGATTTCGTTAAGGGCGATGAAGGAAGGGGGTCGGATGCGCGACATTCTTTTCAAGGGCGGAAAAGCCGACGGCTCTTACATCCTTATTGGAACACCGGGCCATGACTGCGCGCAGCTCGAGAATATTGTGTTCGACGGCATGCAGCTCGGAACCGACACATGGATTCGATACGACGGTGCAAAACACGCGGGTTCGGAACAGAGCCTGGTTATCAGGCGCATGAAATTCACCCCCTCCGACAACCCGCCAGAAAGTGGAATGGTTGTTCTCAATGACTGTGACGGCGTCTTGATCGAGGACCAGATCTTCCCGAACAGCCGCTACGCTGCCGTCCGCCTGAAGGGTCGGGTCACTGCCCTGACAGTCCGCAATTGCCTCTTCCAGGGAATGAAGAAAGAGAAGGGCTTCCACGGAGTCTTCTTCATCCGGGCTCAGGACAGGAACACGAAGGTCGACCAGGCGGTTCGAATTCAGAACACCCGCTTCATGGAAACCCCTTGGGCGGCTCTTCTGCTCGACGGAAGCGGCGACTGGCGCATTGCCGGAGATGTGACTTTTACGGATTGCCGCCGGGCCCAGGTTTCCGAGTCGTTTACCGGCATGTTGATCGATGATGCCGGCCCTTATTCGGAGGGAAAAAACCGGGCGGTCTCCCGCTATTCCGCCGGAGAAGCTGCCGGAGCGCCCAAGCCTGCCGCGATGGACAGTTTGAGCAGCGATTGATCCTCGCTCTGCGGCTTGATCCGCAGCACGAGTCCCTTGCTCAGGCACGTTTCCAACTGGGGGCTGACCTGACGGCTCAACTCGAATTCCTTGCCGTCTGAACTGACGTCGATCTTTGTGCTCCCGGTTTTCAGGTCCATCCGGAAAACCATCTTGAGGTTTCCACCGGGCTGGAGGGCCGGCACGTTTTGAGAGTCCCATTTGGATTCTTCCCCGACCCGCAAGGTCGCGACCGCTGTTGGCTTGCCCGTCATCGAGCGGACCTGCGCGTAGCCGGGATCCTCGTCGCGGTAGGCTGTCTCCCCCGGCGGCTTGATTTGAACCTGGATTTTCTGCTCCGCGCCATCCACCTCCAATACCTGCATATCCAGCGAGACCTCGATCACCCCGCCGGATTTCGCAACGATCTCGGGCGGAATCACGCGTTCCACAAAGGCCCCTTTCCCCTGCTGGGCAAAAGCAACCTCGATCCGGTCGTCCCCGGCCATACTCGCCGTCAGCTTGCCCGCATCCCACCGCCACGGGCTCGTCCAGTCCGGCGTCCCGGCCCCCGGCAGCTCAGCGGAGGCGAAAATCAAAGCCACCGCCAGACTCGCTGCCGCCCGCCACGCCTTTCCTGCGCTTCTCTTAGCCCGCTCGTTTCTCCTCATGGCAAAAACTCTGAGTTTCAGTGTTTTGATTGTCAAGTATTCCCCCAGCAGGCTGTCGGGCTTTCCAGTCCGAGTGGAATATTGGCTGAAACGTGTGATCCGCTGCTGCCCTTCCTCGCCATGCAGCCTGCTGAAACGGCACCTCGTGGTGGTGATGGGGGAGGCGCTGTCATCGAGATTGACGCGGGCGGCTGAATGTTTAAACTCTGAGAAATGTCACAAATCTCTCCCAACTCGCCCCGGCTTCCGCATTCTTTTTCCGGCAAGTCCGGATTATCGCGGGAACTGGACCGCCGTCCGCTCTACGCGCGATTGGCGGCGCATCTGGAGGAGATGATTGCGTCGGAGATGCGGCCCGGGGATCGCCTGCCGCCCGAGAACGAACTCGCCAAACAGTTTCAAGTGAGCCCCGTGACGATGCGGGAGGCGCTGACGAGTTTGGCGCGGACGGGCTTGGTGGTGCGGCGCCGGGGGAGTGGGACGGTGGTTCAGGACCGCTCGCGGTGGAGCCATGTGGCGGTGTTGATGCCGCGCTTTCTGAGCCGGCAGCGACTGACGCCGAACTTCACCATGACCTACGACCTGCTCTGTCGCGAGCTGGACCGACGGTCGATCGCCAACACGCTTTACGTGGGGCGCTTGGATTCTTTTCAGAGCGAGCAGGCCCCGGCTTATCCCGAGCTGGAGGATGCCATGGCAAACGGGCGGGTGCGCGGGGTCATCAACCTCTTCCGCATTATCTCCGACGAACTCCGCGGCCAGATCCTGTCCCGTCAGATCCCCTTCGTCACCTCGATGGGGGCCAACGAGGCGGCCGACGCCTCGGTCTTCACCGACCTCGCGCCCGGAATCAGGGAAAGCGTGCGCTGGCTGCACCGGCGCGGACGCCGCAAGCTGGCCTTCATCCACTTCCGCTCGACTTCCGACCAGGCGGCCGCCGACCACGGTCCCCTCTTCGCCGCCTTCCGCGAAGGTCTCGATCAGTGCGGGTTGCCCTTTGAGCCCGCCTGGACCCGCAGCGAGCTCTCGCCCGGCGACCGCGGAGCCGGCTGGGAGGAATTTCGCGAGATCTGGTCCGCCCGCTCGGAACGCCCAGACGGCCTCCTCATCGGCGACGAAGGCTTCTTTCCCGACGTGGCCACCGTCATCCTCGAAATGGGCATCCGCGTTCCCGACCAACTCGAAGTCGTCACCCAGTCCACCCACAACTCCGACCAACTCTGCCCGTTCCCCGTCACCAAAATCGAAGTGGACCCCGCCGCAACCGTCGCCACCCTTGTCAACGGCTTAGAAACCCTGCTCGCTGCGCGAACCGTCTCCAACCCCGCCAAAACCCTGCTCGCCCGCTTCCTCCCCCATGCCATCCTCAGCGACGAAATTCACCCCCTCAAAACACAAACTTCTTGACCCCCCCCGAGCACAAACACTAAAACACAGAGAAACACATGAAAACCAAGCGGCTATCCTTCGGCGGGCTCCTGATCACCACGGTTACGTTCTGGCTCCTCGGGTTCGCCCCGGCATCGGCGCAGACGCTGTATTACAACCGGGCCGGAAATCCGGGTTGGTTTGGGACCACTCCGTGGGGCAACAACACGGCTTCCGGCCCGTTCGATACCACCTGGGTTGACGGTCGAGTTGCGGATTTTGGAACGGGAACCGGAGGAAATTTGGATGTTGCGATCGCCGGGTCCAACGTAGCGGTGGCTGGTTTAACGACAAGTGGCACTCAGGTCGTCCGCATCAATAGCGGTGGCACCTTGCAGACAGTGACATTTAGTGGGGGCTCACTCAACGGGAACTTCAATTTCAACAACCGTGCAACGGTTACGGGGAACCTAACCGTTGCGAGTGGGACGACGACGTTTGCCACTATTGGCACAGCCTCCGCTTACTCTGGCACGGCGACCGTTGGTGGTTCGGGCGAGCTTTCCGTGACGGACGCGGCCCGCCTCTCCGCGTTGACGGACATCACGGTTCAAAGCGGCGGAAGGTTTTCCCTGGCGACCGGGGGGAGTTCCACCATGGGAAATCTGAACCTCACCGGCAATGGCCCCAGCAGCACTGGAGCCCTGCGGTTGGGGGACAATACCTCGAGTAGCGGCTCCAGCCTCAGCGTTGGCACCCTCAACGGGACCGGTTTGATTGCGGTCCGCCCGAACGCGAATGCGGCCCTTCACGCGCTCACGGTAAATGGCAGCGGCGACTCCATCTTTTCGGGGAATATCAACGCAACGGGCACGAGCGCCACGATGAGCCTCACGAAATCCGGGGCGGGCAATTTGACCCTTTCTGGAGACCTTGCGGGGTTTACCCGAACCACCACGGTGGAAGGAGGAAGGCTCTTGATTAACAGCACGACGACGTCGCTGGGAGATTCATCGGGCACGACCGCGATCAACGTGATCGGCACGGGGCTCTTGGGCGGCAACGGGACAATCACCACGTTGGCGGGCGACAATGTGGTTATCGGCAGTGGCGGCAGTCTGGCGGCGGGGCTCATGAACGGCACGGCGGGTACGACGACCTATGCCCTCGGAACGGGCTCCGAGCTGGACATTTCGGCGGCGACGTCTGGTATTGGCTGGCTCAAGTTTGAGTTGGGAGCCTTGACGACTCCGGGGACGACCTACGATCAGATCCTGCTTTCCTCGGGCACCTTGGAAATCGGCGCGAACCTCCTCAATTTCGCCGACTTTCAGTTCACGGCTCTCTCCGGTTTCGAAGCGGGGGTTTATACCCTCTTCGACAACGCAGCCCTTTCAGGCGATTTGGCAGGCAGCGGATTGGCCGGTGTCATCGGTGGCTTCGATGCGGTTCTCTCGGTCTCCGGCAGCGACATTATCCTCACCACCAGCGTGATTCCCGAGCCTTCAACGATGGCCTCGCTGATGGCAGGCATGGGCGCTCTTGCGCTGCTTCGCCGCCGCCGCGCGGCCTGAAAGGCCGACGGAGGATGGACGCCCCCGTCCATCAGCCACCCCAACCGTAGGTTACTTCCGCCAATCCACCGGGCGGGGGCGCGATCACTCCCTCGCCTTCGGCACCATCACGTCACGCAGGCCGAAACTTCAGCACGGCCACATCTAGGGGCTCGATCTGCAGCGGCAGGCGACCGCCAACGGGAAGCACCGGTTTGCCAGTCCAGACATCGACAAATTCCGTCGGGTGTCCGCCGGCAAAGCCGAGGGCATCCAACGGGAGAGCAACATCGGCGGGGACGATGTGGGTATTGAAAATGCCGAGGTAACCGTGCCCGGCGGCGGCGTCCTTGCGGCGCACATCAATTTGGCGGCGAAAATAAACCCGCTTGGCGGGGCGTCCGGTGCGGTTGCATTCCAGCAGGCCGGGATGGGTCACCAACGCGATGTCTTCGTCGGGGGTCATGGTGAGTTCTCCGCCGAAAAAGAGCGGGGACGAAGCGAGGGCGCGCTGGGCGAAGAAGGTTCGCTTTTGGGCGGGGCTGAGCAGGCTCTGGCGAGCGGTCCCGAAGCCGCTGAGCTCGGCGTTCTCGGAGGCCTGTTTCGCATAGACCTGGAGGGCTCCGAAGGGAATCATGTCGAGATCGAGCCAGCAGGATGGCCCGCCAAAACCCTCCCATTTCTCCCAATTCGAGAACGCTAGGGCGAGGTCGCCGGGGCGGTCCCAGATGTCGCTCGTGATCCGCAGCATGTTCGCGCTGCGCTCGAAGACCGGCCAGTCGGCCTTGAACGGGTCTTTCCCCGGCGACAGGCTCAGCACGATCGGGCGCTCGACCCTGTCGATCGCCGCCGCCACCGCCGCGATTTCCTCGGGGTAGGCCACGATGTCGTCGGCCTTGATGAAGTCCACCCCCCAGCCCGCCAGCAGGGCGATCCAACTGTCGTAATATTCCTGGGCACCCGGGCGGGCCATGTCCACCCCCGCCATGAAGGGCAGCCACGGGCACGTGCTCGCCAGATCCGCGATATCCGCCGCCCGCACCGACGTGCCCAGCACCGGCGTGTTCTGCGCCACCGCCACCCGCCCGATCCCCCGCTGAATGTGCAGACCGAACTTCACCCCTCGCCGGTGGCATTCGTCGGCGAGAAATTGCATCCCCTGCGGAAACCGCGAGGGCGACGGAACAAACCGCCCCCATTCGTCAATGTGGTTCACCGCCTCGCGCTTGTTGATCGGAGCCGATGGGTCCTGCAAAAACGCGTAATCGGAATACCACCCGCCATCCAAACAGAAATACTCATACCCGGACGGCTTCAGCTTCTCGACGAAGGCCTCCAAATTCCGCAGCGCCTGGGCCTCGTTAATGAACAGCCCGTAGCAATCAAAGCTGTTCCACCCGCATGGCGGAACCTCGGTTCTTTCAACTCGCATGACAGTTTTTCATCTTCTTCGATCTCCCCCCAACGACCCAGCTCAAAATCGCCGAACCGATAGCATCTGAAAGAATTTATTTCCCATAGAAAGGTGGTATCGGGCCAGAAAATTTTTGACGATCCGGCGAAATGCGTGTTTTCTATGAGAAATATGGAGATGTGGATGATTTATGGTTTGGTTTTGGGGGTGGCGATGGGTGGGGAGGTCTTGAATGGGGCGGAGGTGGAGGGGGTTCGGGCGGCGGTGGCAAGGGAAATGGGGGGGGGGGGAAGGTTGGGGAGAGGTTCCGGGATGCCTCCAGGAGTTGGATGTCGAATATGCGCGGGTTGATGGGGCGGCGCTCTATTTGGATTTGCTGATCCCCGAGGGGGTGAAAAACCCGCCGGTGGTTGTGTGGCTTCATGGAGGGGGGTGGCGGAAGGGTTCTCGGAAAAATTGCGGGAGGACGGCGATTTTGGCGGAGCGGGGATTTGCGGTGGCGAGCATTGATTACCGGCTGACGGGAACCGCTCCCTTTCCGGCGCAGATTGTGGATGCACTGGCGGCGTGTCGGTGGATCCGGGCCAATGGGAGCCGCTTCGGGCTGGACACGCGGCGGGTGGGGGCGTGGGGGTCTTCGGCGGGAGCCCACTTGGCGGCTTTGTTGGGGTTGACCGATGAAAGTGACTGGGGGGGCAAAGTGCCGGAGGGAGCGGACGACCCGGTCGTTGACGCGGTGGCCGGCTACTGCGGGCTGTATGATTTTGATCGCGTGATCGAAGATGGCAGCGGGATGGTTCCCGAAAAAGAGGGCTCGATTTTCTGGATGTTTTTCGGGGGGTCGCCGTCGGCGCACCAGCGGGAATCCTTTTTGGCCGGGCCGGTGAACCACGTGAAGGCACCTGCCCCGCCGTTTTTTCTGGTGCACGGGACCGCCGATCCCATCGTGCCGCACCCCCAAGGGACCCGCTTCGACGCGGCCCTTCGCGAGGCGGGCATCGAAAGCACGCTCATGCTGATCGGGGGCGGCGGACACGGCACCGGCTGGGAGGCGAGGCAGGCGGAACTCGACAAAAAACTCGGCGACTTTTTTGCGCGCCATTTGGGGGAACCCGCCAAGCGATGATCCCGCCGCTGAACGATTTGATCGATGGACCCTGCGTCGCGGGGCTCGGGCTGGCACGGGATTCCGCGGACGGGCAGCTTGTGCTTCGCGCGGTTGGGGCGGAGATTCGCTGCGGGTTGGTGCCTTTTCAGGTTCGGTTCGGCCACACGGCGTTGGCTCCGACCCTTGCCGACTGCCGCACGGAATCCGGTGGTGCGGTGGTTGCCGCGGGTCAACTCGCCGACGGGGGAATCACCTTTTCCATTCGTTGGCACGAAGTGATTCCGGGGGTCTTTGCCATGGACCTTGTCCTGAAGGCGGTGGATCCCGAGTGGGCTGCCGAGTCCCCCACCGTGGTCCTCCTTGAGCACGAATTAAAGGATGAGGAGTTGCGGCCCGACGTGGGTTGGCGGGAGGTCGACTCGCCGGCTGCCATCCGGGCGCTGCGAGATCGCCCGCCCGAGGAAGGCGGGGGATTTTTGCCGCCTTATGGGTACCCGGTTTTTTCCGAGCGCGCGTTTTTCGGCATTGCGCACCCCATGGGTTGCGCGGAGCGCGGACCCGGCCTTCTGCGGCTGCTGCACCATCCGCAGTGGGAGGGAGGGGAAATCCACTGCCCCTCGCTGCTCGTTGGCCTGGTCGGCCCGGGTTCGTGCCCGCGGGAGCTTTTTGCCCGGTATTTTGAATTCATCCGGCTTCCCCGCCCCGACCGGGCCATCGTCGAGATCAATACCTTTTGGACCGACGTCTACGACGACGCCACGGGCTACTCCACGGATTTGCCCTCCTATCGCCGGATGGCCCGCGAATGGAGCCGCCGGGTTTTGCAGGGGAAACGGGGACTCGTCACTCATTTCCTGCTTGATGCGGGCTGGCAGAACACCGCTTCCCTCTACCGCCCGCAGGATACCCTCGGCGGACCCGCCGACGCGGGGCTGATCGGCCTGGCCGACGAAATCCGGGCCGAGGGATTCCGCTTCGGCCTTTGGTTCACCCTGAACGGGCCGATTGGCATCGACATCAACTGGGCCCGCGCTGCCGGGTTCCGGGTGTCCAACCGGGGGGCCGGAGCCGGCTACGCCTCGGTCGGCGGCAAGCTCTCCTACGTTTGTCTGACCGACCGCAACTGGGAGGAGCAACTCGCCCGGCGACTGGAACAACTCATTGCCTCGGCGGGAGTCGATTTCATGAAGGGCGACTGGGACAACGACGCCGTCGAGGATCCGGCTTTGGACGACGCGCTGGTGCCGACGCCCGAGCATCTGCGCGAGGCCATCGCCAATGCGATGATCCGGATCTATGGGCGCATGCACGGGGCCCGTCCGGGATTCGGCCTGCGGGGAGCATGGTGGCCCAGCCCTTGGTGGCTGGCGCACGTGGACAACACCCACCTGCCCAACTCCGGTGACATGGAGTCCACCGACCTCCCGAGCCTCACCCAGCGCGATGCCGGACTCACGAGCCGCGACGCCGTCTTTTACCATGTGATGCGACGCTGCCGGACGCCGGTCGGTTTCGACGTTCTCGTGCCCCACGAATTTGCGCATTCCCGGCGCAATCCGGTGGCCGACACCGCGACCTCGTGGATCAACAACCTGATCATGTGGCTCGGACGGGGAAACCACTACCTCCAGATTTACGCGGCACCCTACGACATCCATGGTGATCGGGCCTGGGCTTTGCGGGAGGCGCTGGAATGGTTTCGGGCCCACGAAGATCTCCTCTGGAAAGCGCCGACGCGGATGGTGGGAGGCGATCCGGGTCGCGGCGGGGTTTACGGCTACCTGCACGATGACGGCGGGCGCCAGCTTTTGGTTGTTCGCAACCCCCTCGCGCATCCTCAACCCATTGATCCCGCCCTTGCCGACGACCTTGATCTTTCGGGATGGCAGGCCATCTATCCGGTTTGCCTTCCGGTGGGTTGGGCATGCGGGGCGTTGTCCGCGCACGAGATCCGGGTGCTCGTGCGGGGATTCGACCGGGAATTTCCGGACGGTCTGGTCCACCGGCCCATCTCAGCCGGCCTCGCCTTTTCGCGGGCTGGCAACGAACTCCGACACGCCACCCCCGACTCGATCCCGGACTTGCACCGCATTCCCTTCAGAGCCGAGGTCGAAAAACTGGGCGGCAAATCCCTCGCGATCCACGCCGCCCTGCCCGATGGACTGGAGTCAGCGGAAATTGTGTTGCGGTGCCGATCGCTCTCGCCCGGGGACACCGAGTTGCGGGCGGGGCTCGGCCGCTACCCCGACCCCACGGCGACCTTTCCGGTTGGGGTCACGGCGGTGCGGGCCAATGTCCGGCAGGGATTTGCCCAGCGCCGGCTGCGGCAACCGCCGTGCGACCCCTCGCTGGTCATCCTTCGGGTGCCCATCGGAACCGGGGGTGAAGCCCACGCTTTCCTAGACGCCACGACCTCGCTTCCCCAAATCGAAGCAGGCTGGATTGAGGCCGTTGAGGTTGTTCTTCCGATTGCCTTGGAAATTCCGGCGGGAAGCCTTCCTCCCTCCCCGCCAGCGCCGCCCACCGTGCTCTGTCAGCTTGATCTGCCATGACTCCTCCCGCTCACTCGACCACCGTCCAGACCCTGCCGGGCGCAGGAATGACCCTGGCATCCCGGGAAATTCCTCCGGTCCGTCCATGGGAAGTCCTCATTCGGACCCACGTGAGCTACATCAGCGCCGGAACCGAAATCTTTGTGGTTCGCCAGGCCCGGGCCCGGGCCGCGGGCTTCGAGGAACCGATGCCGTTGGGCTACAGCCTGGCGGGGTCGATCGTCGCGACGGGAAGTGAAGTGGGCGGGCTGGCCCCCGGAACCCGCGTTGCCGCCATCGGAACCGGAGCCTTCCACTCCGAATATGTGGTGGTGAGCGAGCGCTTGGTGGTTCCACTCTCCGAGGGCGTCTCGGCGAAGGACGCGGCCCCGATGGCGATGATGGGTTTTGCCGTGGAAGCCGTGCGCAAGGCCGGCCTTGTCTTTGGGCAAAATGTGGTGGTGGTGGGAGGCGGGCCGATGGGGCAATACGTCAGCCAGATGAGCCACTCCGCGGGCTGCCATACCCTTCTCATCGATCCCGTGCCAACGCGGCTCGCGGTGGCATCCCGCGGCGTGGAAACCCTTCAGCCAGGCGGGGCCATGGTCGAGGCCATCCGCAAGACATTCGGAGCCACCGGCGTGGAAGTCGTCTTTCTTTGCTTCGGGGGAGATGGCACCGCGATGACCAAGCAACTCTTCGAATGCATGAGCCGTGGCCCGGACGGCATCATTCAAGGCCGGTTTGTCTGCCCGGGCGGCGTTCACCTCACCCTCGAAATGGCCTCCGCCAGTGGCAACCTCGAGTTTGTCAGCTCCGCCAAAGCCGGTCCCGGTTACCGGGACAGCGCCTTTGAAGGCGGTGCGGATTACACTGCGGGTTACGTGCCATGGACGGTTTCCCGCAACTTGCGAGTGCTCGAACGCGCCCTCGCCACCGGCCTCCTTTCCTCAACCAGGATCATCACCCACGAATTTGCCTTCGATGCGGCGCCCGATGCCTATGCCTGCCTGGAAGCTCCGCCGGATGACATGATCGGCACGGTCCTTCGTTATTCATGAAACCTAAACGCGTTGTTATCCTCATCGCCGACGACTGGAGCCCGATTGCGGGTTGCTATGGCAATCCTGTCGTCCAGACCCCGAACATCGATGCCCTTGCCGCCGAGGGCACGGTTTTTCGGAGAGCCTACTGTGCATCGCCGTCCTGCGGGCCGAGCCGGGCCACCCTTTTCACCGGCCTGCATTCGTACGCCCATGGCCAATACGGTCACCCGCACGGCATCAACTACTTCCGCATCCGCACCGATGTGGCGACGCTTCCCTCCCTCCTGCGCGGGGCGGGCGTCTTCACCGGCGCCATCGGCAAGCGCCACGTCGAGCCGGTTTCCGCCTGCGGGTTCGATTACGTTCTCCCCGACAAGCTTTCGCAGTCCGCAGAAGACTGCGAGGCGGAGGTCGACGAGTTTCTTAGGCAGGCGGGCGGGCGCGATTACTTCCTCTATGTGGGTTCGACGCTGCCGCACCGCACGGTGCGCGGGTTCGACAGCCCGGTGTTTGATTCACTGGGGCGCACGACCTACGACCCCGCGAGCGTGCCGGTGCCGTCGTTCCTTGGCGACCTGCCCGGAGTGCGTGCCGACCTCGCCGACTATTACACGGCGGTGAGCCGCTTCGACGCATGGGTGGGGAGGATGCTCGGGAAATTCCGTGCGGCAGGCCAATACGAAGGCACGCTGTTCCTGATCATGAGTGACCATGGCATGCCTTTTGTCGGGGCCAAAGCGAGTCCATTCGAGGGCGGGCACCGCTGCCCGCTCATTGTGGCCGCCCCCGGAAGTCTCCCTGCGGGCGCAAAGACCGACGCTCTGGCCTGTTGGACCGACGTGGCTCCGACCATCCTCGAATGGTTCGGCCAACCCGCGCCCGACCCCTGCCATGGCTCCTCGTTGCTCGGCGTGCTCGAACGCAACGAGCCACCGGCCCGCGAGGTTTACCTCTCCCAAATGTTCCATGGCGTGACCGAGTATTATCCTTATCGGGTCCTCGTTCGGGATCGCTTCAAATACATCCATCGCCTCGAGCCGGAACTCGTCATGCCGCTACCCTGCGACCTGGTGGACTCGGATTCCTTCGACGCTATTTACGCATCGCCGGACAGCGGCTTTGGCAATCGGGGGGCAAGGGCAACCTTCCTGCCGGGAGGGGAGTCGCTTTTTGATCTGGTCGATGATCCCGGCGAAACGGTCAACCTCGCCGACGACCCCGCCTTTGCGGAGATCCTGCAGGAGATGCTCTCCTCGCTGCAGGCGCACCGAGAGGCGACTGCGGATCCCCTTTTGCGCAAAGACGTCCAGAGCACTCTGCTGCGCAGCCTCCGGGAAAGGGACTGAGCCATGCCCGATTTTCCCAGTCCTCAGCCCGCCGATCTGTCGGCCTTGCGAATTGGCATCCTTGGCCTCGACACCTCGCATGCGGAAGCTTTCACCCGCCTGCTTAATCGAGCGGGGGAACCCGGCCACGTGCCGGGCGGGCGGGTGGTCAGCGCATGGGCGGGAGGCTCGCCCGACATCGCCCTGAGTCGTGAGCGGGTTTCTGGATACACCGCCACCTTGCGCGGCGACTTTGGGGTAAAGATTCTGGACTCGCCCGAGGCGGTCGCCGCGTCGGTTGATGCGATCCTGCTGGCAGCCCTCGATGCCCGCGAGCATCCGGCCTTGTTGGCGAGGGTGCTCCCCTTCGCAAAACCGGTTTTCGTGGACAAGCCGCTGTCCCTCACGGAGGGGGAGGGTAAGGCCATGTTCGGCGCGGCGGCCGAGTGCGGTGTGCCCCTTTTTAGTTCCTCGGCTCTGCGGTTCGCCCCGGCATGGACCGAAGCCCTGGCTGCCTTGCCCGCCCCTGATCTTCTCGGGGCGGACGTTCACGGGGCGATGAGCATGGAACCCTCGCAGCCGGGCTACTCGTGGTATGGTATCCACGGCATTGAAATGCTCTTCCGGGCGATGGGCTCCGGCTTCGAATCGGTCGCCGTTCACCGGACCGCCGATCACGACCTTCTCGTGGGCAAGTGGGCGGACGGACGGATTGGCACCGTGCGCGGAAATCGCACCGGCAACCACAACTTCGGAGGACTGCTCCACACCGCCAAGGAAACCCGCTTTGTTGCCGTTGATTCGCATCCCCGGCCATTTTATGCCTGCCTCGTCGAGGCGATCATCGGGTTCTTCCGCACCGGTATCGCGCCGGTTTCACCCGATGAGACCATGGAAATCCTCCGCTTTATTGACCAAGCCAACGCCCAACGGTGTCCATGAAAATCCTCCCCGCCATCTTGACGGCGCTGGGTGCCGGGAGTCTCGCGCTCCCCGCCGCTCCGCCGCCCAACCTGATTTTTATTCTGGCCGATGACCTCGGTTACGGCGAGTTGGGATCCTACGGTCAGAAAGTGATCCAAACGCCAAACCTCGACCGGATGGCCGACGAGGGCCTTCGCTTCACGCGCTTCTATGCCGGGGCCACCGTTTGCGCCCCATCCCGCAGCGTCCTCCTGACCGGCCTTCACCAGGGCCATACACGGGTCCGGGGCAACACCCGCTCTCCCGCCATCGCCCGCGCCCTGCAAAAGGAAGACGCGACGGTCGCGGAGGCCCTGCAAGCCGCCGGATATCGCACCGCCATCCTTGGGAAATGGGGACTCGGCGATGTGGGCGAATACGAATCCGGGCTGCCCCGGCGCAAGGGCTTCGACGAATTCTTTGGCTACCTCGACCAACGCCACGCCCACAACCATTTTCCCGACTTCCTTTGGCGGAATGAAACCCGCGAACCGCGCGCCAACGTCATTGTTCCCATCGGCGATTCCGGTGCCGGGTATGCGACGCAGGCGGTGGAGTTTGCCGACGACCTCTTCGCCGATGAGGCGATGCAATTTGTCACCGCCAACGCCAACCGCCCGTTCTTCCTCTTTTGGAGCATGGTCATCCCCCACTCGAACAACGAACGCTGGAAGCTCCTCGGCGATGGAGCGCAGGTGCCCGACTATGGTCCCTACGCGGACAAGGACTGGCCGAATCCGGACAAGGGACACGCGGCCATGATCACCCGCATGGACGGCTACGTCGGTCGCCTGATGACCACCCTTCGCGAGCTGGGCATCGCCGAACGCACCCTCGTCATCTTCACCAGCGACAACGGGCCCCACAACTCCAGCGGCCACGACATCTCGCGCTTCCAACCCGCCGGTGGGTTCTCTGGAATCAAGCGCAGCCTCCTCGAAGGCGGCATCCGGGTTCCCGGTATCGCCTGGTGGCCGGGGACGGTACGGCCGGGGGTCACCGACGTGGCGGGAGGCTTGGTCGATTGGTTTCCGACGGCCGCCGAGCTGGCGCGGGCCGGGGTGCCGAAGGGCCTTGATGGCCGCAGCCTCGTTCCAACCCTGCTGGGAAAACCCCAGGAACCGCCGCCGTTTTTTTACTGGGAGTTCCACGAGAAGGGGTTTCAGCAGGCCGCCCTCTATGAAGGGCGCTGGAAGGGCATTCGCCGCGGCGGCCCTTCGGCCCCTTTGTTGCTTTTCGATACGCTGAACGATCCGGCCGAAAAGACCGACGTCGCAGCCGATAACCCGCAGATCACCAAAGCGATCAACCAATATCTGGCCTCCGCCCGCACCCCGGCGTCCGGGTGGGAACCCGTCTGGGAGCCTCCGACCGAGTCCAAGGAATGAACCCCGGTTCTCGAAGCAGCAGAGGCTATCCCTCGTCGCCGGATTCTTTGTGCTGCTCTTCCATCTGGCGCAACACCTCGGACATATCATCCACCTCGTCCCAGACGGGCTGACTGACGAAGATCGGAGCTTTTTGCTGGGCGGCAAGCGCGATGCAATCGCTCGGACGTGCGTCCAGTTCGATGATTTTACGTTGTTGGATCTCGTTTTCAACGACCAGGATCAGCCGCCCGAAGTAGGTGCCGCTTTTGAGGTCGTTAATCACAACCCGCTCGACCTTGGCTCCAAACGCCTGGAGAACGAGCGCGAAGAGGTCATGGGTGAGCGGGCGTTCCTTTTCCGTGCCGCTTAAAAACATCCCGATCGCCGTTCCGACGCTGTGATCCACGTAGATCACAAAAACTTTCTCGTCGTTCCCCAAAAACACCGCAACTCCTGCATTGGTCGGGATGATTCCTCTTACCTCGACCGCTACGACGTCCTTTTTCATTGCTCCGAGGATAGCACCCCGCAGCCTCCGGGGCAACAGCCCCCAGAGCTTGATTTTTTGGGACTTCGCGGTTGGGATGGGGGCATGAAGACCCTCCTCACTGTCCTGCTGCTCGCCGCGTCGACTCTCCTGGCCGAAGAAGTCGTCATTTCCAAGTCTGCCTTTGGCGGTGGCCAGGGAATCAACGGTTCGGTTGCCGCGCTCGTCGTGCAGCCCGATGGCAAGATTGTCCTAGGCGGCAGCTTTGCCGCTGTCAATGGAGTCCCCCGTGGAAACATCGCTCGGCTCAACGTCGATGGCACTCTGGACGAGACTTTCGCGCCTAACCCCTTCGCCGGTGCCAACGGCCCCGTCCGCGCCCTGGCTCTGCGGGCGGATGGCGGTATCGTTGTCGGTGGCAGCTTCTCCGAAGCGGGCGGCGTGACAACCAAGAACCTCGCGCTCTTCAAACCCGACGGAACCGTGGATCGCACGTTCGCCTCGGTGGGGGATCCCGGAACCAACGGCGAAGTGATGGCTATTTCCGTTCAGCCTGACGGAAAAGTTGTCATCGGAGGCAGCTTCACCGCAGTTTGCGGTCGCCAACGCAACGCCATCGCCCGCATCAATGCCGATGGCACCCTCGATGAGAATATCCCCGCCAATGGCCGCGTCACGGGTTCGGTCGAGGCTCTCGTTGCCACAGGCCCCTCAACTTCCCTCGCCGGAGGAACGTTCGTCGTCACCAACCAGGTGGCACGTTCGCTATTCTCCACAGGTAATCCTTG
>Ga0247840_10006110_pt1 | contig 17595 bp, 21 predicted proteins | sample LaCruzMarch2015__FD_192404 | JGI IMG/M metagenome (GOLD analysis project Ga0247840, IMG submission 192404) | Freshwater microbial communities from meromictic Lake La Cruz, Castile-La Mancha, Spain - LaCruzMarch2015_17m | ecosystem: Environmental > Aquatic > Freshwater > Lake | place: Spain... | reverse complement strand
GGTCTCGCGTGCGAGCCGGGCGCGCCAGTCCGGCAGCCAGGCGGCGATGGCGCCACCGTCGCTCCAGCGGGTCTCGTTACCCGCTGCAACCTCACCCAAGGCGCGGAAGCTGTTGGTAAAATCTGCATTGTCCGCGGCCAGGGCCGCCAGGAACCCGGCGATCTGTTCGGCATCGTCCGCCTGCTCATCCATGAGCCCCAGCTTGGCCCGAAAGACCGCGAGATAGGCCTGTTCGAACCGCGGCATGAAGGTGTCGACCGCCGTCTGGGCGATGTCCAACGCCCGCTCCGGGTCTTCGTCGAGCAGCGGCAGCAGTGATTGGGCAAGGCTCACCAGGTTCCACTGGGCGATACGCGGCTGATTGGCATAGGCATAGCGCCCGTGCCGATCGATGGAGCTGTAGACCGTCTCGGGGTGATAGGTATCCATGAAGGCACAGGGGCCGTAATCGATGGTCTCGCCGGTGATCGACATGTTGTCGGTATTCATCACCCCGTGGATGAAGCCGATGCCGAGCCAACGCGCAATCAGGTCCGCCTGACGCCCGATGACCGCGTCCAGCAGGGCCAGGTAAGGCTGTTCGGCCTCGGCCAGTGCGGGGTCGTGGCGGGCGATGACATAGTCGGCCAGGCGGCGCAGGGCCGCGTGGTCCTCGCGGGCCGCGAAATACTCGAAGGTCCCGACCCGCACATGGCCGCGCGCTATCCGTGTCAGTACCGCGCCCGGTCGGGTGGCTTCGCGATAGACCGGTTCGCCCGTGGTGACCACGGCGAGTGCGCGCGTGGTCGGGATGCCGAGCGCGTGCATCGCCTCGCCGATCACGTATTCCCGCAGCACCGGACCCAGCCAGGCGCGTCCGTCACCCCCGCGCGAGAAAGGGGTGCGGCCCGAGCCCTTGAGGTGAATATCGAAACGGGTTCCCTGCGGGTCCGTGATCTCGCCGAGCAGGATCGCCCGGCCGTCGCCGAGCTGCGGGACGAAATGGCCGAACTGATGCCCGGCATAGGCCATGGCCAGCGGCTCCGCGCCCGCGGGCACCTGATTGCCCGCGAACACGGCCAAGCCCTCCGGCGTGTCCAGCGCTGTCGGGTCGAGTCCGAGCGACAGGGCCAGTGCGGTATTCAGTTTGACCAGCCGCGGACCGGCCACCGGCACTGGGGCCAGTCGCGCGTAGAAGTGATCCGGCAGGCGGGCGTAGGTGTTGTCGAAGGCGAGGGTCATCCGCGGTTTGTATCCGATGTGTTCGAGGTGATGGGCAGGTCGCCGCGCTCTGGTCCATCAATCTGGATGAGAACGGAAATATCAAGCCGCCAATCGCTTCCGGACCCGGACGCCGAGGTCCTGGCCCTGTTCCGGTATCGGTTCAGTGTGGAAGCAGGTCGGCGGTTGCTGGAAGCGCGGCTGTCGGGGCCCGGAGCTAAGGTGATCGCCTGATCAGCCGCAGATCGGTGATCAGCACCTGCGGCTCGCCGACTCTGATTCGGGCAAAATCGGGGTGTCGCGGATTGAGTAGGTAATTCGTCTCGGCGGGGACCACTGCGCTGGGGACGGCGAGTACGGCGGTGGTCAGCCCCTCTGCCCACTGGGTACCCAGGGCACGAAGGGCCTCGAGAGCTGCCGCGTCGCGCCAATCGGGGTCGAGTTGCCCGGTGGTGACCCGAGCAATCGCCAGGTCAGTCGGGACCTTGGCCGGGATCATCAGGTAACGGGCACGCAGGGGCTGGTCTTGGACCAGCATTTCCAGCATGGCCAGGGATTGGGAGCCGGCGGTGTAGACCAGCGGCACACCCTTGCGATTCCAGCGGCCCCCGTAGCGTCTGGCGCCTTCTCCGGAGAAGGCGCTGTCGGCAAAGCGCGCGGTCAGTATCCGCCAGACGGTGAGCATCAGGAGAAAATGCCGTGCTCAATGCGCCCAAGGGTGTCCATTGCGCTCTCGGTACCAATGTCGGTGTCAAGCAGTGTCAAGGGTGTGACTCCGCCGAGCGCGGCATTGGGCGACTTGAGCCAGTCGATGGTCGCGGCCAGATCCTCGAAAACCTCTTCGCCGCGGGCAATCACCCGCGCCAGACGGATCACCCTGGATGACTCCTCGCTTGTGAGTTTGCCCTCGCGCTTGCGCCGCGCCAGGGTCCGCTCGGGGATGCCCACGGCGGTCGCCAACTCGGTCTGGGACAGGTGCGTGAGTCTGGTCAGGGCATCCACAGCGGACGCGGGAATGCCGCTACGGATGAGGGTCACCCAGTCAAGCGTTGAGCGAGGGAGGCAGGCCAGGACGGTCTGGCCGCCAAGTAGATCATTGACCGCAAGCAGCGACGGAGCGGAGAGGGTAACGGTGGGCGTCATGGATCATCTCGGTAAACAGGGGGGACAGCAGCCCGCGCTGAAGCGGAACAACTGGAGGTTGGTCGCCGGCTGCCTTTCTAGGATAATGTGCCAGATGGCAGAGCGCATAGTCAAAAATGGCGGAGCACATGTTTGAGCAAACCCTGACCCTGCTCCTGGCCGGCGAGTTCGTCTGTGCCGTGCGTTATCCGGACGCCTGCCGGTTCCTGGAGGATGAGGCTCAGCGCCGGGATGCCGAAGCCTTTCTGGCCCGGCTGGCCCGGCTGGGCCGGCGGCTCGCCTGCACCCGACAGGGCGGGGCCTGGTTCGCCGCCTATGCCCGGATCGGCGAGGACGAGCGGCGCGCATTGCGCGACGGGTTCGCCGAGATCAAGCACAATCTGCGCTTGCTGGTAGTCATCAGGGTCGGATCGAGAGCGCGGACGAGGCCGCGACCCCGAACGGCATTCAGGCGCTGCGCCGGCACCGCACCTTGGTGCCGCTCGAGCAAGACGCCTTCCGGCTCGCGTCATCGCTCGCGCGGCATCTGGACGACGTTCTTCGAGGACTTCCGCATCGGGCGGACCAAAGGATCTGCCTTCCTGTTCGATCGGGAAGACAAGGCGCGGATTCGCGAACTCCTGAGCGCCGATGGCATCGCTCCGGACACGGATCCGGCGGCCTGGAACGGGATCGGCCGCGCCCAGGCGCTGCACCTTGGACCGAACGAAAAATTCGCCGCCGCCCCGGTCAAGCGCCGACGGGTCGCCATCAAGACGCTGCCGGGGCGGCCCCTGATACTGGACGGCCAGGCGCTCATCCTGCCGCCCGCCAGCCACCTGGACGTGGAATACCCGACGGTCGCCGGTCTCTTGACTCACACCACCGTGCTGCTGGTGGAGAACTGGGAGTCCTTCAATCGCATCCATGACACCGAGCTGGATTTTTCCCCGGCCGGAGAGAATCCACTGGTGGTCTGGCGGGGCGACCGGTCCGACACCCGCGCGGACCATGCACTGGGACTGCTGCGCGCCTTGCAGGTCCCGGTCTGGGCCTTCGTGGACTATGACCCCGCGGGTTTACTGATCGCCGCCGCGCTGCCCGGTTTGGCCGGTCTCATCGCGCCGCCGCTCGAGCGCCTGGAACATGACCTGGCGCAGGGTCTGGCCGAGCGCTATCAGGCGCAGCTCCCCATGGCCGCCGCCGCGCTGGATGCCAGTCCGAGCGCGCCGGTGCGCCGGCTCTGGACCATCATCCGCCATCACGGGCGGGCACTGCCGCAGGAGCGTTACCTGCGTACGCGGTGATTGTCGGCGTCACCCTCCGGCGAGTTGTTCCTGGAATCCACGCCACGCCGGGCGCCGCACCGCGGACGCCGCGGTTGCGTCGTCCGCCCTCCTGATGACTCATCGACGCCGCCGCATCCGGCGTGGTGGCGAAACTTTAGTCGGCGTTTCAAACGCACTGTTTGGTTAAGGTTCAGTCCCGCTTGGGCACAGCTTATCCACAGAAGCGACAACAGGAGATGTGGAAAGCTCGCGGTGCTCCGGTCGCGGGTGGACGACGCGTCGCCAGGTGGTCTCGTCGCGTTCGACCTCATGACGCGCCCAGTCGGCGAAGGCCGCGCGACTCAGGGTGCCGCGGGTGCGCCGTTCGGCTCCGGCAGCGCCGCGGAAGGACACCAGGGCCTCAGCGCCGCCGGGCTCAACCGTGATCACGCGACGTACCGCCCAGTCGGCCCCGTAACGGCCGTTGCTGTAGCAGCGGCCAGGACGGATCTCCAGATCGCCCGGATGGCGTTCCTGGGCGTGGTGCGCCGCCAGGGCGAAGATCTGTGCCAGGTCGGCCTCGGAGACGTCGATGAATGAATCCATCCGCCCTAAGGCATAGACCAGATCGTCGTGGCCGAGTGCGGGTGGTGTCGGCGTCTCCCCGGTATCGGGTACGCCGGGTGCCGCCGCGGGTGCCGCCAAAGCGGCCGGATAACGCCGCCAGCGGAAAGGGAAGTTGAGCAGGATGCCGGCCGCCACCAGCAGCGCGGCATTGACCAGCACCGGTGCCAGGAGATAGCCGTACCCCAGGGCCTGGATCTCGGCGCCGCCGATGATCGCCGTCAGGGCGGTGGCGCCGCCCGGCGGGTGCAGACAGCGCGCATAATGCATGGTCACGATCGCGAGACCGACGGCGAGCGGCCCGGCAAGTGCCGCCGACGGGATCCAGTGCGCCGCGGTGACGCCGATGAAGGCGGACAGCAGATGGCCGCCGATGACCGGCCAGGGCTGAGACAGGGCGCCATGGGGCACGGCGAAGATCAGCACGGCCGAGGCCCCCATCGAGGCCACCACCAGCGTACTGCCCGGCCCCAGGGGGTGCAGCGCCGCGGCAGCGAACACCAGCGCAATACCGAGGACACCTCCGGCCATCGCCAGCCAGCGCTCGTGATGGCTGGCCGGCCGGGATTCGATGCCGAGCAGCGCGCGCAGTCGCTCCCGCGGGGGTAAGCGCCTGGGTTTGCTGCGGTGCGGCGGGTTGGTCTGGTCGGTACTGGTCACGCGTGCTCCCCGCTGCAAGGTTCAGACGAAGGATGTGGCTGGAAACGCCGGTCGGTCGGCAGCCGCCGCCGACCCGTTTGCGTTATACCTTATGCGCAGGGTTCGCGGTGGTCTCGCGCCTGGATCGCGCGGCTGGCCGGCGGCTTGAAGCCGAAGGCCCCGTTCAGGTTGCGAGACATCCATGTTCACACGTGCGTCAGATGACTGGCAGGACTGTCCATGAACGGCTGTTTTCTCAAGTTCTATGTGGCGGAAAACCGCCGCCACCATCGTAAACTGGCCTACGACTGGCTGCTGGAGGAGGCGAAGCAACTCGGTTTGCACGGCGGCTCAGCGTTCCGCGCCCTGGCCGGCTATGGCCGTCATGGGCGACTGCACGAGGAGCGTTTTTTCGAGTTGGCTGGAGACCTGCCGGTGGAAGTGGGTTTCGTGGTGACCCAGGAGGAGGCCGATCGGTTCCTGGCTCACATCGCGGGGCAGGGGCTCAATCTGTTTTATCTCAGGGTGCCGGTGGAGTATGGGTTTACCGGTGATCCTGAATCTTCGTCTGCTTTCCAGGAGCCCCGACCGGAGCATAGCAGCGCCATGTGACGGTCGGCGCGACGCCGAAGGCGGGCGAAACGATGAGCGAGAAACCGCTGGTGGGCGAACTCTGGACCGCTCGCATCCGCGCGTTCTCGCGATTGCCTGGGCCTATGATTATCGGGCACTCGTCTTGGGCGCCTGGGGCAGTGGCGCCTTCGGCATTGATCATCGTTCCGGCTAGCGACGGCCTGTCCGCAACTGGAGGTCGAGGCTTCAGCCGGTGGCGATTCCCGAGATCTCAAAGAAAATCAGACGCAGCGATTTGAAGCCAAAGCCGCTGTACCCGGAGTTCCGCGCGCCGCTCGACACCGGACCGGGCAACGATCCGGGACGCAATGCCTACCTCACCGCTTTTCATACCGCCCAAGCTTTTCAGACCTGACCGGGATTTTCTGTTCCGCCGTCCCTGAAACACGAATCTCGCCTGTCGCCAAGTTGACAGCGACACTGTTTGATGTATAGTTAGGCCATGATTGACCCACTCGACATCAACGCCCTCAGTCGTGAGACCGGCGTCCCCGTGCGCACCATCCGCTACTACCTGGCGGAGAAACTGCTGCCGGCGTCGGCGGGACGGGGACCAGCCGCGAGCTATGGCCCCGGCCACCGCGACCGCCTGCGGCTGATCCGACGCTTGCAGGAAGCCCACCAGCCGTTGGCCACGATCCGGGCGCAGTTGGAGGCCCTCGACGATGCCGGCGTGGCCGCGGCGCTGGTCGAACCGGGCGCTGTGCAAGATGCTCCCGCGACGGCCTACGACTATGTGCGCCAGGTGTTGGGTCAGCCTGCCCGGCACGGCGAACCGCCCACCGGTGCCGCGCGACCGGAGCCCGCGGTCACGCCTGCACCGCCGCCAATGGCGCGGCAACCGCACCGCAGCACTTGGGAGCGCATCACCCTGCACCCGGATATCGAGTTGCATGTGCGTCGACCGCTCGCCCGCGCCGATCAGCGCCGGCTCGACGCCCTGCTGGAGCAGGCGCAGCGGCTGTTCAGCACCGAGCCCTGACCAGGAATCCAGCCACCGAAACCCCCGGGCAGGCGTCGACCCCAGCAGTCTCCGTCCGCCGCTACGACAACCTGAAGGAGACGCCCATGTCCGCCATTGCCGAGAGCCTGTCACGCGTCGTCGTCGGAAACCCGATCCAGTTCCTCAATCTCAGTCTCTTTCCGCTGCTGGCCGAAGGACCGGCCCAGCCGGGCTATCGGCTCCTGGATGAGGCACTGGGCGACGGCGGCGCGCGCGTCACGGAGGTCTCCGAGGCGGGGCAGGTGCCGGAGTTGTGCTTCGTCAATCGGGGCGACTGGCCGGTGTTGTTGCTCGACGGGGAGGAATTGATCGGCGCCAAGCAGAACCGCATCCTCAACCTCAGCATCCTGGCCCCCGCGCACCAGACCATCATCATCCCGGTCTCCTGCGTCGAGGCCGGTCGCTGGCAGGCCGAGTCCGCCGAGTTCGGCAGCGCCCGGCGTGCCCACTTCGCCGCCGGGCGGGCGCGCAAGGCCGCGGACGTGAGTGATTCCCTGCGCCGGCGCGGCTCTCGCGAGAGTAACCAGGGCGCGGTATGGCGCGACATCGAAGAGCGTTCCCGCCGCATGCAGGTGTCCTCTCCGACCGGAGCCGCCGCGGCCTTGTATGAGGGCAGCCGCGCCCGGCTGGACGACTTCCGCGCCGCTTTCACCCCGCAGCCGAACCAATGCGGCGCGCTCTTCGCGATCAACGGCCGGCTCGTGGGACTCGATCTCTTCGATAGCCCGGCCACCCTGGCCGCTGCCCTTGGCAAGCTGGTGGAGAGCTACGCGCTGGATGCCATCGACGCGGCGAGCGACGTCCGAACCCAGGCGCAGGAAGTCCCGGGTCCCTGGCTCAAGTCCATTGCAGCGGCCCCGATCGAGCGCTTCGCAGCCGTCGGGGAGGGCGAGGACTGGCGCCTGGTCGGCGACGGGCTCGCCGGCGGTGCCTTGGTGAAAGACGGGCGTCTCATCCACCTCTGCGCCTTCCGGACCGCGGCCGACGCTGACGACGGCGAGGCCCCGGATCCCGAGGGCCGCGAACGGCTGGGACTCACATTGGACACTGATCGCCGGCTGATCCGTGCCGCCGGTCTGAGCGAGCGCTACCTGCACCTGCGACTCCAGGCCCCGCACCTGAACGGCGAGCGTGCCCCGGTCGACCTGGCCCTGGCACTCGACCGCTCGGGGTCGATGGGCGGCGACAAGTGGCCGCGCGCCCGCGAGACCGCCCTGGCGGCCATCGACCGTCTCGGACCCCGCGACCGGATCGCCCTGGTGGTCTTCGACGACCACATCGACACGGTCCTGCCGCTGACCCACGCGGGTGCCGGTGCCAGGGCCGCGGCCAGCGCGGCACTCGGCAAGATCGGTCCCCGCGGTTCCACAAATCTCGGCGAAGGTTGGCTCACCGCCTGCGGTCTGATCGGCCGCGAGCCCCCGAACGAGCGACTGCGCCGTTGCTTCGTGCTCACCGACGGCCAGGCCAATGTCGGCATCGTCGATCCTGCCGAACTGGCCGTTCACGCCGCACAACTGCTGACGCTTGGAGTGCGCACCAGCACCTTTGGCGTCGGCGACGACTACAACGAGGCGTTGCTTGGGCCGCTGGCAGATGCCGGCGGCGGTGCCTTTCACGACATCCCCACCGGCGCGGACATCGCCACCCTCATTGGCCGGGAACTCGGGGACGCCCTCGCGGTGGTCTGCGCCGATCCACGCGTGCATCTGTCCTGGGACGGGAGCCTTGCGGTCAAGGCCCTGGGTCCCTGGCGCACCAAGACCGGCGATCGTGCCCTCAGCATCCATCCCGGCGACCTGGCGAGCGGACAGGTGCTCGACCTGCTGGTCAGCGTCCGCTTCACGCCGGGTGCATTGAACGCGGATTGTCCGCTGCGGGTGCAGGTCAGCGACGGCGACCGGCCCCTGACCGCGGCCGAGTTCCGCTGGACCTGGGTCGACGATGCCGCGCGCAAGTCTCAGCCCCGCCAGGTCGAGGTCGAGTGCCGGGTTGCCGAACACCTGGCTCATCAGGCGCGTTACGACGCCGCCTCGGCCAACCGCGAGGGCGATCTCAAACGGGCGCGCAAGACGCTTCGCGATGCCGCCAAACGGATTCGCGACTATAGCGGCAAGAGTCCCGAACTCGCGGCCCTGGCCGCCGCGCTGGAGACCGAGGTCGAGCGTCACCGCGAGCCGTTGGGCAGCCGCGGCGTCAAGGAGGCCGTGTATGAGTCGGGTAATGCCCTGCGCAGCCGCGGGGGAAGTGGTGACCGCATCCGGGATCGAGCGGCACCAGCGGAACGCGCCCCGGCCCGGTTGGAGGTTCGCCCGTGCCGGGACAGTCCGGAACTCGCCGAACGCTGCCGCAAGCTGAGTCAGATCCCGCGCGAACAGGCGGCGGCCCTGGGCCAGTCGGCACTGGCGGTGATCGCGGCCGGGGCCTATTCCAACGTCGCCGGTCAGCCCGTACACTGGGGTGCCGCCGTGGCCGCGGCCGTCGCGGCCAAGCGCAGCCTGCCGGCGGAGGCCGTCCTGCCGCAGGTCGGGCCAGTCGGCTTCACCGTCACCCAAGTCCAGGTCGTCAACGAGAGCACGCTCGCCACCGCGCGGCGCCTCACGGCGACGGCCCGGCGTGTGCTGGTGCTCAATTTCGCCAACGGACTCCACCCCGGCGGCGGCTTCCAGCAGGGCAATCGCGGTCAGGAGAGCCTGCTGTGCCGCTCCAGCGCGCTCTTCGCCACCCTGTCCGCTGATCCCATGTACGCCAGCCACGCCGCGCGGCCCCTGCCGGACTCGACCGACTGGGCGATCCTCTCCCCGGACGTGCCGGTCTTCCGCGCCGATGACGGCACGCCGCTGGACCAGCCCTGGCCGCTCGGTATCCTGACCTGCGCCGCGCCCTACGCGCCCAAGCTGGGCCAGGAGGCCGCTGCCGACCGGATGCAGACCCGCATCCGCCGCGTGTTGGCTATCGCGCGCGCTTTCGGCTACACCGGGCTGGTGCTCGGCGCCTGGGGCTGCGGAACCTACGGCAACGACCCGGCCCGCATTGCCGCCATCTTCCATGAGGCACTCAAGGAACAGGCCGGCGCCTTCCAGTCAGTGGTTTTCGCCATCGCTGACTGGTCGCCGGAGCGGCGCTATCTGGCACCGTTTCGGGATCTGCTCGCCGCCGGTACTGGCTAGCGGGGTTGTAACTAACCCAATACGCAGTGCTTGCAGACCACCCGGCACGGCGGCCGGGTGGGTCCCAACGTCTTGACCTGAAGCGCATTCACAGGTAGTCCCCATAAGGACATAATGGCGTAGCGTGAAGAATCGGCTTCCATCAACAACGACGGACGGACCCATGGACCACCGCCACCTGACCACCCTGTCTGCCCGGCTTGCGGCCTTCCTCGCCGAGGTCTTGCCGCGCCTCTCCGACCACTGGTGGCAGACCCACGTCCTGCAAGAACTGACCTTTCAGCAGCACAGCTACGTCGACACCGCGGGCTACACCCGGCTCGACCAACTCGACCTGGCCGCCCTGCTGCGAATCGCCGACCGTAATTGGTCCGGCTCATTCAGGCTGACCGGCCCCGGCTGCTCATCGCCGATGAGGTCGGTGTCGGCAAGACCATTGAGGCCGGGCTGATCCTCAAGGAGCTTCAGGCCCGCCGCGAACTGCGCACCGTGCTCGTCATCTGCCCCAAGCCGCTGGTTGCCGAGCGCAAATGGCTCGAAGAGATGAAACGTTTCGACGAGCGTTTCGACCACCTGGACGGCCCGACCCTGCGCTACTGCATCGAAGAGACCCATCTGGACGGCGTCTGGCCGCAGAAATACGCCCGCGCCATCCTGCCCGACGAGGCCCTGCTGATGGGCGACACCGAGCGGCGGCGCCCCCGGCGCGGCTTGCTCGGTCTGGACCCGCCGCCCACTTTCGACCTGGTCATCATCGACGAGGCCCACCACATCCGCAACACCGAGACCTGGGCCTACCGGGCGGTCCGCTGGTTCTGCGACAACGCCGAGGCCGTTGTCCGGATCGAAGCCACCCCCATCCAACTCGGCGACCCCGATCTCTACACCTTGCTCCACCTGCTTCGCCCGGACCTTTTGCCCAGCAGTCGCGAGCTCGCAAGCCGCGTCTTCGGCCTCGCGTCCTACTTGGAGTCCATCCTCGACCGCCACTTGTCCCAACTGGAGTGCCCAAGCCGCCACCGGGCACGCGCGCGGTGTGGCTCAGCACTTGACCACGGTCCTCAATCGTGGCGTCATTGGAACAATGAACGCCAGAAAGCTCTTCGAGCGCCGTCAGACTTTCCGCTCCGGCCTGATCGAAATGGTCATCTGGCAACTCCCGCAGGCTGACGCGGAGCGCCCGCACGGGCTGAAGTACCGTTTAGTGTATATTCGGGACCGGCAGCGTATCGTCGGTTATGACAACGAGCGCGGCAAGGGCGACCACAAGCATCTGGGCGGACGGGAAGAACCTTATACGTTCGTCAGCGTCAGGACTTTGCTCGACGATTTCTGGGCCGATGTCAGGAGCTTGACCGATGAGTGAACGACGCATCCTTCGCATCGAGATCTCGACGCCGCAGGCCGCGATGGAGGCGTTCGCGCAAACCTGGGAACGCCTGGAACGGGGCGAAGCCGTCACTCCAGTTGAATCCATTGGCTTCGAGAGCCTGTCTGAGATGCTCAGTACCCTGACGCCAAGGCGTTGGGAACTGATACAGACAGTCAAACGCCGCGGACCCACCCCCATCGGGGAACTTGCTGAACCACCCGAGCAGGACAAGACCCTTGGCTGCACCGATGTCGGGACCTTGGTCGATTTAGGTATCCTTGAAGTCGACGACCGCCAACGCGTATTCGTACCTTGGGATGAGATCGACCTGCGGGTACCGCTAGCCGCTTGAGATTACAGCATGCCAAGAATCAAGAATCAGTTATACCTGTGACCGACCGAGGCTCGCTGACTCGCGCGCCCGCGACTACTTATTTGAGTATAGTACTGCCAAGATACCGCCCCGGGCATCTATGATGCTTAAGCAATGGATCACGTAGCCAAACATGACCGAAAATCATCACGACCTAGTTCACATCCCCAATCTCCCGAGCTATACGGAAGTCCGCAGGCTCATCGCCATCTGGACGGGTACGACCAGCCAAACTGCCGTCCGCGACATGGTCGCCGCGGTATGGGACCATACCGGCACGCCCCAAAATCAGGTCGATTGGAGCAACCCGGACGAATGGATTATTCAACGCCTCTCAGGCGAGTCCGCGGCGTTAGCTGGCCGAATCTGGAAGGAAAGCGGTGAGACCATCAACCCCCGCTACCTTTACGGCGCTTACCGGTTTATCGCCACTTACAAGCTGCTGATGCCTGACAGCAGTGGCATATACCGACTGTCCGACATCGGGCAGGCATTTCTCGACGACGATATCGCTACGGTCCGCAAAATCGACGAGGCCGAAGGCATCCCGATTCTACTCTCCATCCTCGCCGCGCATTCGCCGGGCAAACGTGGCGATTTGCTCGAAGACTGGGGGAGTTTCTTGCTGGCCCATTCAACCTATAGGACTCCTTCGACCATCAAGCATACGCTACGTTATCGTATGCTCAACGTCGTCGAACGTGGCTACTCCACTCGGGCAGGTAATACCTACGCCATCACCGAGAAAGGCATCGCCTACGCCGCCGATTCGATCGCGACGTCGGAGCAGCATCCGCATCAGCGGGTACTCAGCGCCATCAAGAAATACAACGACGATCAGGTCACGGCACTCCGGGAGCGGCTCGCTAAGATGCATCCCTACCGGTTTGAGGCTCTCATCCGGGATCTCCTTGAAGCGATGGACTACGAGGACGTTGTCGTGACCAAACAGAGTGGCGATAAAGGTGTCGATGTGATCGCCAATTATCAGTTCGGCATCACTCAGATCAAGGAAGTAGTCCAGGTGAAGCGTCATCAGGGTTCTATCACCCGCCCGGTGCTCGATCAGTTGCGCGGCGCGCTGCCCTACCACCAGGCGATTCGCGGCACGATCATTACTACCGGCCGCTTCGCCAAGGGCTGCACCGACGCAGCCCTGTACCCCGGAGCCGCGCCCATCACTTTGATCGATGGCGACAGGCTCATAGACCTCCTACTCAAACATGAGGTCGGCGTCAAGAAGCGACCCCAATCCCTGATCGAAATTGACGATAGCTACTTTTCCGAGGGTAACGCCGGCACTGAAACAGAACCGGCCCTAGATTCGACGGAGGACATGGGGTCATGATCGGCAAGATTGAGCAGCGCAGCATCGTCAGCGGCGCTGGTCGCCCGGCTCCAGAAGCAATTTGCCTCGCCGGAGTGAAAGTTAGACAACCCCCAGGAGCTGCCTGACGTGTTCCGTCTGATCGAAACCCACATTCGGAGCATCGTCGGTTCTATCCCTGCGGCCCACGTTCGGGATTACGACTGGCTCGTCGAGAATATCGATCGCGCTGGTGAGTCGGAATTTCAATCGAAATATCGAGCATATTGGGCTATGAATGCGGCGCGCCTCAGCCCGAGCTACTACCAAGAGTATTTTGGCCGCCTCGCTGCGGCTACAGACAGCATGCCAACGCTAGGAAACCTTGTCGGAGATCTCTATAAGGTGCCAACTCACCGGAACGAACGCCAGAGTCTTCAGTTTTCGTTTGCCACGAAGCTAATTCATATGAAGAATCGCCGGTTGCCGATTTACGACAGCCAGATTGCTGCGTTTTATTTCTTTCGGGAGCCCGCCCGCACTCTCTCACTTGGGAATCGGATCAGCCAGCTCGAAAGTTTTCATCGGTTCCTGCGCTCCGAATACGCAAGGATCCTGGCGAACGATTTGCTGACAGCATCAATAACTGCCTTCAGGGCAGCGTTCCTTCCAGTCTATTTCACTGACGAGAAAGTTATCGACTCTCTGATCTGGGCATTCGTATCTAGGCTACGCAGCGGAGCCACCCGAGAAGGCTCCGTAATCTATAGCTAGATGAGCAAGACAAAGCGGCTAAGGCCATTTTTTTAAGCTGACGATAAGAGCATATCGGTTGCGGAGCACGATGCAGCCGAGCAATTCTTATCAGTACACCAAACGCCCAGGCCCCCGCTCTGGTATTTGAGTCACTCAGGAGCGCAGCGATGCAATGGCAAGAAATCCGCGACTATTATCCCCAACAGTGGCTTCTGCTGGAGGCAGTCAAGGCCCATTCCGAAGGCGACCAGCGCATTCTCGACCAATTGGCGGTGCTTGACGCCTTCCCCGATTCGGCGACGGCCCTGAGCGCCTGCGCCAGAATTCATCGCGAAGTCCCGCAACGGGAGTTCTACGTCTTCCACACCAGCCGGGATACGCTGGATATCCGCGAGCGGCAGTGGCTTGGCATCCGGAGCGCGTGATGAATATCGAGCTGCGTCATGGCCTGCCCTATATAAGTGCAGAAATTGAGTACCGCGGACGACAGGTCAAGGTCGAGAATGTCTTACTGGATACGCAGTCCCGGTGACAGTTTACCTAACCGGAAATCTTAGGGTTGAGAAAACAGTTATGCCGGGATTCCCGAAACGTCGGCTGCCCATTCACGGCTGTTGGGCTAGAATCGGACCCACGCACACCGACCCGCTCTTCTACCGGATCTTCCAGGAGCGTCCGGCGACCGTCTTTGAACTGGCGGGCCTTGCGGTCCCGCCCGCGGGGGTCTACCGGATGCATGCCGAGGAGATGAAACAGACGGCCTTTCGGCTCGACGGGGTGCTGTTGCCCGCTCCGGGTACACCCGGCTTGCCGTTGGTCTTCGCCGAGTCCCAGTTCTATGCGGACCCCTGGTTCTATGCGCGCTGGCTGGCGTCGATTTTCCTGATCGAGACCGTGCTGGTCTACAAATTTTCAGAGCTTTCGCGAGAGGCGATACATATCATGCTGCATTTGCCTGAAACCGATTTGAAGAAGACCCGCTTTTACCAGGAGGTATTCCGTGAGGGTGAGGAGGCGGGAGAGAAACGTGGAGAGAAACGGGGCGAGAAACGCGGCGAGAGGCGCGGTCTTGTCCTTGGCCAACTGGGCTTGGTGATGCGCTTGTTGCGCCGTCGTGTCGGCGAGCCGACCGCCGATCAGCGCGCGCAGGCCGAGCGCCTCTCCGCCGACGAACTGGCCGCCTTGGGTGAGGCCCTGCTGGATTTCACCGGGATCGAGGACCTGGAGCGCTGGCTGCGGGGATCAAAGGACAGCGAGGCTCGCAGTGACATCTGATCCCCGGTTTCCCGGCTCAATGACCCCGACATGCAGGCCGCACCGGTAGCGCTGATGCGGGCCTCTGAGCGGGCGCGTCGCCTGGCCGAGCAAACCGGCACGCGGTTCGTGGTCCGCCCGCCCGCCAGCTTGCTCAACGACGGGCTCGGCTCCACCAGTGCAACTGAGCCTGACAGCGAAGGCAGCGCATCATTGGCAAGTTGTGGATCAGTTCGGAAAAATCAACCATGACTGTTGCAGAGTTGGCCTACGAACAGATCAAGACACTCCCTGAGATCGAGGCTCGGGAGGTACTGGATTTCATCGGTTACCTGAAGGAAAAGAGCGAGCGAGCAGAATGGGAGGATCTGATGGCTGCCCAAGCGGCTTCGCTCGCCGGCGTCTGGGACAACCCGGACGATGAGGTGTGGAATGATTTATAGGCGTGGCGCCTTGGCCCTGGTGCCTTTTCCGTTTTCACCGGGCGCGGCTGAGCCCCCATGCCCAGGTGTAATGCTGATAGCGCAGCCATAGCCACTCTGACAGAGAAAACAGATGAATTCTCCGGAATTGGAGCGAATTACGATCAACCCCAAGGTCATGAGCGGCAAGCCTTGTATCCGCGGCATCAGGATAACGGTCGGCACCGTCACTGGATTGCTGGCGTCAGGCGAAACGATAGACAAAGTCCTGGAACTCTATCCTAGCCTCGAACGGGCGGACATTTATGCGGCCTTGGCCTATGCGACAATCGCTCCAGACCGATGAGTCGACAAGCACCATCACGCATCGTCGCGCCGCATGGCATCCAGGTCGCCGTCCCAGGGCAACGTGCCGCGCGCCGCGCGGATGCGTTCCTGCTCCTTCAGTCGAACCAGGAGCCGCAACCCCTCCTCGACCGCCTCACGCTTGGTTTGCAGCCCCGAGAGCGCCTGTGCACGCTCCATGAGCCGGTCATCAATCACGATGTTCGTTCGCATGCCGTAGGTCTCCTATAGATCGGTGTTGGCGATTATGCGCCTTGAGCTTGAGGTGATGGAATCCTCGCCTTATCGTCTTACCCGCCGATCTTCATGGTCTACGATCGGTGCGTTAGTGTTGCCAGCGTCCGCCGATCATCCTATCGATTACAGCACTGCCCACGACGGAGTAGTGCCGCAGATCGAACGGCGTCACCGTCACGTGCTCGGGCGGGATCGGGTTGGGATAATCGGGATGGCCAGCGTTGATCAGCAGGTTCCACGCCGCGCCATCCGGGAGCGTCGAGGACGGGACCCGCAAGGTCAGGGAGTCGCGCCGATCCAGCCAGGCATTGCCGATCGCCTGGGTTGCCGTGGAATGTAGGTTGGGGATCAGCCGCCAGCCCGCCGGGAGGGTCGCCGGGTCCACCGATGGCAGGAGGGTGCCGTCGGGCACGGCCCAGGCTACCTCCACCAGCAGTTCGGTGCATATGATCTCCGGCAATTCGAGGGCCTGGCTCATCATCCCCTTCAGCCACTCCAGCGTCGCCAGTGCGGGGCTTTCGGCCCCCCTTTATTTTACTCGCGGCCCGCAGGAAATCCGGGTGTTCCGGAACTATCCGCACGCGGCAACGCGACTCGTCTAGCCCGACTTCGACTATTCGACCCACGATTCCGCCATTTTGGGGCCATTTTGGCTCGTGATAGTAGGGTAAGTACCTGAATAAGCGAGACCATGGCGCGCGAAAACGGCTGTAGTGCCGACTTTGGTCCTTGATCCGGACGGCCGTTTTTCTGACACTATTCGGCATGTTTCTGCGATCCAAGACCCGCAAGAAAGACGGCAAAGAGCACCGCTACTGGAGCGTAGTGGAGAACCGCCGCGTGGCAGACGGGCGGGTCGTACAGCGCCACGTGTTGTACCTCGGGGAGATCAACGACGCCCAGCGGGCGGCCTGGTGCCGTTCGATTGCCGTCTTTGACGAGGAGGCGGGCGCCGCCACCCAGCTGGCCCTGTTTCCGGAGGATCGCCAGGCGCCGGAACTGGCCTGCGCGGTTGTCCAGGTCAAGCTGAGCGAATTGCAGTTGCGCCGGCCGCGGCAGTGGGGTGCTTGCTGGGTGGCGTGTGGGCTGTGGGATCTGTTGCAACTGGACACCTTCTGGGCGTCGCGACTGCCACCCAGCCGCAAGGGCACGCGCTGGTTAAATGTCCTCAAGACGCTGGTGGCGTACCGCCTGATCGACCCCGGCAGCGAATGGCGCCTGCACCGACACTGGTTCGACCACAGTGCGATGGGTGACCTGCTCGGGGAGGATTTTGCCATCGCCCATAGCCACACCCTCTACCGCTGTCTCGATCATCTCGTGGAGCACAAAAAGGCGCTGTTCTCGCACCTGCAAGAACGCTGGCGCATCCTCTTCGATGCCCGCTTCGAGATCCTGCTGTACGATCTGACCAGCACCTATTTTGAATGCGACCCGCCGGAGAGTGGCAAGCGCAAATTCGGCTACAGCCGTGATAAACGCTCCGATTGCGTCCAAGTGGTCATCGCCCTGATCGTCACCCCGGACGGTTTTCCGCTGGCCTACGAGGTACTCGCCGGCAATACCCTCGATAAACAAACCCTCACCGACGCCCTCGCCAAGATCGAGGCCCAATACGGCAAGGCCGACCGCATCTGGGTGATGGATCGCGGTATTCCGACCGAAGCGACCCTGGCCCTGATGCGCGCCGCCGACCCGCCGGTGCACTATCTGGTGGGCACCCCCAAAGGGCGTTTGACCAAGTTGGAAAAGTCCTTTCTAACCAAGCCCTGGGCGGTGGTGCGTGACCGGGTCACGGTCAAGCTCTTGGAGCAGGACGGCGAGTTGTATGTCCTGGCCCGTAGCGCCGGACGCCAAGACAAGGAACGGGC
>Ga0247840_10006108_pt1 | contig 17597 bp, 20 predicted proteins | sample LaCruzMarch2015__FD_192404 | JGI IMG/M metagenome (GOLD analysis project Ga0247840, IMG submission 192404) | Freshwater microbial communities from meromictic Lake La Cruz, Castile-La Mancha, Spain - LaCruzMarch2015_17m | ecosystem: Environmental > Aquatic > Freshwater > Lake | place: Spain... | reverse complement strand
TTTATACAAAATACCATATGATATCGGATTTTATAAGCACAGTGGTTTGCCTTTCTCACCTCTACCATATGCACGCAAAATATGCAGCCTTCCTTAAGACGGTTTCCTGTCCATCCCCGCAGCAAGCAACTTGGAGGTATCTACCGGTAAACTTTAAATACCTAGCATGCCTATTAGCATGCAGGTGCTTGAAATGGTAGTTCCCGGTCTAAAGGCAAGGTATGTCGATGTTTATCTCCCTTCAGAAAAATCAAAGCATGAGTGGGAGGAAGAAGCAAAGAAGGCAGGGCTTCCTATGTCAAAGTACGTCTTTGAAGCAGTGGAAGCCTTTAGGGCCGCCAAAGATGAAACTCCCAAATCTGATATTGTAAAGGAGCTAGCTGAATCTAAAGAAGAGGCTCAAAAGCTTCGCAAGGAGTTAAAAATGAAGACCTTGCTCCTGGAGAAGCTAGAGACTGATGTCTACAAAGCCCGCTATGCCAGCTTCCAGGAAGTGCAAATGGGAGAAGGAACCAGACGGCACGATGAAGAACTAATCAAGACTCTGAGGCGTGGCAAGGCTCTGGAAGGGTACTCCATTTTGAAGGAGCTAGGTATCGATCCTACGGATACTCAGGCTGTAAAGCTAATCGATAACCAGCTTGAATCCCTCAGGCGTTTTGGCCTAGTGGAGGAGACCGCGAATGGCTGGAGGTGGATCAAGTGATGGCCACATCCAGCAAGGCGGACGTTAATGCAAGCGATCTCATCCAGAGATTTCATGAAGACTGTAACCTTCGTGGCATGGTTTCCGTCATGGACTATATTTATCGATCGAAGGAGTACTGTGACTTCTTGGATGCCAGAGGTAAGAATCCTATTAATGCTGATAAAGAAGACCTAAAGGCCTTTATGGCCCGACTAAAGGCTAGACGACTGAAGTTTAAGACCATTGACAGGATCTACTCCTGCCTGAGTGCTTTCTACGAATTTTTGATAATAGATGGCCTGGTAGAGTTCAATCCCATCTTGCCTTTCAGGAAGTATTACCTCCGACGCTATAAAAATGATAACGATTCCGAAATCCGAAAGCTCATTGGGGTGGAAGATGCCTCACGGCTTGTCAATTCTATCCTCGACAGTAGGGATAAATGCATTCTGGTTCTCCTCTTCAAGACGGGCATGCGATTAGGGGAACTAACCAGCATGGATATTGGGGACATCGATCTTGATAAAGGAGAGGTAACTCTGAAGTTCAAAAAGAAGCGATCTAACCGCGTTCTTTTCCTGGATAATGAGGCTATCACTGTTTTAGATAGATGGTTGGCGGCTAGAAAGAACCGAAAGGGGGCTGAGGACCAAGCACTCTTCTTATCAAAGATAGGAACCAGGATCTCTAATAGAAGTGTAGAGGAGATAATTGAAAAGCATGCAGAACGTGTAGGCTTGCATAATCCTGGAGCTAGGCTGGAGGATCGATTTACACCCCATTGTTGTCGGCACTGGTTTGTGACTCATCTTCTTAGGGCCGGAATGTCTAGGGATTTTGTCAAAGAATTGAGAGGGGATACTAGAGCCGAAGCTATTGACATATATCATCATATTGATAAGAAGGAGCTAAGGCAGAGCTACCTGGCTCATATACCACAGTTAGCAGTATGAATCATCAATTTTGTGGTAGCCAATATTAGCTCTCTAGGGGAGGAATATCTAATCCCTTCTGCAAGCGAATTTCAATGCATTTCCTAATTTCTTCAATAAGATTGTTTCTGCATTCATCATCAGTTTTGCCAGTTGCCATGACATCTTTAAGACCATCCACAGTAATCTTGATAAAGCCATTCTCAATAGTCTCAATGCTCACCCGCCTAAGAGCAACTTGAATGTACTCTGTGAGACAGCTATCCTTTTCGGCCCCGAATACCCGGAAAACATCTGATCTATGTGTGGGATTTCCACATGAGGGGCAATAGACCATGCCTTCTGAGGCCATTCTATCCCTATCTTCCTTTCTTTCTTGTCTAAGTTTGATTCCCATGGCATATCCCCGTTCAACTTTCTCAGGAGTCATTTCGGATGCCATATATTCATCCCATACTATGGGGTTAAGCTGATACCTTTTTGGAGGCCGGCCACGTCCTTTGTCATATGAGGGACTTTCTACAATGATAATTAAGCCTCTCTTAACACCTGATTCCATTTCATGATGAACAGTATCCCGCTTGGTCCCCGACGGAAGGCGGCAATGGACATCATTTACAGTCAATCCGATCCCTCGATGTGCGGCCAATACTGCGAATATGTCCTTCAGAGAGTCGGGATAGTCCATTGAATTAAGGTATTTCCTGAAGCTCACCATGCTAACACCCTTTACTGCTATTTTTTGGAAGGGGTACTTATACCCATTCCAATTTTTATTCACACCATAACATATAAAAGCATGAATTCAGATGTTCTCATGAGGTTAATTTCATGCAAAGTTCCATAGTAAAGTTGCGGCATTCCAGGGGGCACAGCTTTGTGTCCATTCCTAAGAAGTTCTTGGATTGTATTCAGGCAAGATATCTTCGGGTTAGTTTCGATCGTGGTAGACTGATCTACGAACCACTGGAGGAGTCCGGCAAATGAACCGTCGATTAGCTGAGTACGAAGAGGTAGCGGGATACCTGAAGGAGTTGTGGATTGATAACGAATCTCTGATAGCAATGATCGGTTCAATTTCTGTGATTCTTCCCACGGATTTCAAGAAAGATCTGGAGCCTTTAGTTGGACAGAGAGTCACGGTCCTTCGAACAGATATACCGACTCAAAGGTATATTGTCAGAGTTTTGAGTGATGAAAAGATGTGTTATCCCCTAGAATCGGGATCATTGATTCAGGAATGTATTGCAGGTATGACGTAGTGTTAAAGAAATATGGAAATGATTAGATGGATGAGTAATCCAATGAATGGCCTCAATTTGCAGGATTAGACGTTGTGGGAGGCTGATTGATCCTGCAAATCGATGAAAAAATTTCAAACGGGGATTGTAAAGGCAGGGAGGTACAATTAAACTGAATTAGAGTCATGAGAGGAGTGAATCAGAAATGAAAGGAAAAAATGGTATGACTAACTTAATTTGCAGTGGTGTGAGGACCCTGTTGCAAATCAAGCAGTCTACACATAGGATTATCAGAGAATATTATTGCCACTACAAGAATAAAGCTCTTTCGGTTGTTGAAAACGCTATGAAGTGCCGTGGCGGTGAGCAATAATGGACGCTAAGCTTATAGCCACCCTTACGGATGAAGAGCTTAAGCTATGCCCACTCATAGCTATTCCTAAGACGCTCCAGAGAATAGAGTTTCGGTTTATTAAGCTGAAGTCCTATGAGAAGACGGCATTTGAAGTTAGCTGGAATACGACAGCTAACTATGCCTACGACTCAGGGAGCTTGCTGAGCTGGATGTCAAAGGGTGGCAATTATGGGATTGCTACAGGGCACGGCGGGCTTCTGATAATTGACATAGACAACGTAGAGCGGATGAAGGAGTTAGGTATCCTGAAGAAGCTTCCGCCTACCTATATAGTGAGAACCCGCTCGGGTGGCCTGCATTACTACTACATTTGCAGGGACTTTGATAAGAAGCGGATTATGTACGATTTGGTCCAAACTGAGAAGGTGATAGGGGCCGGGGGTAAAGAGCTAACAGTCTACCGGCACCTCGGGGAAATGCAATGGTTAGGACAGCAATGCGTGGGACCTACTTCGCGGTTTAGAGTGATAGAGCCGGATACTGTGAGATTCCAGCTCTGGAAGGAAGAGACGGTAGAGCCTATTGCAGAAGTGAGCCTTGAACAGATATTAGCGGTCTTTGAGGGCAAGGTAAGATACGATAAAAAGATAGAGTTTCCTGTAGATAAGGAGAAGACGCCTACCAAAGCCACAAAGAAGAAGACCAAAGAGAAGAAAGCCGCTAAGCCCGCTCTTACTGGAGATTGGGCATGGGTGGATAAGATTAGGGTTGAAGACATAGGTATGCCCAATCCCATAGAGAAGGATAATAGGGCTACCACGGGTGAGATTATAGGTAGTCACCCCCTGCATGGATCTAGTAGCGGCCATAATTTTAGCATCAATGTAAAGAAGAATGTATTTCATTGCTTCCGTTGCCAGGAAAAGGGAGAAGGCGGCGGCCCCCTGGAGCTGTTGGCCGTGATGATGGGGCTTATTGAGTGCGGGGAAGCCGGGCCGGAATGCTTGAAAGGCCACTACAAAGCCATCTTTGCCGAACTTCGTCGGCAGGGCTATGAGATCCCTGAGGCTATGGGAAAAGGTGCTGAAAGACGTAAGAACCTGATGTACCTTCTTAGGGATACTTTCCTGTCTCTATTAACCATTGCCACGGCGGTAACGGGTGAGATGTATCTATGGGAGAACGGGGCTTACCGGCCTATTGCTCATATGAAGGTTAAGGGTATGCTGCAAGAGATGGCTGAAGGCATGGGCTACCAGGTAGAGCCCCGGCTGATCAAGGACACCATTGAGTCCTTACAGTACAAGACTGTAGACGATATGGGCAACGATCCCTATGTGTTGCCCGTGTCCAATGGGGTGCTCTTCTTGGATCATCTCAGGGGTGGCAAGCTGAGGTTTGAACCCTACCAGGAAGGGGAAGCTCCGCCCTTATCGGCTTTGGCGGCTGCTTACAACCCGGCAGCGGGCTCGGAGCCCTTTTTAGACCATCTCAGGGAGAGCACGGAAAATCCGGCTGAGGACATAGATGTATTGCAAGAATATGTAGGGTTTATTCTATATAAAAAGCAGAAGTTCCATAAGGCATTGTGCCTTGTGGGACCGGGAAGAGACGGCAAGACCGTATTTGTTAACGTAGTTACAAACATGATCGGTGGGCATTTGACGTGCGGAGTGGCTCCTCAGGTTATGAGTGAGCGGTTTTCTACCCATGAGATGTATCAAAGGTTGCTCAATTCAGTAAGTGAAATGCCCAAAGCAAAGATCATAGAGAGCAAGGGGTTCAAAGAGGCTACAGGTGACGATTGGGTAAGGATAGAAGCTAAGTTCATGTCTCCCTTCAAGACCCGGCTCTACCTGAAGCATATCTTCATGGCTAATGAGGTTCCCCGCTCTGAGGATAACACGGATGCTTACTTTGACCGGTTCATGTTTGTGCTCTTCCCTCATCAGTTTGGCATAGGTGACGGCACTAAGGCGGCGGATCACTCCAGGGAGGAGAAGCTTAGTACCCCTGCGATGCTAAGCGGGGTTCTCAATTGGGCTTTGGCCGGGCTGGAGAGACTTATGAAGAATGACGGTTTTAGCCATCAAGCGGATTTATCGGATAGGATCAGAGTACATGAACAGTTCACGGCTCCTATGGATGTTATCGAGGAAGTAGCTACCAAGCTCTGCATAAGGAGCCCGGCCTTCAGGATGAAGATGAGTCAGTTCATGGTAGTTCTTGAAGAGATATGCTTCATGCGTGGCTTAAGTCTACCTTCAACCCATAAAGTCACCCGCACCTTAAAAGAAGAGCTGAAGCTTAACGTCAAATGGCTAAAGGGCCTAGCATCAGAAGCCGCAAGAGATCAGAATGAAGAGTGGATTGAAGGCTTAGGGTTTGTTCACAACTGCGAAGAAGATGCATATACCAGGTTGGTTAATGCCCCTAGGAGTAAAGTGAAGGAAAGAATAAAGGAAATAAATAGAGAAAATGAGCCGGTTGATGCTGAAAAATTGGCATCAACCTGATTTTTTAATCTTATCAACTTCTGTTCTTCTATTAAGGAAGTAAACACCTGCATTAAGAGAGCAAAAATTGTTAACGATTATGCAGGGCTTCAGAGGGAATTTATCAGAATGTTTTATCTTAAGCGGTATATTTTACTCATTTTGACAAAATTCTTTTTCTCTATTTCCGGTGTGACGTGGATGACGTGGCTTTTTAGCTTACATCTAAATGTATTTGAATGATATGATATAGTAGGGTAAAGAAGTAGAATAAGTAAGAGAGTATATGTGAATATATAGTAAGGGGGTGCCAAAAAGATCTTGTCATCCACGTCATCCTAAAAAATAGAGAAAGATAGGTAATGCTCATTAGACGCTTCAAGGCGTGTCGGTAGCGGCAAAGCGAATCACTGGTATAGCGTGCTATGTGCCAACTATATTTCAATAAAGTGAAACATATACATTAGATCCTTTTTCATGAGACTGAGATATAAGTGCGTGTTATCAGGGGTGACACGAAATATATCGAGCTTCTTATTAAAACAATTTTACGGTAGTTTTTGCAATGAAACGCATATCCGTAAGCAGACAAGAGACTGCCTGCCTCTTCCCGGCCCCATACCCCCATCTTGCCCCCCCAAAGCCCTGTAAGTTACACGTACTCCATTTTGCAACTTGTCGCCCATGTTAAGAACCCTCAAAAGCTCTTCTATTAATGGGGCATTCCATACTCTTTAGGCATAATACCAATGAGCCGCCCCATACATGCCCATTGCCTCTCATGCATGTGGTATTTACCGCACCATTTCCCATACCGCAAACCTATGATTATCGAGGTAGAACCATATGAATAAAAATAAATGACTCATATCGATTGCTTTCTACCATGCATGAGGACTACAAAGTTACACGTACCACGCCCGAAGGATCGATAGCAATAGCCTCGGCGAAAAACCGGTATCCGGAGGGGTTTCTATAGGAATTTCCAGGGAGGTAAGGAGCGGCGGGTCGGGACCCCCACGAAATCCGACATAGCACTTTTCAAAAATAAACTTTCTTAGGTATCCTAAATTTTTGAAAATATTTACATAAAATTAAACATATTATAGACGCCCCATAATCTTTTAAATTGTAGTTTTACACTTTCTTTTCTAAACAAAAGTGCTTTATACTATTATTTCTTAGTAAGAGTGTGGGGTGATAAGATGACACAAGATAAAAAGGCTGAAGCGGAAGCTAATAAGCAAAAGCTGCAAGCCGCATATGATAGTGGCTTAAGGTCTACTGATGATCTTATGGCTGCAACCGGCTTAAGCGATAGTTGTGTATTAAAGTATGGTAAACAGTTTAGAGACGCTGGAATTTGGGAGCCCTTACCTACAGTAAGAGACGCCAATAGGGAAAGGCTGCAAGCTGCATATGATAGTGGCTTAAGGTCTACTGATGATCTTATGGCTGCAACCGGCTTAAGCAGAACTTGTGTAAATAACCGTGCTAAAGAGTTTAGAGATGCTGGAATTTGGGAGCCACTACCTGAAGGCTACAATTCACGCAAAGGGATACTGAATAAAAGCACAATGGAGAAGATAGAGGAGATTAAGATACTCCTGGATGTCATCCATCCTCAGTCAGTAAGACAGGTCTTCTATGGCCTGGTAGTCAAGGGGATTGTAAAGAACCTAAAATCAGAGTATGCTAATGTAAGCAATTGGTGTACATCGGCCCGGCTGAAGGGGTACATCCCCTGGAATAGGATAGTAGACCGGACCCGTCAACCTCAGATTCTTAGCATGTTTGATGATGTAGACGAATTTGCCCAAAATGTCGCTTACTGGTATCGCTCTAACTGGTGGAAGAAGCAGGAGCATCGGATTGTCTTTTGGTGCGAAAAGGACGCCCTGGCAGGTGTCATTTGGCCCGTGGTTAAGGAGTATGGCGTCCCTCTCTACATTGGAAAGGGCTTTGATTCATGGTCGGCTATTAAGGGTGCCGCTGAAGACTTTGGCGATGGTGAGAACGTGACTATCCTTTACGCCGGGGACCTTGACACGGCGGGCGTTATCATCAACCGATCCTTGATAAACCGCCTTGCAGCGTTGGAGTGCTACCCTACGCTGGAGAGGATTGCCCTGGAGCCCGATCAGATAGATAGATGGAAGCTTCAACCGTCCTATGCTAAGCGTCTTGTGAGCAAAGAAGAGATCGCAGAAGGGGCGGTATTATCACAAGGAGCTAAGGCATGGGACACAAGGGTAGATGCTTTCGTTGCTGAGTACGGAGATATTGCTGTAGAGCTTGATGCAATCCCACCCCTGGAATTCAGAAAGCTCATTAAGGAAGAGGTAGAATCCAGGATTGACTTAGCGGCTCTGAGTAAAGCTAAGAAAAAGGATGAGTGCATGAAGGAAAGAATACAGATGGCGATCGAAGACATTGACGAGGATGATTGCCTCTACAACGATGAGTAGTTTCTACTTTAATTCAGGCGTAAAGGTGACAAACAAGATGTATTTACTATCTCAGATTGCCCCCAAAAATCTATATCTAAAGCCCTAACCATTTTAATCATGAGACAACTCACCCTTGAACAAACCCAAACCCTGGTTCACTCCTACGTCAAATCCTTCGGCGGTAGAGGTGCGGCCCGCAAGCTCACAGAGCATGGTTACAAAAGCCCGGAAGGCCATGAGATCAGGCAGGGACACATTACCCGGATCATGAGCGGTAGTTATACCTGCATCCAGGCCCCCGAAGAGCCCGTGAAAACGGTAGTTCCGGCCCCCGCACCCTCTCCTATAGTAGCACGCCCCCCTGTAGCCGAGCCCTACCCGGCTCACTGCAAGGAGCAAGGCCCGGCCCCGGCTTCACCCTCTGAGACCCCCCTCATAGACCTGCAACCGCCGCGACAAAATGTCGCGGTGGATGAAGAGCTGATAGAGCCCGATATGGAAGACCTCAGCACTCTTCAGGAAGATGAAGCCCAAATGCCCGCCCTGGTCCCGGCCCCTGGAGATCACTCCAACCGTGAGCATAGTCATCTTGAAAGAGATGTCCGGGTAAGTGCCGTTTTCAATCGTCGGGGACCGGTAGAATTTGATGAGGATCGCGGGGACTTCTTCGGCTTGCCACGATTACGAAGGCAGCCCCAAAAAGTGATTACAAAGCCACATGAGCCCCGAAGCTATGCTCAATTGCCTATGAGCCCTATGGAGCCTTACAGGTTACAATCAAAAAAGAGTGAACGAGTAGATCAATAACGTAGCTGGAGAACTTGTCTTTGAGGGCAAGCTGCATGATTTTGCAGCCTAAGCCGTCCGTCCGGCCCCCTGCAAGGCTCTACTCCATTATGCCCCTTAATTTGAGCATGGCCCTGTACCTGATCGCCGGGGACTGCAAGCTCATCCACTCCGTCAAGAGGCCGAGCATACCTTTCCATAGCCGTTCGGCCAAACATTCGTAAATTAAATGCTCTCTGTTCAAGCTCTAATTCCCGGTGAGATCGAGCCGGTGGATGCTCTCGTTCATATTTCGCACGGGCAAGGGCTTTCTCTCTCTCGTGGCCCTCGATTGCTAATCTATCCAACCAGGCTTGATCACGGGGGATCTTCCCCGTGCTCATCAAAACCATTTTCTCGTAAGTAGAATCATCCATAGATATCACCACTTAAGCAGCTAACATTTCTGAGACTCGTGCAGGGTCTAAGACCACCCGACGGGGATGTAAGATGCTCTTAACCAAGTCCTCACAACCCCTGCTTATAGCACTTGTCTCTTCTTTGAGTCCCTTCAAGGCCAATACTTCGGCCTCATTGACAGCCACAGCTTGGCTTCGCATCCTCTCCAGCTCCATAACTGTGGGAGCACTCCATAGCTCACCTAAAAGCATAGCCGGGTTCCCGTCCAATAGGTGGCGAACTTCGCGGTTTATCGCTACAGCCAATCGCCGGGGAAGGTCTACTTTTTCGTTTAAAAGGTTATCAAGCTCACTCATAGAGCATATCCCAACTCCATAGCTTTGGAAGATTTCTTCAAGAGCCGTAATTTGGGCCTCAATTTGTTCACGTTTCTCCTTCAACCCCATGAGTTCCTCTTGAATCGCGAAAACCTTTTCAGGCTCCGAAAAGCCGCACGCTTTCGGTTCGCCTTCATCGCTAACCTCAAAAATGGTAAGGCTCCTTATCTCTTCATACCTCTCAGAAATGGACTCTTCCACCATCAAAAAGGCAATTGGGATACGTAAGATAGCATCTTGCTTCCCGCTGCCTTCTTTGTAGCCCTGCACTTTTTCCATTAATAGTCTTTTAGTCATGCTCTTAATCTCAATCTTCCAGCATAAATAAGTTCTCACTCACAGCCCATAGATTTATCTATCTATGAAGTAGAACTGTCTCCTATGGGAAGGAAGTTTGCCAGCGATTTAAGAGCCAAACGCCGGAAGCTCTCCAGGAAGGCGGAAGACCTGAAGGATGGGGCCACCCGGCTGAGGGCCGCCCGTAGCAAGACTCCTGAATTGTTGCCTACTACCGGCTTAGAGGAGAATGCTATCCGCCGAGCTGAAGAGTTCAAGGCAAAGGCTACAGCCCTGGATCTGTTTATTAGGCTGGAAGAGATTAGCGTATTCATCTACACAAAGATAAAGGGCGATAAAAGCTACAGATATTGGAAATGCGAATGGAGAGGCCCCAATGGAAAGATGAAACAAGCCCATTTAGGCCCGGCTGAAGGCAAGAAGGGCCTATCAGAGGATGAGGCCCTTGCAAAGGCCCGAAAAATGAAGGCTGATGATCTTGGCATCAATATGCCGGGCCGGGAAGATTAAATAGTTAGCAAACTATGACATATCCAACGGAGGCATAGTTAGTTGGTTTTTCAGATCCAAAAAGGGTGATATGGTCTATGTGTCCTCTTTTATCCATATTGTGCATGGAAAGCCTGATCGGACATTGTAGCCATCTGTACAGCTTCTATTAATGAAATGAAAAAGGGCACGCTCGTCCAGCACAATAGTAGATAGACAATCCCCATCTGCTTTCTACCAAGGTAGAATTTATGGGCTCCAAAGCTACCTAGAAAGAGAGCCAAAAGCACAGATACTATTTTGTTTCTGGGGGCCTTGTTTATTGCTGGATCGGGATCTGGTGCTACTGAGGCCTTAAATTGCTGGAATAAATCCGATATCTCATCGAGAGTGGACTCTCCAGACCTTTGGTTTGGGGTCTTTTCTCTAATAGGTAAACTAGAACTGTTGAGTCCAATATCCTTAGGAGATTCGGCATTCACAAGTTTATTCAATTCGGATACCGATATTTGAAGTCTGTTTATTTTATTTTCATATGTTTGCTTAACCTTATTAAACTCATTTTGAGAAGTTTCACCTATCTTAAATTTTATTTCAACTTTTTGAAACTCTTGTTGAGCTATAGATAGTTCATTCTGACTAGCTACTAGATCCCCTTTAATATCCGCCTTTATACGTGCAATTTCCAGAAATAGATCACTAAGTTTTTTATCATATTCACTTTTTAATGTTTTATATTGGTCTTCATTAATAGAGGCTTCTGATTTATTAGCTAGCAAATTTTCAGCATGTTCTTTAATCAAAATGTATTCACTTTTCAAAGCATTATATTGATCTTCGGTTACGGTTTGCTCGATTTTTAGCGTTTCTAGGTTGCTGAGTAAAATTTCTGCATGTTCTATGAATATAACATACTCACTTTTCAAAGCAGTATGTAATTCATCCCCCACATAAGGCTTGGATCTTAATTTTTCCAATCCAGATAGTAGGTTCTCAATCTTCTCTTTATTAATGAGTGCGGTTTTAAGCTCCGACTTGCTATTCTTCATACGTGCCCTCACTTTACCCTTTTCGCGGAGTATCTGTCATATCTGTGTCGTTATAAACTTTCTGGTAGGTTGATATGGATGCAGAAATAGGAAATAAGTATATGATCTATCAGGGTCTGACGAAAGACATATATCGTATATAATCACCTGGATAGTACGAGGGACTGGAGGGAATATAATGGGATTGAACTACATAAAATTTAGCTTATTGCTAATATCTGCGATCTTGCTTCAACCTATAGCTTTTGCAGCGGGGCAACCAACGTACCAATTCATTCTACCACCAGATGGACAAAAAGACCAAGCATTTCATATGGTGGTAATAGGAGACTCAGTTGCTTGGGGCAATGGATTGGAGCAAACTGACAAATATTATTATCAATTAGCAAAATGGCTCCAAGAGAGTTTAAATAAACCTATTGATGTAAAGGTTTATGCACATTCTGGTGCAACTATTGATAATCCAACAGGAGAACTTGGCAAATCTACCAATGCAAACTTAAATAGTTGGTATCCTACATTAATGGATCAGGCAACCAGCATACAAAATGCAGATGAAGTAGATCTTATTTTAGTATCTGGAGGGATAAATGATGTAGATGTTATGAAAATACTTGATATATATACTCCTGCGGAAGATATAGACCGACGTTCTCAATCTATCAAAGGTGATATGAAAAATTTGCTATCATATCTGCTGAGCAAGAATAAAAATGCCAAAATTATAGTAACCAACTATTATCCATTGATTTCCGATGATACTAATCAGGATGCTCTATATACTCTTTTTAACGTATTTTCCCAATTATTTAGCACTGCTCAGATTAACCTCTTAGATACTCTTAACCATAAAAGCAGGTTGACTGAAAATTCCTATACCTTTAGTGGGGTTACCACGAGTAGTCTGACTAACGCTGTAAAGGAAGCTGATAACAACGTGGGCCGAATAGGCTTTGCTATGGTAAATTTCCAGCCTAGCAACTGTTATGGTGCAAGCGGCACATGGTTATGGACGTTAGAATCTGTGGTTCCTCCGAAGACAAATGACGATTATTATAAAGAACGAGCTAAATTATGCAAGCCAATTGATATAACTAATATATTAGATAAAGATAATTATATTAATTATATCAATGCGATGGGCCATCCCAATGTAGCTGGAGCAAAAGAGTATACCCGTGCGATAAAATCTGCTGTAAAACCAAGTTGGTTGAAAAGTTGGTTGAAAAATGATATCCCAACCACTTCTAGCACTAATGATGGAACCGCTCCTGGTACTAGTGGCAATCTTAATTCTGATGGCCTCAATAACCTTCCAGATCTCTCTCAATGGCTGAAGTCTCTTTCTGCTTGGGTCTCAACGTGGACTAACATGCTCCCAAGCATGCTTCCTTCAACCGCTGGATGGCCGCTATATGCCGTGGTTATCGTCTTAGCCTTGATCATTGGTTTAAGCCTTATTCGGAGATCTTTATGGGATTTTATAATGAATGCAATTTCTGGGTTAGTGGTAATCTATCTATCTAGCATGTACCTTGGAATAGGAATCGCGATTAATATTCCGACTTTGCTTGTTTGCGGAATTGGAGGCTTTCCAGGTGCAATAATACTAATAGCCCTGAAATATTTCTATGGGATAACATTTTAACAGTGGGAAAAAAAACCCATCCACAGAAGCAATTAGCTTCTGTGTCTTATTATAGGTTTACGTATCCTGTTTTGCTCTCCACCAGTCCATTAAACCAGAGAGAGTCATAACTATGCCTATGATGAAAAATATTGCAGCACCGCCATAGTCCAATATCCATACTATAACAACGAAACCCACTAAACCATTAGGATTAGAACCATAGCTATAGGGATCGCTAGGCATCATCATACCATATGCTATAAGGCCCAGAACGATCATCCAAAGCCACGGAAGTATAAACATCATGCCAAGACCCACAATCACTCTAAGAATTGGGCTTATGCTCCGAATTAGTCCAATTAATCCCATTAGATTCTCCCTCCAATATCTTATGAGGATTTATGGTGGACATCGATATATATAGATCTATGCCAAAAGGAAGGAGATGACATAGAGAGCCTACGTCGTGATCTGGAGTAAGCCCGAAAGGCACGATGTGCTAAAGGCTGATAACCCTGGGATTGGGCTTCTAAGAGTTTCTTGCAAGCAGATGTATTACCGGTATCAACCTCTAAGTTGCAAGCTGCGGGGTATTCATCAAAAATAAATCGTTGGATTATATTGCAAAGAGATTCGAAAATTGGAACGGTACACCATACAAAAGCAGCCATATTAAAGAACTTGCTGATGCCGTTTTATTTTTAGAGAAGCGAGACCAATTTCTCAAAGATGTCTATGAGGAAGAGACCTTGATCAATTACACTATCGATGCGCTCGCTGGTGATATCGGGTTGGAAAAAGGGCTCTTAGAAAAATGGCTCCAGGCCATCGATCGCAAAGGCCAGGCCATCATCTTTGGCCCTCCCGGCACCGGCAAGACCTTCCTGGCCGAACACCTTGCCCGCCACCTGGTCAGCGACGGCGACGGATTTGTGGAGCTGGTTCAGTTCCACCCAGCTTATGCTTACGAAGATTTCATCCAGGGAATCCGGCCCCAGGCCCGCCCGGACGGCACCCTGGAATACTCTGTGGTACCCGGCAGGTTCCTCGAATTCTGCCGGAAAGCTCAAGACAAAGATGGCATTTGCGTCCTCATCATCGACGAGATCAACCGCGCCAATCTGGCTCGCGTCTTCGGAGAGCTGATGTACCTTCTGGAGTACAGGAACAAGGACATTCCTCTCTCGGTTGACGGCACTCTTTTCCAGATCCCGGAAAATGTGCGCATCATCGGCACCATGAACACCGCCGACCGTTCTATCGCCCTGGTGGATCATGCCCTGAGACGCAGGTTTGCATTTATCCAACTGAGGCCAAACTTCGATATCTTGAGGAGATATCACGCCAGAGAAGGTACAGAATTTCCGGTAGAAAGCCTTGTTTCTGTCCTGACCAATCTAAACAGGGAGATCAAAGATCCTCATTATGAGCTGGGCATATCCTACTTCCTGTGCAAAGATTTGAACGCGGAGATGGAAGGCATCTGGAGGATGGAGATAGAGCCATATCTCGATGAGTACTTCTTTGATAACCGCACAAGTGCCGACAAATTCCGCTGGGAGAGCATCAGATCCTCACTTGGGTTTTGATTTCAATGAGTCCGGAACCCAGAGTCATTGAGCTCTTTGAATATGAGCCGCTAGAGGTGGCCCGCCAGCAGTTGCCACTCGAAGCGGCGGAGCTGATCAGGCGAGAGTACTCGAATGTGATCAAAGTAGAGGCTACCTCTTTTCTCCCTGATTCCACCTGGAAGCTGACGGCGCAAGGTTATGTGGGCTACCTCCCCTTAACTCCAGACGTGGGATTGAGGCTGCTGCCCAAAGTGCCCATTGAGAATATCTTCCGCATGCTGGAATACGCTTACAATCTGGAAAGCTTTCATCTTCTGGAAGGGCTGGTGGATTGCTCCAGCCTGGAGGACTTCTACGATCGTCTGGCAAGGCTTCTCGCCGTACAGGTCCTAAGCAGGGGACGCAGGGGCTTTTATCGATCCTATCAAAAACGATCAGAACAGCTTCCTTTTGTTCGAGGGCGACTGGATCTTCGAGCCGCCTGCCAAAAGCCCTGGGACACGAGGATTGCCTGCCACTTCGAGGAGCATACCCCGGACGTGGATGAAAACAGAATCCTGGCCTGGACGCTGCTACAAATCCTGCACAGTGGCTTATGCACAGAGCGGTCGCTTCCTCTGGTGCGACAAGCCTACCGAAATACAGCGGGCTTTGTGCACCTCAGCCCTTGCCAGGCCGAAGAGTGCATTAGCAGGCACTACAGCCGACTAAACCAGGACTACCAGCCCATGCATGCACTCTGCAGATTCTTTCTGGAGCACCGGGGCCCGGGCCACGAGACGGGAGACCGCAAAATGATGCCCTTCCTCGTGAAAATGTACCGCCTTTACGAGCTGTTTGTAGCCAAATGGTTAGAGGAGCATCTACCTTCTGGATTCTCGATTCAATCACAAGAACCTGTAATAATCGATTCCAATCTTGATATAAAATTCAAAATAGATTTATCAATATTTAACGAAAAAACTGGTCGCTGCATCTATGTCATGGACACAAAGTACAAATCAAAGCAACCGTCTGCAACGGATATTCAGCAGGTGACTGCCTATGCGGAAACGAAGGACTGCCAAGAGGCGATCTTGATTTATCCGGAGGGCTTCGGCACAGTTCTAAGAGGCAAAGTGGGGCAGATCAATATCCGAAGCGTTGTATTTCCCTTGGATGGGGATCTGGAAAAAGCAGGCAACATGTTTGTTAAGGATCTATTTGGGATCGGGGCCGAAGAAAATATTGGTTAGACGAATCTCATTGCCAGTAACTCTTTTATTTCCTCAAATGAATAGGTCTTTATCTTGCCCGCTTCCAGCTCTTTCATCTCTGTCTCAACAGCTTTGTGCACCAGGCGTAGCTCCTCTTCTTCGATCATCCGCTCATATGCTAACACGGCTTGCCTAATAACCTCTGTCCCATTTCCCGCAGATCTTCGCTCGAAGGATTTGGTGAAAACTGAGACGAGCCCAAAAATTCACGCATCTTCCCACCTCTTCGTTCCCGCTGGCCTCAGCATCATCTCTCCAATCCCCGCGCAACGGCAGGTAGTGGGGGAGCGAGCCGAGCGTGCCTCGCCCCCCACCGCCAAGAATCCAGGCCCGATTGCCCCCTCGTGAAAATAAGAAGAGAAGGCCCTTCGCTGGTCTTCGAGAAATGCCGAGGCTCGCTCAGTGTAGACGCTAAATACCAGTTTAAATTTAGAGAAGAGGTGAATCAAAAAGTGTTGTCTCGCCCTCACATTAGTCTGTGAGAGCGGACACCGTTGGCTTTCTGTTAAGGTGCATACCTCCAGAGCTTACCTCCAGACGCCACCGCGTATAACTGTCCTCCACCAGCATGGATACTTTTCAAGGGTTTATTGAGTTGAGTGGTATCAATCTTTGTCCAGTCGTCGGGATCAGGATTTCCTCCCCATTTGTATATATCGTTCCCGGACGTTGATAGGCCATAGATAGTTTCTCTTACATTGTATGATCCAGATTCAACCATGCAGTCTATTGCCCACATCTTTCCAGAATAGCCAACCTGATCCCATGCGTCGCCACCTTGGTAATGCCAAAGGGTTCCAACGATGGGATCAACTGCAAAGACCGATGGGCTACTTGCCCCCAACCCTGCGTAAATCGATGACGCTGGGCCGCCAATCTTTTTCCACGTCATTTCCCCAAAACCTTGGGGATACATCCAGACACTTTGTCCATTTGTAGCAATTTTATATATGTAACCATACGTATCGCCAACCGGACTGCACATCTGGCATCCCCCAGCCGCAAATGCCCTACCCCGACCATTTTCTATTAACTTAAACGACGTGCCTGTATATTCATAGAGATCTATGTTTGGAGATTTTGTAGAATAGAGCTTCTTCCCTCCTCCGATAAGAGTCAATGCAGCTCCGCCTGTGAGAATTTTCCAGTTATCAGGAGTTATGTATCGAGAAGTCGTCATTCCATCCGAAGACAATCTATATAGGCCCTCGCCGGATGACACAAAAGATCTCGCTGGGCCGCTAGCTCTTGTCCAGCCATTTGATTGAGCATTATATGAATATAAGTCTCCCGTTGCTTTATCTGTTGCAAAGAGCCGTGCAGTGTTATCCTGAAGATTTTGGTCAACTACCACTATGCCCACTTCCTTATCCCAAACCTTATCCCATCTGGCTTGGGACCCGAAGGACAAGAACACAAGTCCCACCAAAAAAACGGCCATCAGTCTCTTCATAAAACCCACATCCCGCACGTCTCTCTTCAGCCATAGTATTTTTCACATTCTTGGCCAAACAGCTTTATAATTTTAATTTGTTCTTCATTAAGGTTTATGATTTCTCGATGAATAGCCCCCTTCAATTCG
>Ga0247840_10006107_pt1 | contig 17598 bp, 21 predicted proteins | sample LaCruzMarch2015__FD_192404 | JGI IMG/M metagenome (GOLD analysis project Ga0247840, IMG submission 192404) | Freshwater microbial communities from meromictic Lake La Cruz, Castile-La Mancha, Spain - LaCruzMarch2015_17m | ecosystem: Environmental > Aquatic > Freshwater > Lake | place: Spain... | reverse complement strand
TTCAAGAGAAGATCACGATCTATGATGCCAAATGGGAGATCACCAAACCCGCGATTACCGAATATTTGAAACACCCAAAATATGCGCTCTAATTTTTTTTCAAACGGTTGTGCGTAACTCCTATTGGATTACCATCGCGGCATGATCGCGGCAGAATAATTGAGATCGTTCCGGCATGGTTCCGGCTTACTGAAGAACACCATGCCCATTTTTTGTACGCCATCTGGCAACTGGCGGATCGGGTGGTTTCGCTCGTTTGAAATTTTATCCCCAGGCACATCACTTCCTGAACCTCAAACTAAGAATCCATGCGGCTTCTTCCGCCTCAACGGGCTTGTGTATCTCGGCGAGCGAACAGTCGCAGAGCTCCATCTCGAAGTATGGCATCGGCATGATGTTGTTGTCGAAGACCTGGACGATGTTTGCATGGTCGAGCTTCGTCCAGTTCTGGGTGCTTCTATTCAGTAATCCCAAAAAAAAGGATGTTACCGCCGTTTCATCGCAAAAACGGCAAGGCACGCGATACCGAGACCGGTAACCGCAAGAAGCGGTGAGACCGGTGATTTTGCGGTGGTCTGTACCGGGGTTGCGGGAGCGCTTGTTGCTACTGCTGCCGGAGTGGTTGGGGCGGCAGTGGTAACTGTTGTGGGAACAACGAGCTGGAGGGTCAGTTTCGTGTAGGTATCATCAATGCCCTGCTGGTTGAGCGCTTCAGAGAGTTTCTGCGCGGCTGCGGCATCCTGGACGCTACCGGTGCCGGTGAAGTTGAAGATCACTGCCCCGGTGTTCGTGTTCACGACCTGGCTTTTAAATCCGCTCACTTTTGGTGTGTTAATTTCGAACCTGCCATTGGTACCCGGGCTCTGGACAAAAATGTAATAGGTCGCCGCGGGTAATCCCGTTGTTGAAATCGTCTCTGAAAACTCTCCTTTTGCATCCAACGGTACCGTCGTGACGTTCACGTAGTTTCCGGCAAAAATCCAGATCTGGACACCGGCACTCAGGTTGCCGCCTCTCACGCTGCCGTAGATGGTCACCGGGTTGCCCACCGTGACTGTTGACGAGCTGGTGGTTGCACTGACAAAGGTCCCGCTCGTTGCAGCAGCAGTAACACTCGTATCAGCACCTGATACCGGAAGCACTATGAGCGCTGCCAGGATCAGAATGGCTATCGCTGCCATTCCAAATGAACGCATTTGTTTCATACGGCATTTTTAGCGCCCATCAATAATAGAGTTAATGATATTATCTCCATGTGCAACAGAATCTGGCATGTTCTGACCCTGTGGCATACAATATCCTGAATTTACCCCACATGCAGCGTTACGGATCAGGTATGTTACCGAAGAGTGATCCGGGTTGCAAAAACCATAGCAAGGGCTACGCTTATGGCATGCGATTACATAGTAAGGTACTTGACAGATGTCAGCCACTCCTGCGATTGCCAGCAAACGGTTTTCTCCCGAACACAAGATGCTGTACTATCTTTTTCTCTTAGGCTTCTTTGCAATCTTTTCGACCACGATCTCAAAGAACCCGGTCCTGCCGCTTTTTTCGCAGGCTCTGGGGGCAAACGATGCAGTAATCGGGCTTATTGCTGCTGTCTCTCCACTCGCCGGCATCCTGTTCTCGTTTCCGGTCGGTGTGCTTTCGGATCATTTCGGGCGAAAGCGTCTGCTTGTTGCTTCCGGTGTCGTGTTTTTATGTGCGCCGCTGTGCTACCTGTTTATTTCAGCACCGGTCTGGTTAATCCCGGTCAGGTTTTTCCACGGGACCGCAACCGCAATCCTCGGTCCCGTTATCTCTGCCGTCATTGCAGAACGATTCCCAGCGAACAAAGGACAGATGCTCGGGCAGTACGCTTCGGCAACGCTTATAGGTAGGACGCTCGCCCCGCTTGCTGGTGGGCTCATCCTCTCATATTTTGTCTTTTATCCCGGGCTCATCGAGTACCGGATGGTATATGTGGTCGCTGCCCTCGCCGCGGTGCCGGTCTTTATCCTGATACTCCTGTATCACGAAGACCAGTCAAAACCATTGGACGTAATCGGGTTTTTTGTCTTCAAAGAAAGTTTTGTTACATTCTTTTCGAACCGCCGGCTCAGCGCCACGGCTCTTATTGATATGGCAACGTATTTTGCATTCGGTGCGTTTGAAACATTCCTCCCGCTCTTACTTGCCTCACGGAGTATCGGTGCTGGCGAGACCGGTATTATCTTTGCCGTGCAGGTGCTCATTATAGCGGGGACAAAACCATTATTCGGTAAACTCGCGGATCGCATCGACAAGCGTATCCAGATTGCCGCAGGCATCCTGATCCTCGGGTGTTCGGTCGCCGTCATCCCGCTTATGCACACATTTGGAGAGTTTCTCGCGGTGAGTTCCATTTTAGGATTCGGGATGTCACTGTCCACCATCGCGACAAGTGCTTATGTTGCCGAAGTCTCAAAAAAAGAACATGTTGGGGCATCGATGGGAGCTCTTTCGGCAACGATGGACATCGGACATGCCGGAGGACCGCTCATTACCGGTATCATCATCACGGTGATGGGGTATGCGGCTGGATTTTTTACCAGTTTTATCCTCGCTATCCTTGTTGCCGTTATTTTTGCCGTATCAGTACGGGGCACGGTGAAATAATGGGGATTGGCGATAGCAGGAGTTGCCTTACTAATATTATGACGACCCGTGCGCCTGCCCATGCGTGTGTCCAATCCGCGCCCGGTCGATGGCATCACGGTCTCATCAGTCAGTTGGGAGATATCAGTTCCGGTAGTGTAAAATTGCGAAACACAATCCCAAGGGATTTTCCCGTGGGAGGATCTGGAGGAAAATACCTGCTGCTGGTGCAGATAATCCCTTTTTAAAGGTCTGGTCCGGGCTCCTCAATTTTATACCAATCAGTAAAGCATCCGGATCAGGGTGCCGCAGCAGGTCTTATTCCTGCTACGTTTATACACTCCCGGCTTCAATAACTCGTACGTGTCCTGTATTCGTTATCAGTCAGGTATATCGTGAGGGGAAACCATGAAAATGCAGAGTACCCCCCAAGTCTCGCAGGCTACCGGGCCCATCCCCTTAAACTTCTGTATCATCCTGTACAAAGATGGCAGGATTGACAAGCTCGTGGATCGTCCTATCGAAGAGTATCTTTCTGCAATCCCAGAGGCAAGTATCGCATGGATTGATTACAGCACCGAAAGTGATGAAAATGAGATCGAGACGGTCGCCCAGATTGCAGGATTCTCGAAGATCCCGATCCCCAAACTGACCACGGGTTTCTATTCCGCATACGAGGACTACGATACCGAACTGGGAATCATGCTTCCCTCAGTTACAATGAAAAACGACGAAATGAGTGTTCACCCGCTCTTCGTCCTCATCCGTGACAATTTCATCCTCACTGTACATTCCGTGGACATCAACCGGCTCCTGCGGTTCTCCCGGTATGCCCAACCGTTCTTCAAGCGCCTCACCGCTGAATCTACCTGTGACAAGATCACCCTGATGCTCGAACGGATCATCGATGAGAACAATGACCGCAACTTCGAGTACCTGCGCGAGATCGAGATGCACGGCGATGCGATCAGCAAATCACTCATCGAAGAAAGTATCGCAAAGAAGAAGATCGCCCATAACATCTACCTGATGAAGCACGTCCTGATCGATTACTTAAATGTGCTCTGGGCAACTAAAGACGTGATCAACTCGCTGCAGTACGGGGATGCCGACCTGATCACAAACGACGAGAAACTACTGGGGCGTATTGGTATCCTTTCAGATAATATCGAACGCCATATCGAGCTCTCTGAGCAGATGTCCAATGTGCTCGCATCAGGTCTTGAAGTGATGCAGAGCATCTACAACAACCAGCTCCAGAGCCTGAACAACCGGTTCGCCCTCGTCACCGCGTACCTTACGGTGCTCGGCACGGCGTTTTTGGTCCCGAACACGATCGCGACGATCGTGGGAAGCGGGATATACGAGGGCACGGTGGCAGCCCAGTGGTATTACATGCCGCTGCTCATCCTCTCGACGGTCGTTGCGACAGGCGTCTCGCTTGCCTGGGTGCTTCACGTCTGGAAGAAACCGGCAGAGGATTGACCGGGCAGCTCAACCTTTTTATGATGTGCCCGAACAGTCACAACTTCAATTCGGAACTGCTGACGGGGTTTCCTTGCGGGGCGGAGGTGTTCATCATATCGGGGTTCAGGAGCGCCAGAACTTTTCGTTCGTGTGCCGGATAACCGGGCATATTTGCATGCAGAGAGTACCAGACCGTTTTTTTCTTTAGACTCTTAATGGGGCAGAACGTTTCCTTTTGAGGTAAAACCACTGATTTAATATAGGGCAATTGGATATAGTTATCAAACGGAGGAATACAGAAATGAAGGCATCCGATGCAAAGAAAATTATTTCACTTGCCATTGACAGAGAAGTCGAGGCATACACATTTTATCGCACTGTTTCTGAAAAAGTCAAGGACAAAGCATTGAAATCATTATTCGCTGAACTTGCCGGAGAAGAGAAACAGCACCGGGAATTTTTACAGGGACTGCTCGCGAAGCAGGTCACAACTATGCACTTCGATGCAAAGAGTGACTATAAGGTAGGAGACGCACTCCCCACCCCGAATCTGACCGCAGACTTAAAACCTCTCGAAGGGATCGTCATTGCAATCAAGAAAGAACTTGAAGCGATGCAGATGTATACCCAGCTTGCAAAGCTCTCCACGGATAATGAGCAGCAACTGCTCTTTTCCCAGCTTGCAACCATGGAAAGAGGGCACAAAGCCCGGCTGGAAGATATCTACACCAACATGGCGTTCCCAGAGGTCTGGTAACAACAAAGATAATTTTTAAAAATCCAGGGATGCATCAGGCATCCAACTATTTTTTACATTGTAACCAGAGTAGAACCCGTACGTAGTAACTGCAGGGTCATTGAGATTGATCACTGGATTGTGACTAAAGCCGTGCGGTAGATGACATTTGTTACGTGATCCGGGTTATATGAGGCATCACGTTCGGTTGGGCGGTATGGAAGGATCCGTGTTGGGAAAAAACAGGTATGGAAATCTAAAAATTGGGATGTTTTTTAAAACAGCGCCGGCACGACACCCGCCCTGCCGAATGCGACTGCTGCAAAGAAGAGAAGGAGCGCCACGAATATACCCGTGGAGATAACACTTGTCATCGCCCGGTTCCGGTGCCCGGAGTGGCGGAGATCTTGTGCTCCACAGAATTCCCGGACGTGAAGTGCCAGCGTGCAGATCAGGTACGTGCCATACGTCGCAAGCAGAAGCCCGCAGGCAAGCGCACCCCAGCCAAGCGCCACAACCACAATCGCCCAGAACCCCAGCGCAAGATTCGCGTACCCGACTTCGAGCTGGAACTCATGATGCTCCTGCTTCCAGCCCATCCGCACCTGATCGGAGAGGTAAAAGACCGAGTGCCGGAAAAAGCTGATAATTCCCACGACCCCGACAAGGAGCACAGTCGTGATCCGTATCGAGAGATCGATGTTCACAAACAGGTAGAAGATGCCTAAAAAAACTCCGATCATGCTGACGATGATAGTTGCACCGAAAAGCAGCGCCGCCTCCCGTGCTGTGTGTGTATCTGCTGCCATTTTTTTATCACCCTTGCCAGTGCACACTGTATATCCTGAGGGATGCACCCTGATCGCATAAATGCCTGCGTAAACAGGTTCGTTTTTCCCCTATGTGCATGTTCCGGAAGCGTTGCGCTGCGATCACATGGGGTTGCCGTAAGTTCCGTCTGTAATTATCCGTGTCTGAACACGGTATGAATCATCTCAAAAGACGATCTCATCCAGTGCGAACCGGGCTTTCGGCATTGGTTTATCTGCTGCATACCCCACCGGGCAGAGCATTACCGGTACGAGATGTGTCGGGATTTTAAGGATGCGGGAGTATTCCTTCGGGTCAAAACCACCCATCGGGCAGGATTCAAAGCCGAGCGCTTTTGCGCCGTTCAATGCATTCCCGAGCGCGAGATAGGTCTGTGCCTGTGACCAGGCAAATTTCTGTTCTGCCGGCATCTTCGCGACAAAACCCGACGCCATGCCGATCACCATCTTCTGCATCTCTAAGGGTGCACCATGCTTTTTCATCAGTGCTTCCAGCCTGCGGATCAAACCATCGTAATCGGTGTCTGCGCAGAATACGAGCAGGTGCGAACACGTTGTAATCTGTGCCTGGTCATTTGAAGCCTGCCGGAGCTGCTCTTTTACCTTCTTATCCCTGATTACTTTGATCTTCCACGGTTGGAGGTTCAGCGCTGATGGCGCGAACCGGACAAGTTCAAGAAGCTCGCTGATTTTATCCTCATCAATCAATCTCCCGTCAAACTTTTTTACCGCATACCGCTGCATCACAATATCCTTAAACTGCATACTGCCACCATTCCATTAACATGCGGTATCTGCTTTCGGGCTTTATAGGGCTATCCCCTCATCCGAACAGTCATGCCGGACACCGAGGTCACAGGTGTCCAAAGCAGATCAATCGCCTTATGCCCTTTCGTTGCGGAAGTAATAGGTATGGGGCGATATGTCCAGGGAGATGTAGTGCTCGCTTCGGTCTCCATTGATGACAAAAGCGGTGCAAAAACCCGACCTGCCGTTGTGGTTGGAACCGGTCAGAACGGGGATGTCATCATCTGCCCGGTGAGCAGCAAGCCTTCATTCGATGCACCCTGCATCCCGCTCTCGCTCGACGCTTTTTCCGCAGGAGGGCTCGATCTATTCGTTGAGAGTTTCGTTCTGACATCCCGGGTCACCGTGATCCGGAACAGTGATGTGATCGGGAAACTGGGGCGGCTCACTGATGAATACACTCATGAGATCGTCACCCGTATCCCGTCATCCCTGCTTCCTCGCACCACCCGTTCGAACCCTCCTTTTCGCTCCCGAAAGTCCGGATAATCCACCTTATCTTATCGTGCGGCAGCGTTGTTGCGATGGATCTTTTCGAGCAGTTCAGGGAAATACAGGGGGGCTGGCGCTCACCCGTGCATCACCTTCAAAGATGTAGAATGCACTCGTCCCCTCGCGCAGCAAGCCGAAGACCCGGTCAGGAACCGGTACATCCGGGTACGCGGCGAAGCGGGTATTGACATAAAAGTTGAAGATCCCAAGGATCTGTTCAGCATCGCTGTCACGGACTTCGCGGATACCGATCTCACCGGTCATCTGCCTCTGGTCTTTTATGGAACCCTCCATGGATTGTTATCGCACAATGGTTTTTTCAGATTTTTTAGTGTGTGAAAAAAAAAGTGTCTGTGTCTTTTAACGCGTTTCCCGTTTGAGGCTCAACACCGAAATCATCACGTCTGGTTTCTCGTCCGTATTCCACGTCAGTACTCCATCACAAGCCCGACTCCCACCTCATACACCGGTGCCACCTTTGCAAGCGCACATTTTGCTGCGAGCGAGGTGCAATGGCAGGGATGGAGCGCAGCGGGTTTTGACGTTTTGATCTCTTTGACGGTCCGTTTGATGCCCGCAGGATCATCACCCATGAGGTGGAACCCGCCAATCACATCCCGGATGCGCTCATCACTGCATACCTGTTGCGCATACCAGATGATGTTACTGATGCCGGAATGCGAGCAGCCGGTGATGATGACGAGTCCAGTATTGGATTTGAACACGAGTGCAGTGTCATCCAGCAGGGGATCCGGCTGCATCCCATCTGGCGTAACGATCATCCACTCTTTGGGTATTTTGGGTACCATATTTCCTGCATCCCGCGGGATCTCGCCGAGGAACACAAGATACGGAGTGAGCCATACCGGGGACTGGCTGATCTTCACAGGGTAATGACACTCGAGCTCCTTTTTTTCAACCGGCGCACCGATATTGGCGAGGGGAGATGCCGGGCGGCGGTAGAAGCAGCTGGGATGGGCGATCACCGTTGGACAGCGATGCGGGAGTTTTTCTATCGCCGCCTCCATGTGCCGGCGCATAAGCGGGATAAGCCCCCCGGTATGATCGATGTGTCCGTGCGAGAGTGCAAGGTAATCGAGGTGAAGCAGGTCAATTCCCATCTTATATGCATTGCTGAGAAACAGATCGGAGTACCCAACGTCAAAAAGGCACTTCTTTTTGCCCTGTTCAATGAAAAGAGACAGTCCATGTTCTCCGGTGTAGTGATGACCAATGAGCGTGTGGTTGTCTACGAGCACTGTGACCGTGAGATTCGACATACGTAAACATGAAATGTGAAAGATAATAGAACAATTGGCACACTGCTTATGTCATACCCTCGTACAACCGTTTCATGGTGCATAATCCCCCGTCAGCACGAGAATCAGGTTACAGGTTCCTGGTACCTGGAATTTACAGATCATTATGCAGAAAATTTTGGGCGGGAACACTCCACGCATAGGGTGGGAAAAAAGAGGGTTTAGTATCGCACGGACGTTATCAGCTCGTCCTTGACCTTGTATACCTTGCCGCTGCTCGTCACGTAGACTTCGCAGCGATCACTGCCACTGCCACGGGTTCCCGGGACGACCAGTTCATCGCCGCGCCGGGGTCTGTTGCCATCATCCATATACTGGTCAATGACCCTGCCGTCCGAGAGCGTGACCTTCATGCGTATTTTCTGGACACCGATTTCCCCCTTGCCCCCATTATACAGGAGGTGGATCTCGCCATTCGTGCGGTCTTTTGTGAGCTGGAGATCAACAAACTGCTCAGTGGGGAGTGTGACGATAAGATCGATCGTCACTACGGGTGTTATGGTGGTGGGAGTGGGTATTGCCGTGGTTACTGCCACGGTCGTCTCAACAGGTTTAATCTCTGCTGTCGTTGGACTCGTACACCCTGCAATGAGCGCACAGCAGGTGAGCGTGACAAGGGCAGTCAGGATTATTGCACGTTTCATGGGGATTGCTTTCATTTCGTTAATATTTCTGATTTGTGTTCTGACATAATGGCTAATGGCAAATCGGTCTGGTACTGCTAAAAACTCCATGAACCTGTGGTTCCGGGCATTATTTGTGGATAAAATCACCGATAAGAACAGTTAAATTAAAAAGGACATGCGGATTAACTTTACATATCAGGAGTACAAGGAATGTTCTGTCCAAAATGTGGGAAAGAGACCGACGCCTCCGGTAAATTCTGCCAGTGGTGCGGGTCGGATATTGAATCCGCCCCGGTAAAATCTGTCGCCACTCCGGAAGAGGAGACGACATCCGCGGTCGGAGTATATGCCGGTCTCGGCAGGCGGTTTATCGCTTTTATCATCGATATAATCCTGATTCTCGTTATAGGAATCGTTTCCATCGCATTCTTTGACATGATTGGAGGGATCAGGAAAACCTATTACCTCGCGGTCAACCATGCGCCGATCGGTGAACTCACGGAAGCGGGAACCCTTGATGCGGCGATGGGTCCGATCGTTGCTTCATTGGGCATGCTGATTATCGTTATTCCCTGGGTCTATTATGCCGGTTTCGAATCCTCGCGGAGCCAGGCGACGCCCGGCAAGGTTTTGATGCGTTCAGTCGTAACAGATCTTGACGGCAACCGGATCTCCTTTGCACGGGCAACGCTCCGCTTCTTCGGCAAATTCATCTCGCTCCTGATCATCTTCATCGGGTTTTTGATGATCGGGCTCACCAAAAAGAAGCAGGGGCTCCACGATAAAATTGCCAGATGCCTTGTTCTCCTCCAGGATTAAATTTCTTTTTTCTCAAACCTGATTTTACGATCTTTGTACGCCAGAGCAGGTTATCTGTCATGTGCTGGGCGGGCATGCACCTCGCGTATTAATTCAAAACCGGTGCTGCGGCATTCTAAAAAAGTTATTTGAATCGTATTTTCATGCCAAGCAGGAACAGGATCAGCACAAAGGTGATCAGGTTCGCTGCAATGATGGGAAACGATCCGATCCAGATGCCATAGACTGTCCAGAGGCATACACCGGTAGCTAACAGGAGAAGCATGAAGAACGAGAGATCCCTTGTTTCCCGGAGTCGCCAGCTGCGGATCGCCTGGGGGATAAATGCGAGGGTGGTGAGGAAACCGGCAATATAACCGACGATTATGGTTGTATCCATGAATATGCTCCTGATATGTATTGTTATGATGAACATTGCAAGAATTTATACCGGAGGGCGCAGACAAATTTGTAGGGAGCGTGGATTTGCTGGCAGAACCCCCGCAACGGTGAGTGAACATGACCGGGCGTCTGCGTCTTCCCAGATGCCGGTTCTGGTTACAGGGCAGAATCCGGCGAAAAAGTAGAATCTCGCACAAAATACGTTGTAGATCAGGATATGCATCCATTTTTTAAAATCTAATACACCGTCCTTACAGAATCCAGAAACGGCGTGTTTTAGTGTATTATAATACCAAAAAATCACTTTCACTCCGCGCACGCAAATGCCTTATATCACCTGCAAAACAATGGGAAAGTGTGCACCGCAAAATGATCAAATTTTGAACATTCATTTTGACGATATGCACAGGAAAGTTTTATGGATTTTTTACAAACCCAAAAAAACATTATATCTCAATATATTCCGGACGGTTTTTGTGAGTTCCGGTCTATGTACTGCAAGAAAAAACATGCACACCAAAACGGGGAAACGCAACTGCAAAAGACGAAAGTGCCCCGCCCTTTTGTGAGGATGCACATCAACCACGACTACAACATCACGAGAGCAGGGGCACTAATGAGATTCCCCCTCACCCGTAATAAATTTTTGCTGACAACATTCGGGTGACCTCATGACAGTTGGCACAGCAATTATCAGGACGTGTAGCGGAGGCACTCTCCGTATAGAAACGCCAGACGGTCAGTATATCCTCTCGCCCGAAGAGAACCGGGAACTCCTGTTCTTGGGGAGGCGGATCCTTCTCCGGCAGGCTGACGGGATATGCGACGGTGATGCGACCGCATACCTGTCATGGGGACGTAAAACAGGAGAAGAACAGCAGGTGATCATCCAGACTGCTCATCGTGTTCTCTCGATCATCGACCGCGCATTCATTTCCGTCGCAAACGGCGACCGGGCAGCGGCAATGCTGCGGGATTGCGACGGGGTGACACCATGACCGGTTCACCGAGACGAATTTTTACCCGTGGCAGGGCGGTTGAATTCATGGCATACAACCTGCTCATCGCGAAAGGCTACCAAGTGGTCCGGTGCGCCGGGACGCAATTCCCGGCAGACCTCATCGCGTGGCAGCATTCCGGGCACCAGCTGCTGGTAAAGACGGAGCGGACGAGGACGCAGATCGGCAATCCCGCGACGGTTGCGATGCGGTACCGTGGCGACCTTGACGCACTCCGGGCGATGGTGCTGCCCCACTTCGCACGGGTGCAGCTCTGGGTTTGGGACGGGCATTCTACCTGGCGGTATTTTGACGTAATGGCAGGCGGGATCTGCGAGGTGACGGATTATGTTTAAGGCTGAACCGGAACCGTATCCCGAAGGGATGAAGTGCTGCCCGATCATGTCAGACTCGCAGCACCGGGTCCTCTGCCAGGGTTCGAACTGCTATGCCGCTTACCCGGTTGAGCAGACTGGCGAAACCGGCTTGTGCTGTAAACTCATCGACGGGCAACCCTTGCCCGTGATCCGGAGGGATCATGACAAATGATATCCTCACCACCGTTCATTTGCTCTCCACGCCCGGTCAGAAAATCGAAGTCCGGGCGATCACCGAAGACGGCGTAGCAAGCGGGTACTTCGACTCCCCGGAAAAACTTGCAGAGAAGGTGGAAGCACTCGATGGGCTCTCAACGGTGCAGGGCATCTATGTGACCCTGAACCCGGTGAACCCGGCGCTTGTTTCCCGGCGGGCGAACCGGATCAAGATGCGCCTCGGCAAGAAGGATGCCACCACAGCGGACAGCGACATCATCCACCGGCAATGGCTGCCCGTCGACATCGACCCGGTCCGACCATCCGGTGTCTCGTCTACGAGCGAGGAGCACGACGCTGCGATCGCAACCGCCCGGCGGGTGGCTGAGTACCTCGCCGGGCTGGGCTTTCCTTCTCCCGTCCTTGCGAATTCGGGAAACGGGGCGCACCTGTTGTATAGCATTGACCTGCCGAATGACGATGCAAGCCGGCTGCTCGTAAAGCGGTGCCTCGAAGTGCTCCATACCCGGTTCTCTGATGACCGGGCAACTATCGATACGGCGAACTTCAACGCCGGCAGGATCTGGAAGCTCTATGGCACAATGAGCCGGAAGGGCGACAACACGGTGGATAGACCGCACCGGCGCTCCCGGGTGCTTGCCGCTCCGCTGATATCCGTGATCGTCGGGAGGGATGTACTGGAACGGTTAGCCGGTTCGCTGCCGGTCACTCCTCCACCATCCAATACCCAAGAGGCTCGACCGGGTTTTCCGGTGCCGGGTGCTCCGGCTCTCAATGCCCGGAGCGATAAGCCGGCGAGCGCATTGGACCTTCGTGCATGGCTTTCCGATCACGGCATCACAGTCAGCGGGGAGAAACCATACAAGGGCGGGACGCTCTACCCATTCGATGAATGTCCCTTTTCAGGTGACCACAAGGACGGGGCGTATGTGATACAGTTCCCCAACGGTGCGATCCATGCCGGTTGCCATCATGAGAGCTGCGGAGGAGGGAAGCAACGGTGGCAGGAACTCCGGGAGCGGTATGAGCCGAAGGTTGTACGCTCCTCGCAACCAGAGCAGAAGAAGTTGGCTCCGCCACGAGCACCGCCCGGAGGTGTGCCGCCAACACCGGCAATACTATCGGATATCCCCTATTACGCAGAGGCGCTCACGATCCTTTCGCGCGGCGACCCATTACAGACCATGCTCAAGACCTTCTCACTCGACCATGTTGGTGACCTGGTACCGGCAGAATGTCTCGTCGTTTCGCTTGCATCGCGTTCGGTGGATAACACAAAAGGTCTCCATGTCTCGGTGAGCGGTGAGAGTGGGAAGGGAAAGAGCGGGACGTTTGATACCCTGCTCTTACAGGTGCCCGAACGGTTCAAACTGGTCGGCGCAATGAGCAACAAAGCACTCTTTTACATCAATAACATGAGCCCGGGAACCGCGATTGTCTTTGATGACAAGACGTTGTCTGACGACATGCAGGAAATCCTGAAAGGTGCCACGTCTTCATTCAAGGAGCCAATCAAGTACCGTACCGTTACCCAGGACCGGCAGGCACAGGTATGCTCCATTCCCGAGCGATGTATCTGGTGGGTCGCAAAGGTCGAAGGGACCGGTGACGATCAGGTGTTTAACCGGATGCTGACCTGCTGGATTGATGACTCGCCGGAGCAGGACTCATTGGTTCTTGATGATATGGCAGAGACGGAGACACTAATCCCGACAGAGCTGAACGTGACCCGTCCTGAGATCCTTATCTCCCGGGCAATGTGGGAGATCATCGGCAGGGAAAGAATCCACGTGGTTGTACCGTTTGCACAGCGGGTTGAGTTCCAGACAAAGACGAACCGGCGAAACCCCGAGATGTTCTTCTCGCTCATCAAAGCATATGCCCTTCTCCGGTTTATGCAACGGCAGCGGCATGAATTGAAAGGGGGGTCATACATCTGTGCGACGCTGGACGATTTCTCGGCAGCAGCCCACCTGTTCGGGGAACTCAACAACAAGGGTGGAGGACAAGAGACAAAGTTAACCAAAAGGGAGTCTGACCTCTTAGATGCCATCTGCCGCAGACGTGAGACGGAGTTTACCATCCAGCAATTACAGGCGGATACACACCTGTCGTATATCTCGATTCACAAGACTCTCCATGGTACTCAAAGTCATGGCATATTGTATAACGGGCTCCTGGAGAAATGCCCGGCGATCAGCTATACTGACCGCACGATCGTCATGGACGAAGAGACCGGTCGGAGCGTGCGCCGACGGACGAACGCATACCAGTTTAACCGCGAGAGTTACCTGCTCTGGTCTAGAGGAGGATCTGTAGGCTTAAAACCGGAGAAGCCGGATGATGATGATGCAAATGGCGGAATGGCAAAAGAAATTCCCCCAGTGGCGGAACGTGTTGCAACTGAGGAATCTGGCGAATCCTCCGAGATCCTGCCAAACGAAGCCACTATTAATAATATAAATTTATGTACATCACTTAATGGCGTAAAATCAGAACGCACTAACTCCCCGGTATCAGCTGAACGTGCCGGATCCTGTAGCGTGTCTGTGATCCGGACTGTTGCCATTGACACAGGCAAAACCACTGCATGTGCTTCAATTTTAAAAACACCACCAATCCTGCCGAATGGAAATGGCGGAACGTGTGGGAAGTCAGCGGGAAGTTTCCACTATTCCGCCATTGGTGAACAGGTGCCGCACATCCGGGCAACCGATTACAAATCTCTTGAGTGCCCGGAGCCTCACGTCCCCTGTTTCTCGTGCGGGAAGAAAGGCTCATGGTACGTAGAGAAGCTGACCGCAGAGCGGAGAGCCCGCCCGAAAGACGATCAGGCAGCCCGGCGATTGTGCCGGAAGTGCTACGATGCAGCTGGCAGCCGTAATCGAGCCGCAGCGCCGCCGCTACCCGGAGTGATCGACCTTGCGGGTATGGAGCGGCACGCAGCGAATATCGGGAAGTGCCCGGTCTGCAACCTGTCGGCAGCGACGTACCTTGATCCGGGGTCGGGTCTGAAACTCTGCAAGGCGTGCCATAGCCGGGAAGTGCAACGGCAGTGCCACAACACGGGGGTGCCGGTATGAACCAATCACTACCGTCACACGGCGCACCGAATTACGATACCAGAAAAGACGATCTCCCGGATATTTGTTGTGAGTGCGACGAAGAACAGGACACCTGCGGGAAGTGTGTTCTGGATTGCGAGCAGGTGGCAGCAGAAGAAGCTGCTGAGAATGCGTTTGAAGCCAGAAGGGAGGGATATGAATGAATGGTCTCCCCTTTTTGAAACGCTCCTGTCCGGGATCTGTTCTACGGTATTGCGACACGCCGCCGGTCTGCCGGTATCTTGACCGATCGACCGCCTGGTGCACGTATCCTACCTGGTGTAGCTGGTGCACCATTTTTGAAGACCTGCACCGGAAGTCTGTTGAGGATACTGGTGTTCTGTCTGGGAGGAATTGGACATGAAATGTATCCCGTCCATCCCGATAATGTATCAGGTACTGGCGGAGGTGCCAGTATGATCGACGCCATCCGGGCGCTGTATCACTCGCTGAAATCCGCGATATGGGGAGATACCGTTGAGCGTGGGACTGTACCGAAGGAGACCGAGGTTGCCGGGGTGTTAACCCCAGCACCCGAACCGGAACCGGTAACGGCATCCGTTCCGGAAATCCCGGTTGCACCCGCTCCTGCAAGTCCTGAACTCATCCCTGCACCGGAACCCGTCGCTCCGGCACCGGTGATCATCGCAGAACCCGCCACCGTTTCAGATGAATGGGCTGTCCGCACGTATGTTGATCCAGTCTTTGTCAAAGTGGGCAGGGTGTACCTTGACGCGGGTGCACTCGTCATCCGCTCAGACCGGGACACGCGGGGATTCGTCATCCCGGAAGACGATCTTGACGAGGCACTGACGGGCGGAATCGGTGCGGTTCTGCTTCTCGATCAGACTGCCACAGTCGGCTTCGCCCGGCTCTCGCAATCCGGGCTGGCAATGAACATCGTCATCGACACACAGTTGCACACGATCCCGATGCGGTCACTGACACCTGTGCTCACCGGACACAACCGGAAGGCACCGGTGTTTGTTCCAAAGGAGGATGTGGCACCGGATGCAGGAGGTTGAATCCCCGGCAATCAATTTTTTCTGATACGTAAGGGTCAACGGATTGGCTGATGAAATCCTGCATCTACCAAGAGAAACTATGTAGTCGGGGTGAGCGAGTGCTGCGGATTGTAAATCTCCCTTGTGGAAAAAATGATAATTTATTCGGAACCTGAATCAGTTTGCCTGCTTTGACAGTTCACAGATCTCAAAAATGTCCTCCAAAACAAGCCACCTCATCCGTAATCCTTTTTTTTCATTTCTCTGACTGAATCACCCGGTCAAGGTCGATAGTTTCAACTGGTGCTGGTTCCGCTTGTTCCTGCGTGCCGCAATCATTCACCGATTGACCGAAAGAAACGCAAAATACAAGGGCATTGGCGGGACACGTTTCCGACGGTCTAATAGAAAGAGAAAAAGAGAGAGGTAATTCCCTTACCGCATGCGTGTAAAAGAATCGAGCATTATGGATTGTGGTTCCTCAGCAAATGTGAACACCATTTCAATCTTGTTCTCTGACAGGATCACTCCATCATCATACTCGTGGGGATCAAATTCAACAATCCGGAAAGTTTTTCCATCCTGGCTGATGATGCCGGCAAACCCTTCGTTCCTTACCGTCCCGTTCCTATAGGGGAGCGCCAGATTCCCGGTGAAGATCCGGTCTTGCTGCTGGGTCACCAACATCGTTGCATTTACCGATTGACTGTCCCTAAACCCTATCCCCTCAGTATAACCTTTCGCAGGACCAGTCCAGGTCCCTAGCAGGTTCGGAACAACTGCGGGAGTCGCCGGTGTTGTATTGACCGTTGTGCACCCTGCACAGAGAGCGATACCGGCAAGAATTACAAGACATAAGATCAATTTCATACCGTTTCTTGTCTATTGTTAAGATTATTTAAGGTTGTGACTATTGTCAAATTTCGGAACATAGCAACACCAACTTGATTAATTGCACAAACAGGCTATCACAGAAACAACAGAGAAAACGCGAGCGGTTTATCATTCTGGCAATTAGACATTCATTAAGATGGCGTGAAAATCATGGAGAATTGGCAAATTACGGGATTTTTTGCAATCCTGATACTTGGAATTGTATTGATTGGTGGATGCACTTCGACCGCCCCATCTCATGCTGCAACCCCGACAACCCCGACAACCCCGGCAGTCCCGGTAACCCCAAACCTGATTGGCACCTGGACCGGCACGATGCAGGGATATGATGAAATTACCGGGTATTCAGATTGGGGCAACATGACGATCTCTATGGTCGTGAAAGATCAGCAAGGGCAATTCTTCTCCGGCAATCTGGTAATCCGGATCAACAGCACTTCAGTAAAAACCACCCCTGTAGTTGGGATTTTCGAAAATGAGGGTAAGACCTTCTTTATGGTCGAGGAAAACAACGGGTACACAAAGGGTTGGATCATCGGGGATAACAAGATTCAGCTCTTCCACCTTGATGACCACAAACCCATCGATGTTGCCATAGATACGCTGACGAGAGTATAAATTCAGGTATTCTATTTTTGGCTCTTTGTCATTTGCTGTGGATAATTCATGATAGATATGCGAGGTAGATCGGATAAAAATCATAATACTGAAGTTTAAACAAAAATCTTTTGCGTCGTTATTATTTGTTTTTGGGAGATTTATTGCATATCCTGACGTTTTTGAAATATATTTATGAAATCTTTCCAACCCATACAAAATGTCGGATCAGTGACAAGAAGTCATATGAAAGATTGCAGAATGCCATCCTATCCGTTTGGGATGTCCCTACCACAGCATGCGTAACTGGTAACGGATTCGTGTGAAGCCTGTGGGACAACGTGGAGAAAA
>Ga0247840_10006101_pt1 | contig 17609 bp, 12 predicted proteins | sample LaCruzMarch2015__FD_192404 | JGI IMG/M metagenome (GOLD analysis project Ga0247840, IMG submission 192404) | Freshwater microbial communities from meromictic Lake La Cruz, Castile-La Mancha, Spain - LaCruzMarch2015_17m | ecosystem: Environmental > Aquatic > Freshwater > Lake | place: Spain... | reverse complement strand
AGGGGTTTCATATCGAGGGGGGCAAAGCCCGCATGGAGAGCGTTCGTCCGGTGGGTCCCCGCCTTGTGAAAGTCGTTCTTCGTCAGGGGATCAAGCGCCAGATCCGCGAAATGTTTTTCCGGGTGGGCCTCGAGGTGAAGCGACTGATCCGCACGCGGATCGCCAATGTGAATCTTGAGTCGATGCGGCCCGGGGAATGGCGCCCCCTGCAAAAGCGCGAGATTGCCTCGCTCCAGCCGGCAGCTACCATTGCGAAATGAAACAACCCGTCGCTCCCTTCGAAGGTTCCCCTCCGGCCATGGGCCCCTATTCGCTCGCCGTTCGCGCGTCCGGCGATTTTGTTTTTGTCTCGGGAATGACCCCCTTTGACCCCTCGACCGGAAAAATCGAGAGGGGCACCCTCGCCCGCCAGACCGAATTGGTTCTCACCAACATACGCAATGTGCTGGCTGCCGCCGGATGTTCGCTTTCGGACGTTGTCAGTTGCAGAGTGTATCTCACGAAGCTGAATCCCGAAACCTTCGCCGAAATGAACGCGGTCTATGCCACGTTCTTTGGAGAATCCAAGCCTGCGAGGGCGACTGTTGGAACCGAGCTTCTCGGGTTTGACGTCGAAATCGAGGCGGTTGCGGTGGTTCCTTCAAAAACGCTGAACCAATAGCCCTTGCCCCATGGCGCGGGATTTGCTTACAAAGGACCGAAACCAAAACGGAGACCCGCCGCCTCATGCCCAGCCCCAATAAAAGTGGAACTGTAACTCTGACAAAAAGAGATATCGTCACTCAGATCAGCAAAGAAACCGGCCTCATTCAAAACGAGGTCTTTGAAGTGGTCCAAAAAACCCTTGAGAGAATCACCGATGCCCTGGCGCAGGGTCAGGATGTCGAGTTGAGAAATTTCGGCGTCTTCGAAGTTCGTCTGACAAAGTCGCGGGTGGGACGTAATCCGCACAAGCCGGAGAAAGACGTCATCATTCCCGCCCGTGCCACCGTGAAGTTCAAAGCCGGCAAAGTGATGCGCCAGCGCGTGCTGCTCCGCACCGAAGAGCTGAAGCGGAGCTAGAGCGCGATTGATCAGACTCGAGGGACGGCGGCGGAGCGCCGTCCCTACCATTGATTTGGTAGGGCTGGCACTCCGATGCCTGCCGTTGCTTTTTTATCGTCTCGTTAATTCAGAGAGGTTATATTTAACCGCTCTTAAACCGGCACTTTGTGCCGATTATTTTGCGGAGCTAAATTTTCTAATCCGGCGGCGACGGCCCCCGTTTCTCACCGGGTCCTGTTGCCAGCAACCCCGCCCTTTGCACCGGCACCCGCCGGATTAGTGCTTGTCGCCGCGCTTGAAGGCGGAGACAGAGAGAGGCGGGAGTTCGATGGCCAGTGAGTGGGGTTTTCCCTGCCAGGCCCAACCTTCGTCGGCCTCGCGTCCGCCCAGATTCCCGAGGTTGCTTCCACCGTAGGTGGCGGCATCGGTGTTGAGGATTTCTTTCCAATGGCCGGCTGTTGGGACGCCGACTCGATAGGCGTCGCGGGGAACGGGAGTCGCGTTCACGACAAAAAGCACCGGCTCCCCGTGTTTCGGCTTGCGGAGGAAGGACCACACCGAGTTGTCGCTGTCATTAAAGTCCACCCATTCGTATCCGTCGTAGGTGTCGTCGAGTTCGAAGAGGGATGCCTCGTGCGTGTAGAGCCAGTTGAGGTGTTGGACTAGCCGGCGGAGGCCGTCGTGGAGCGGGTATTCCGTGAGGTGCCAGTCGAGGCTTCCGGCATGTTTCCACTCCGCCCATTGGCCGAATTCCATGCCTTGAAAAATCAACTTCTTGCCGGGATGCGCCCACATCCAGGCCAGAAACATCCGCACATTGGCAAACTTCTGCCAGTCGTCTCCGGGCATTTTGTTGATCAATGATCCCTTCCCATGCACGACCTCGTCATGGCTGAGCACCAACACGAAGTGTTCCTGAAATGCATAGAGCATGGAAAAAGTGATCTCGCCCTGATGGTAGCGGCGGTGCACCGGCTCCTTGCTGATATAGCGCAGACTGTCGTTCATCCAGCCCATGTTCCACTTGAACCCGAAGCCCAAACCACCCGTGTAAGTCGGTTTGGAAACCCCCGGCCACGCCGTCGATTCCTCGGCAATGGTCACCACGCCGGGATGCCGGGCATAACACACTTCGTTGAATTTCTTCAAAAACTCGATTGCCTCAAGGTTCTCGCGCCCGCCGAAACGGTTCGGAATCCATTGGCCCGCCTCGCGCGAATAATCGAGATAGAGCATCGATGCGACCGCATCCACGCGCAGGCCGTCGAGATGGTATTCGTCGAGCCAGAAGAGCGCGTTGCCGAGAAGGAAATTGCGCACTTCATTGCGTCCGTAATTGAAGATGAGCGTGCCCCACTCGCGGTGTTCCCCGAGTCTGGGATCTTCATGTTCGTAGAGGCAGGTTCCGTCGAAGCGGGCGAGGCCATGGGCGTCTTTGGGAAAGTGGCCGGGCACCCAGTCGAGGAGGACTCCGATGCCCTCCTGATGGCAGCGGTCCACGAAGTGGCGGAACTCATCGGGATTCCCGAACCGGCTCGAAGGAGCGTAGTAGTTGACGACCTGATAGCCCCAGGATCCGTCGAAGGGGTGTTCCATCACCGGCATGAGTTCGATGTGGGTGAACCCCATCTCCTTCACGTAAGGGATGAGCCGGTCGGCAAGCTCGAGGTAGCTCAGAGGGCGGCCCTCCTCCTCCGGCACGCGTTGCCAGGAACCAAGGTGGACTTCGTAAATGCTCATCGGCGTGGCGTAGGGATCGCGCACGGCCCGCTCCTTCAACCATGCGGCGTCGTTCCAGGTGTAACGGTCGATGTCGAAGACCATGCAGCCGGTCTGCGTTCCGTGTTGGGCGAAGAAAGCAAACGGATCGGTTTTCAGCATGAGATCGCCGTGGGGGCCGCGGATCTCAAATTTGTAGTGGTCGCCTTCTCCGACATCGGGCAGAAAAATCTCCCAAACTCCGGAAGGAACCAGCTTGCGCATGGGGTGCACCCTGCCATCCCATGAGTTGAAATCTCCGACCACGCTCAAGCGTTGGGCGGCCGGTGCCCAGACGGCGAAGTGTGTGCCGCGCACACCCTGGTGCTCGATCATGTGGGCTCCCAGCTTGCGGTAGATCTCGTAATGGGTCCCCTCGTTGAAAAGGTAAACGTCCATTTCCCCGAGTACGGGCCCGTAGCTGTAGGCATCGCGCTGACGCCACACCTTTCCATCGTGCGAGGTCAGCTCGAACTCGTAGTCAAGGCCTTCCACGGGACCCTCCAGAGCGGATTCGAAGTAGCTGTCCGGGTGCAAACGCTGCAGCGGAACTTTGCGACCGGCTCCGCCGATTTCAATCAGGGTGACCGCCACCGCATCCGGGCGGAACGCCCGCACGCAATGACCTGAAGCCGACTCCCGAACCCCGAGAATCCGGAAGGGGTCGCAGTGTCGGGCCTCGATCAGCGGGTAAAAATCATCATCGGAGAGGGTGGAAGGATTCATCGGACAGACTCCCCTCTACCCGCTTGGGAACGGCTTGCCCAGAAAGAAGCGAAGTCCATTGTCGGCTGAAAAGGCAGCTTTCTCCCCCATTCAAGAATCCTATCAAACACATCGCAGGATGATTCGAGAAAGTCGGGCACCTCGGCGATGTGCCCCTACCAATGCTTGCGCTGAAAATGCCGTCTTATCGGCGATTCACGCGGAAGTCGCCGACCTCATCGACCGTGCTCTCGGGCGTCCAATGGAAGGGGGGTGAGGCGATTTGGATGGCCTCTGCATCGCCGACGATGCCGAAGGATTGGCCGGAGTTATCAATCTCTGCCGAGGAGATCGTGACCCGGCCGATGCGGGCGGCACCGATGGAGGTATTGAGAAAGGCGGGTGCGACAGTCCCGCGGACCTGGATGGAGTCAACCTGAAAATCAGCGTCGAAGGAACCGGACGACTTGTCCCCGGTGGTGCCGAAGGTGAAGCCCGCGGCGATGGTCGTGTCAATAAGGCTTCCCGCTCTCACGTGGCCGATGTCTCCGGCCACACTCACCGTGGCACCATTCATCTCGCCGTCGATCAGCAGCCAGCCAAGGGCGGGTGCGGAAGAAGTGACGCCTTCTCCTGTGAGGTGGATGGACGCCCCCGAATCGCCGCGCACGCGCAGAGTGCCGAGGCTTGGTGCGAAGATGCTGCTCTGCGCAAGCGACCCGGCCGTGAAGGTGCGCAGGCCGCTGCCAAAGCTCAACGTCGAGTCATCACCGACCGACCGGAGCTGCACGTTGGTTCGCTGGGCAGGGGTTCCCCCTGTTGAAATGTTGGCGCCGCCGGCCACGTCTCCGAGGACGATCACGCCGATGTGGCCCTTCGCCCGCAGCCCTGCGCCAACGAGGTCCACGCCGGGGGCGATGATGCTGAGGGCTCCTCCGGGGATGGTGATGCCGTCGAGCGCGACCCTACCGTCGCCGGTGCCGGAATCCTCGAGCTGGATGAGGAGGCGACTGCGTGCGTCGGTGCCCACCACGGTGAGATGCGGCGTGTCGCCACCGCTCATGCTCAGCAGCCCGGCACCTTTAAGGCTGGCGGTCGCGCGATTGCCATCGGCATCGATCAATTCCGCAACCCGCCCCTCCTCGCCCGGAACAGCCGAGGCGAGTTGCGCGGCGGGCACCACCTCCGTGACGGCTACTGCCGGCGAGAATTCCGAAGTGCTGCGCGGGAATGTGACCTTTTTCCCCTTCGGATCAACCCCGAAGGTGATGGCGGTCGCAGTGGCGGTGACGAAGCTGAAGGTTTTCTTGAGCCCGATCACGAACTCGGCAACTCCAATCTCGTCCGTCTTCACGTTGTTGAAGCCGAGGAAGGTCTTGCCCTCGCCGGCACCGGACGGATCGGCGGCATCATTGGCGAAGAATTCGAGGCGGAAATTCGTGTCCGGCGTGCTGTTGAGCCACCCGGCCACCAAGGTTAAGGTCTTCACCCGTTGGGCGGTCTCGATCTCCGGGTAGTTCTGAAGTTGGTTCGCTCCCATGTCGCCGTCACCGGTATCATTGGGCAGAACTCCGATTGCACCACCCAGAAGGTCGATCCCCAGGCCGGTATTGCTGTGAATTGAGTTTTGGAGAATCGAGTTGAGGATGGGAGACCGCTCGTCACCATAAATTACTATCCCACCAGTCTCTAAGCCTTCGGCCCCGTTGTGTGCGATGGTGTTTGCAGAGCCTTTGACGGTCCCGCCGATGAGGTTGCTGCTACTGCCGTTCGAGAGGCTGATTCCTCCTCCCAGGTTTGGCGCGGGGATTCCAAACACATCGACGCCGATCGTATTTCCTTGGAGGGTGTTCTCGTTCGAGCCTAGGAGCAAAATCGCCGCGTTGGTATTACCGGAGATGATGTTGCCCTCGCCCTTCCTTAAGCCCCCGATGATGTTCCCGTCCGTTCCCTCAAGCAGGAGGCCATTGAAGTTGGGGACAGCCAGAGAGCCGTCGCCGCCCAAGCCGATATAATTCCCCTGTACAATATTTTCCTCCTTCGGGAGGTCGGGAGTATTTTCAGAGATCAGGATGCCTTCCCTCAGATTGCCTGAGATCACATTGCCCGCGAGAACCTGCGGTCCGTTTTTGACAAACACAACCTTGGGGCCGCCAATCCAATTCCCTCCCCCACCAAGGATGTGAACGCCGGTTTTATTTGGGAGCGCCACATCTCCGGCGGCGTTCAGGCCGATAAAATTATTGTAAACCTTGTTGTCACTTGCGTCCCCGAAGTAAACGCCGACCTCGTGGTTGCCTGAGATCACGTTGCGGGAACCGGATTTGACGGCACCGATGAAGTTGCGGCTTGCGTTGTCTGCGATCACAACCCCGTAATCGTTCGGTCGTGCAATTTCTCCGGTCGCGTCGGTGCCGATGTAATTTCCCTGAACCAAATTGCGCATGGTGCCCGGGCCGGTAAGCCTAATGCCATCAGCGCAGCCGGAGACCACGTTGCGGGCCTCAGCGACAGACCCACCGATGATGTTTGCTGTGGCATCCTCGATTAGTATGCCTACACTGGGCAGTGTGACGTTGCCGGTTGCACCCGCAATGGTGTTTCCAGCGACCAGATTATTCTTGGCGAGGGCACTGATGATTATTACCCCGTATTCGCGGTTTCCTTCGAAGGTGTTTCCCAAGCCCGGCTTCGACCCACCGATGGCGTTGCTTGCGCTGTCGAGCAGCAGCCCCCGCCTGTTGCCGGTGAAATGGTTGGCATGGATGAAGTTCTTCTTCCCTTGGATGAGTCGAATGCCCTCCTCGGAAAAGTTTGCGATCTTCAGCCCCTTGACCACTGTGCTGCCGCCGGTGATGAGCAGGCCGCGTCCGGGCGCGTTGGTGCCATCCACGACCACGAGCGGCGTCCCCGCATAGCCCGGCTGGGTCGTCCCATTCATAGTGACCGCCTCGGAGATTGCGGGCAGGGACGTGGCCGGCGAGATCGTGAACGGCCCGGTGCCGGGAATGGCGAAGTTTATTGTCTGCTTGCCTTTGCGCGCGTTGGATTCCTCGATCGCCGCGCGCAAGGTGCGCTCAGGTTCGCCGGTCGGGGTGACTTGGCCGGTGTCACAAACGCCGTCGCCGGGGCTCGCGTCGCCGGCGTCGCCGGTGGAGTTGACGACGAAGATCGAAGTGGCGACGGGGGCAACGACCGCAGCTTTGATTGCGTTGGAAAACATGGAGGTGTTCCACGGTGTCCCGCCCACCAGCTCGGTGGCCGTGGCGGTGAGGAGTTTCCCGCCTGGTGCACCCGGCACCGGGAAGTTCGCGACGCCGCTGGCGTCCGTCGTCACGGTCGTCGCACTGAGAAAAGTTTCACCCTGCGGGAAAGCGTCCGCAGATGTAACTGCGGTCAAGAAAAACTCGATGCGGAATGAAGTGGACGGCTTGCTGGTAAGCTGCCCCATGAGCGATCCGTTGGCATTGGCCGAGATGACCGGTGCTGCCTGCTTGTCGCCCCGGTTGATGAAGACGCCGTGGCGGGCATTGTGGTGAATCGAATTGCCGAGGAGGACGTTGACATTGGATCCGCCGGGGAGATTGACGCCCTCGTATCCATTATAAGCGATGACGTTCCTGGCAGCTGCGGTGGTGCCCCCAATTGTATGGTTCGAGCCGTTGACGCCGACGCCAGTAAGGCCTTTGGAGACGCCGTTCCCGAGCGGGGCCCCTGAGGCCGTGACGCCGATGAAGTTGCCGAGCACTTGGTGCCCATTGCCGCCCACAAACAGACCGCCGCCTGCGTTACCAGAAATCACATTGCCATCGCCCGCCGAGCTGCCGCCGATGATGTTGTTCTCGCCTTGGATTTCGAGGCCGGTCGACCCATTCGGCACTGCCGCATCCCCGGTGACATCCGTGCCGATGAGGTTGGCGCGGACTACGGAATTGCTCGCGAGGAGACTGAGACCGACTGTGAAGTTGCTGAGCATGCCACCGGAGTTGCCGGAGATGACGTTCTCCTCGATGAGAACGCCGGAGCCCGCGACCGACACGCCGGCTACGGTCGCGCCGAGCGCGGCGGTGCCGGCGGCGTTGGTGCCGATCTGATTTTTTTGGATCTTCGTCCCCGTCGCACCGCTGCCCGACACCAGGACGCCATACCGGTGGCTGCCAGAGATGAGGTTATCCGGGCCGATGGTGGTGTTGGCGCAATTGTCGATGAAGATGCCCGAGTCAAAGGCGGCGAGGCTGGCCGTTCCGTCGGCGTTGGTGCCGATCTTGTTTTTATGGATCTTCGTCCCCGTCGCGCCGCTGCCCCGCACCCAGACGCCATACGAGTGGTTGCCGGAGATGAGGTTGTCCGGGCCAATAATGTTGTTGGCGCAATTGTCGATGAGGACGCCCTCGCCCGTGGTGGCGAGGTTGGCCGTTCCGTCGGCGTTGGTACCGATTTTGTTGCCCCGGATGATATTGCCGGTGGACGCGGGTAAAGTGATGGACACGCCACGTGCAATCACGTTGCCCGTGGTGCCGCCGATGGTGTTATTGGGCGAATTGCTGATGAACACCGTGCCGGCTCCGCTCACCGCAGTGCCGGCGAGATTGGTGCCGATGTAGTTGTCCTCAATGGTATTCCCACCCGAACCGGATATGTTGATGCTGCCGACGTTGTTGTCCTCGATCGTATTCCCACCCGGACCGGATATGAAGATGGAGCTGACCGCGAGACCCTTCACCGTGCAATTTCCACCGCTGATGATGAGAACATTGTTTATCTCCACGCGCCCAGCTCCCGTCCCATCAAGGATGATCGATGTGCTCAGCGTCTCAACGGATGTGAATGAGGTGACGTTGCTGAAAGTAATCGTATCGGTGCCGGCCCATGCATTGGCTTCCTGAATCGCCGCCGTCAGCGTGGTCTGGTTGCCGGAGGTGCCGTCGGACGTATCTGCGGCCCCGTCGCCGGGATGCGAGTCGTTGGCAGTGCCAGCGGTATTCACGAGGAACGTCTTCGCGGGGCACGGCAGGGCGGTGAGGAGAATGGCGGCGGCGACTGCGAGCCGTGACGCAGAGCAAAGCGACGGGAACAGCGAAACCGTCAAAAGCAAATGCCTCATTGAGAGCCCGGCCCCGATGCGTGGACGCATCCTGCCGCACTGAACGATGCAGTCAGGAACCGTAGCAGGCCACCGGGGATTCCCAAATTTTAGCGGAAAAAGCATTCCATTAGTCTGGCCGGGGTGATGAAAAATCGCCTGTCTTGGAAAGCTTGGCGGGCAGCGTCAACTCAACTGCCGTGGCACGCGGGGAATGCACACTGGAAGGCGAGCCTAAAGACCGGGCGAAGTCAAGATTTAATCCTCAGCGAGGCACCGCCTCAGACCAGGAGAGTCATGCTTTTGGGTCGGAATCATTTCAAATTTCCTCTCCTCCCGTGCCTCGCTAAGAGACTTTTCGCTGCGAAAAGTCATGGAGATTGCTTGAGAGAGAAGTTGGGTAAAAAGAGCGAATGCAAGCCTTGGCGGCCTTTGCGATCTTTTCGCGAGGCCCTGCATTGTTTCGTAAAATCCTGCCCTCAGAGCCCCTGGCTCCGCACGGCGCGTTCGAGTTCGACCTGGAAGTCCATGACGTCCTTTTGCGACGGACGGTAGCCGGGGGTTGCCGGGTTGAGTGCGAGGCGTCCGGTCTGATCGATGGACCATTCGGCTTTTTCGCCGTCGGAGAAATTGACACGTCCACTGACCATCGCCCCCGGACGGGTAATTTGGTCGATCGTCATTGAGAGCTTTCCGGGCATGGCCGCGTCGGGAAGCGGATCCTCGGGCTTGGGCACTTCGGCGGGACGCTCGGGTTCTTTGAGCTGGAGTTTGAGGTCATCGGCGAGCATGCGCGTTTCGAAGTAGGTGAGCGCAATCCCGAGTTCGTCCTTGAGGCGCTTCTGGATTTCGGGCAGGCCGACCCCTTCCTCGATCCAGCGGGAGATGGCAGCCTTTTGTTCTTCGGTGATGTCCATAAAATTGCTGATGAGGTGTCCCCTACCCGCCGGCAATCGCCGGAACCACGCTGATTTCGTCCGAGTCCTTCACGAGCGTGCTGGTCTCATTGAGAAACCGGATGTCTTCGTCGTTGAGGAAAATGTTCACGAAGCGGCGGACTTTTCCCTGTTCGTCGTAGATCCGCTCCCCGATGCCGGGGAACTTGAGGTCGAGGTCTTTGAGGATTTCTCCGACGGTGGCACCGTCGGCATGGACCACTTCCTGCTCGCCGGTGAGCTTGCGGAGTGGGGATGGAATTCTAACGGGTGTAGGCATGGGTATTGGATTATGGGTTTTTCAGGAGATTTCCGCAAGCTGCGGTGCCAAAAGAGTTTCGAACTCGCGGAGGCTCGGATTGATGAGGAGAGGTTCGCCGCAACGGCCTGCGACGGCTTCAGCGGTCTTGAGCCCGTGGCCGGTGATGCTGAGAACGATGCTTTCGTTCCGCGGAATGCGTCCGGCATCAATGAGTTTTTTGGCGCAGGCGACCGTCACGCCGCCGGCCGTCTCGGCAAAGATGCCCTCACACTCGGCAAGCAGCCGGATCCCTTCGATGACCTCCGGGTCGCTGCAGTCCTCGGCGGAGCCTCCGGTTTCGGTCATGGCATGAATCGCATAGTAGCCATCAGCCGGAGTGCCGATGGCGAGCGATTTGACGATGGTCTCAGGCTTGGCGACAGGCTTTACAATATCCACACCCCGTTTGAGCGCTGTGCTGATCGGAGCGCATCCGGTGGCTTGGGCTCCATGCACGGTGAAGGTCTGCTCGGGAATCAATCCGACGCGAATCAGTTCCTTATAGGCCTTGTGAATTTTGGTGAGGAGCGACCCGCTTGCCATCGGGATCACCGTGTGGCGGGGCAGCCGCCACCCGAGTTGCTCGGCAATTTCAAACCCCTGGGTCTTCGAGCCCTCGGCGTAGTAGGGGCGGAGGTTCACATTGACGAACCCCCATCCATACTTGCCGGCGATCTCCGAACAAAGGCGGTTTACCTGATCGTAGGGCCCGTGGATTCCGATCACCGTGGTGCCATAAACAAGAGAGCCAAGGACCTTGCTCTGTTCGAGGTCGGCGGGGATCAGCACATAACTCTTGAGTCCGGCCGAGGCGGCGTTGGCGGCGACCGAGTTGGCAAGATTCCCGGTCGAAGCGCAGGCGACAATCTTGAAACCAAGCTCGAGGGCACGGGTTAATGCGACCGAGACAACACGGTCTTTGAATGAGAGGGTCGGGTAGTTGACCGTGTCATTTTTGACATAGAGTTCCTCAACTCCGAGCGCCTTCGCGAGACGGTCTGCACGAATCAGCGGTGTGAAACCAACCTGAAGCCCCACCGTCGGGCTCCCATCGATGGGCAACAACTCGCGATATCGCCACATGCTTTGCGGGCGGGATTCGATGGCAGCACGACTGATTGAGGCCGATATGGCATCATAGTCGTAGGCGGCCTCGAGGGGTCCAAAGTCGAACTCGCAGATGTGGATGGCCTCCTTGGGATAAAGGCGACCGCACTCGCGGCACTTGAGGTTGGAGAAGAAGGGTTTGTTTTCGTCGCTCATAGGATGGCTTCTTAACGAAAGCGGCGACGAGGAACCCGGGCCTTGCGGGCCGGACTCATCTCATCTGTGCCTGCGGACTTGCGCCCGCAGAGCTGGATTTGGCACCTGGACCTCGCAGCCTGCATTGGTGAATGCCGGCCTGAGCGGTTGCCGTGGTTTCGCAGGGCCAGTCCCTCCACCACTCTCGATAAGATGGGCGCAAGGTCTTCGCAGCGCCTCGCTGAGTCAAGCAGATTTTTCGCGGAGCTGTCTCAATTTCTTGTGCGCGTTTCCCGAATCGAGGGATTCAACCGCCTTGGCAAGACCCACGAAAAGGTCCTCCGCGATCCCGCAGACGACGAGTGCCGCAGCCGCGTTGGCGAGGACGATATTCCGCGGAGCGCCGTGGAGCCTTCCCTCCAGAATCCCAAGGATAATTTCAGCATTATGTGCGGCGTCGCCACCCTGGAGGTCATCCATCCGGTCCATGGGCAGGCCAAGGGCTGATGCTTCAAAACTGAACGACCTTATGGTGTCCCCATGGACTTCATGCACGGAGGTCGCCCCCAGTGTGGAGACCTCATCAATTTTGAGATCCCCGGGCCCCTCGCCCTGTACGGCCCAGGCACGAACCCTGCCGATTGCCTTGAGGGCGGATGCGTAGAGCCCGAGTGCGCGGGGGTCATAGACGCCCACCAGTTGGAAGTCGGGCCGGGCCGGGTTCAGGAGCGGGCCGAGGAGATTGAAGACCGAGGGACTTCCCCGTTCGGCAAGCAACTTTCGAACGGGAGCCACCGAGCGTACGGCCGGGTGATAATTCGGAGCAAAAAGAAAACAACATCCCACTTCATCGAGAGCCGCAGCAGCGGATTCAGGCGGGAGGTCGATTCTCACGCCCAAAGACTCCAAAGCATCGGCTCCGCCACTCCGCGAGGTAATTCCACGGTTGCCATGTTTGGCCACGCGGGCGCCGGCCCCTGCAGCCACAAACATGACGGCAGTCGAGATATTAAAAAATCCCGCCCTGTCACCTCCCGTGCCGCACACATCAATCGCGCCGGAACCTGTAAGCGGGAAGGAAACCGCTCGTCCCAGCAGCTCGAACGCGAAAGAGGCAACCTCTTCGGCCCGCTCCCCCCGCCCATTGAGGGCAGCAAGGAAGTCGGCCCTCAACGAAACATCCCCCCCCTCATCGAGCAACGCTGCGCAGGCGGCGGAGATGTCCGCGTTCGAGAGCGTCTCACCCCCCTGTGCCTTTTCGGAAAGATCGGAAAGTATCGTTTCCACAGGATCAACTGGATTGCGCCGAAGAGCACGCCATCGCGCGAAGGATCAAGGACCGCAACTCCCGAGCCGGCCACTGACCGGGTACCTGCGGGCTGCCAAGCCAGCCGTAGTTGAGGCAGGATCCACAACCGGCCAATGCCAGCCGCGAGACCCGACCGAGCGCCCCCATTCCCATGAGTGAAAAGGGACGAGGCAGCACCCCGGCCAAGGCAATAAGCGCACCAAGCTCAGCGGGTGTGCTCACAGTTGCAGCAATCTTCACGCACATGGCTCCCTGGTCGCGTGCCTTCTGCACAATTTTGAGCGCGGCGGCTGCCTTCGGGACGCCGGAAAAGTCGTGGCAGGACGCAATCACGGGCACAGAATATCCGGCAGCCGCGTTAACCACCCTGCGAAATGCCTGTAAATTTCTCGCTTCAATATCAATGGCCGCGGCACCGGGGAGCAGTTCCAGATACAGATCCTGCCGTTCACCTGCACCCAGCGGCAAGCTTCCGCCCTCCAATGGATCGCGCACGGTGACAATGCCCGGCACACAAAGCTCTTCAAGGCCGGTAAGGCCGGGAGGTTCCGGCAGGCAGTCCACGCGGATTTCTGCAACATCTATCCATTCCGGCTTCGCACCCCGCAACCCCGCAGGGGAATGAACTGTACCAACCACATTTATGCGGCTCCAATTGATTTTTTTCTTTCGGGATGTCACGTGCGATAATACCAGTTGTCCCCCGTAGTAGCGGGGCAACACGATGAGCGCCAGAAAACACGAAATCAATATTCAACTCAACCAGTTGATTGATGCTTTGCTTCTCGGGCTTGCTTTCTGGGTGGCCTACGAGATCCGATCCAGCGGATTCTTCATTGTGGACGCGCTGTGGGAGATCCCTCCTTTCCTGGATTTTCTCTGGATGTTGGCGATTCTGATGCCGTTCGGGCCGTTTTTCCTCGAGGTCCAGGGATTCTACAGCCACCCGCTGGAGAAGACGCCCGCCAGGAGTCTGGATCAAATCATGCGAGCCGGGATCTGGTTGACCCTGTTTTTCGCGCTGGCGGCGTTTCTTTTCCGGCTTGGGGTGCCAAGCCGCTCGGTGCTGATTCTCTTCGCTGTGCTGGCTCCCTGTGCCTTGTTGATCAAGGACCAGATCATCCGGGGCATCCATATCCGCAAGCTGCGGCGGGGGCAGGGTGGCGAGGAAATCATCATTGCCGGCGAGCCTCAGCGACTTCGTGAATTCGAGCATTCGCTGAGTCCCGTTCAGAAGCTCGAGACGCGGATTGTCGCCCAGGTGGACCTTGCCTCCGGAGAAATTTCCGATCTGGTGGAGCAGTTGCACCGTCATCCGGTCGGGAGGGTGATCCTTGAATTTGAGCGGATCGAACTCGAGAAGGTTCAGCTGGCTGTTGCGGCCTGTGAGGCGGAAGGGGTGGAGGCGTGGCTGAATGCCGACTTTATCAAAACCTCCGTGGCACGGCCGACCTACGAGAGTTTTGGTATGCGTCCCATGCTTGTTTTCCGGGCGACCCCCGAGATTTCCTGGAGTCTGATGATTAAATCGTCCATCGATCGTGTCGGGGCGTTTTTGGTGATTTTCCTTCTCTCGCCGCTCTTTCTGCTGATTGGTCTCGCAGTGGCGTTGACCTCACGGGGACCTGTGATTTTCCGTCAACAACGGGCGGGACTCCATGGCAGGCCGTTCACCATGTTCAAGTTCCGAACGATGTGCAAAGACGCGGAGTCAAAACGCCAGGAACTCGAGGAGCGGAATGAAATGACCGGGCCGGTCTTCAAGGTCGCGAACGACCCCCGGGTGACCCCGATTGGAAGACTCCTTCGCCGTACAAGCATGGATGAACTTCCCCAGCTTTACAACGTGCTGCGCGGGGACATGAGCCTTGTCGGCCCCCGCCCCCTTCCGCTTTACGAACTCGCAAAATTCGAGAGGGTTGAGCATCGTCGGCGACTCAGTATGAAGCCGGGACTCACCTGCCTTTGGCAGATCCGGGGGCGGAATCAGGTCTGCAATTTTGACGACTGGGTGCGAATGGACTTGGAGTATATCGACAATTGGACTCTCGGACTTGACCTTGTGATCCTCGTCCGGACAGTTCCCGCCGTGCTCGCAGGCTGGGGTGCCAAATAACCAGCGAGGCACTGCCTCACTCCGGGCAAGACTTCTCCAAAACTTTTGTTCCGTTCTGTTTGCAGCACCGGTTCCCAGTGCCCTGCTGAAGACTTTTCGCTGCGAAAAGTCCATTTTGCGCAGCAAAATTTTCTAATCCGGCGGCGACGGCACCCATTTCTCACCGGGTCCCCTTGCCCACACGCCCGCTCTTGGCACCGGCTCCCGCCGGATTAGGGTTGATCCCGCAGCAACTCAGGCGGAATGGTTGTATCCACTGCGAGACTAAGGCCGGGGCTTCCAGCCGGGGGCAAATCCCGAGGGAAGACCGCACTTACAGCCACGACAGCTTCCGGTCTGCCCACGGAAACGACGCGGCCAAGATATTTCTCGCGGCTTCCGTCAAGACTCAACAAGGCCATCATGCCAGCACGGATTTTTTCCGCCCCGGCCACCGGAAATTCCGCTGAAGCGGTGCGAGCGCTCTCAATCCGTACCGTCTTGCTTGCAGGATGGTCCTCGGAAAATTTCCGGCAGGTTCCGAGCGCCGCAAGAAGGCAGAGCGCCCCAAGCGATACAACGACGACTACGCCTCCGACGCGTCCGCGCTGCCGCTGTGCGGGCGGTGCGTTTCCTGGGATCTCCGGCGTCAAAACCCGCGATAATGCAGGCTGAGCAGGCGGAAGTTATCGTTGGCCCGCTCGGCGGTGTAATAGTAAAGCGCGAGAGTCGTGATGGGCTGGGCCCACTGATAGCCGACGAGAGTCTGGAGGACGTCCCCCTCGCGTGTTTTCTGCCGCGCGACCACGCGTCCGATTCCGTATTTGGACTCAATGTTGCGGCGGGTCTGATCGAAGAAAGCACTGTATCGCTCGCCATCCCACGAATCCTCTCCGTAGTGGAGTTCGATTTCGCTCAGGGAATCGTTGTCGAAGTAAAATAAAGCGCGTCTCAGTAATTTCTGTGGAATGCCCTCGACCACCAGGCATTGGCGCCCACGGACCGTTTTTCTCTCCACGACCGAGGCTTTCACCCCGGCAAGAGCCTCCTCAAGCCGGGCCGCTGACTCGCCCCATTGGAAATTGAAAGGAACCTTTATCTCCTCTTTCCCGGAGGCCCGACCTGCCATGACGATACTCAGGCAAAGCGGAATGATAAATAGAATGAACCTCACTCCCTCCGCTTGTAGCGGTTTGGGCGGCAGGGTCAACGCACTCATTCAGCAACGAAAATTTCACCGCCGTCCAAACGTGAGAGAGTCTGGAGGCCGGAAATGGAAAATTCCGCGGCCGAGGCGCCCAAACCGAGCAAAACTTTCACTGTACCGGGGGCGGCTGCGGGCGCGATGGCGAATGGCGTTTCCACAGTCGCGGATGCGACCTCAATGAGGGGAAGTCCCTCGGCGGAACCCATCCAGAGTTTCCCCTCGCGGATAAGCGGGGAGAGCACAAGCGGGGAGGGACGCGCTTCGAGTTCGTTGGGCGCAAGAGCGATGCTTGTTTTTTGTGCAGCGGGAGCCGCATCAGGCGCGGACGTTGCTTTTCCATCGATGAAGGTAATCTTCCCCATTTTCCGTATCGTTTTGTCGAGAATCACCTCCCATGGTGCCTCCCCTCCCCGGTCCGATGGCACAGGTGCCAGAGGCTGGAGGATCCTGACCCTTTGACCTTCGGACAAATCCTCCACAAGGAAAATCCGAAGTTTTTCCCCGTCAGAATCCACCCGGCAGCGAACGACATCTTCATCAAGCACCAACTGCCGGAGCAACTCCCCTTTCGGGTCGTATTGACGGACGACCGCGACCTGATCCTCCCCACGGCCTGCGATCCAGAAGGTCGAAGAAGGACCTGCACTCAGGGACCAGATTTGAGGTGTATCTCCAAGAGGAATTTCCGTCATTGTGCCGGAGACGGACATCCAAACGTGAATGCCATCGGAGAGAAAAACCGCGGCGTCCCTCAAGGCTACCAGACGCTGGCCCGGAGAAGTGGCCGTGTCCGTTTCGCTGCCTTCCGGAACCAGCAGGAGTTCCCGCAGGACATTTTTCCCGTCAAGCAGCGCGGCAAGCCGGTTGTTCGCGACACTCGCTGCAGGGATCGACTCGTCAGGCAGGATGTGGGTATCCCCGCCGGAGGGCCCGCTCGCGGGCATGGAGACGAGCGTGATTCCCCCCCCTGCGCCGGGACGGAGAATCAACTTTCCGGAATCCGCTCCCAGAAATTCCCCCTTCGCATGAACCGGGACCCCCGGACTGGGAACCCCATCGTCGCCAACCTCCCAAACCGTCAACCCTCCGCCACCTGCAGAGCGACCGACAATAAAACTGGAAGCATCGGGCCCGGGAACCAGCGCAATAACCGATTCGATTTCCGGGGGTCCCTCCGCCGGAAGCCAATCGTTAAAATGGTAATCCTCACCTTCAACCACGACGTCATCAGGAACGAACCACCCACGCAAAAAGTACCTGCCCGGCGCACATGCGACACCGTTGTTATCCTTGGAGTCCCAGGAAATATGCAGGCCGTTCAGGCCGGCCCGGAATGCAGTGACCGGCTCTGCTTCCGCGAGTGTTCTGATCAGGAGTCCCTTCTCAGAAAAAACTCCCAGACTCAGGGTCCCCGCAGCACCGGGAATTGCGAGCACAACTTCCTGGTCTTGACGCGGTGCCGCCCGCAGGCTCGCGCAGGCGGACCATCCCATGGCAAGCAAGACCAGAATACGCGCTGTGAGGCAGGCAATCACGGGCTTTCAGGCATAATACCGCCAGTTGACCTCGGGAAAGAGATTGTCCCGGTTTTCGCAGGCTGCGAGGAACTCCCGGTCCTCTGAACCACCAACCAGGCCATCATACAAGCGGTTGAAGCGCAGGATATGGTCTTTTGTCCGCCGGGTGGCGTAGTCGGGAGCCGTGCCTGTGCGCATCAAAAACGCCCAGTCGCTGGACTGAGCCAGAAGCAATTCCCTTGCCATCTGTTTGAGCGTGCGGTCGTTCCCCGGAGCCGTGGCTTTTTCAAACCGCCGCGCGCATTCGGTCATTCTCCGCGCAGCCGCGTGAAGGTGCGGGTAAATCCACCAGTTGGACTGATCCAGCCAAACCTCTGAGTATCCCCGGTTTCCCCATGAGGAAGGAACAGGCG